>ERZ1023830.7-NODE-7-length-96527-cov-54.922319_pt1 | contig 96527 bp, 74 predicted proteins | sample MGYA00380381_ERZ1023830 | MGnify/ENA primary metagenome ERZ1023830 (study PRJEB33179, sample SAMN07449067) | human gut metagenome | biome: Human-gut; feature: Human associated habitat; material: Faeces | host: Homo sapiens | place: India:Kasaragod | collected... | reverse complement strand
AGTCTTTTCCATCATTGTTGACTTTACGTGTCAACCTTATTTAAAAAAAGACACACGCTATGACGCTTATCAACGAAAAGAGGAGTCAACGACGCAAAGATCTGTCGTTACCTCCTCTTTTTATTTTTCTATATCATAGACCCCGCCCTTACCTGCGGCTACTTTCAGCACTTTTTCCGCTATTGGCCTCGGCCAGCATCTCCAGCGAGCGTCGCTCGCCTACCACCCAAATGATGTCTCCTACAGAGAACTTGCGCGAAGGACTGATCATCGTCAGGTTTTGCTGACCTTCCTCCACACCGACCACCATGCAGCTGTACCGGTCTCTGATGCCACTCTCGCCGAGCGTCTTGCCTAAGAAAGCGCAGGAACGCGACAGCACCATCTTCTGCAACTTCATCTCCCGCTCCTCGATATTCGGGTCTTCCGGAACGAGTTCGCCTTTCAGCGCCTTGCCGAATGTTTGCAGCTGCTCATCGCTGCCGATGACCTGCAGACGGTCGCCGGGAAAGATGATGCCGTCACCACCGGGGATGTTGATGCGCTGATGACCACGCAGTATGCTGCTCACGTGTACGCCATAACGCGCGCGGAATTGCAACTGCCGCAAAGACTGCCCGGCCCATGCGCTGCCTTCGGGTACATCGAAGTCCGACACATGGATGTCACGCTCCAAGAGATGATCGCCATACAGCGGACGGCGCTTGCCCTGCACTTGGGCTTCGATCTCACGGCTGTGAAGGTTCTGAACGAAGAGACGCTCCAAGGCGATGGACCGCTTCTTCATCCTGCGCGACAAAACGATCAATGTCAGCACCACCAAAGCCAGCGTGATGACAATGGCATTGGCGAAGCGGGCCAGATAGTTGCAGATATAGAACAGGAAGGCGGCGGCAATCACGACACGTGCCAAGACCGTGAAGAGCAACGGTAGACGGTTGAGACGGCTCTGAATCCACAGAGTTCTGAATTCCTCGCTATGGTTGTGCTTCATCACGATGGCACGCAGGAAAGGCGCCAGCAACAGCAGCAACAGCAGGCCACACACGCCATTAGCCCACCAGTGGGGCAGCAGATGACGGAAGAAGGGCAAGGCGAAGGACAGCATCACGACGGTCACAGCCATGCACAGAATGGTGTAGACTAGAGTGGAGACAGCCATTTTGGTGAGCAGCCGCTTCCAGTGGCTCTTCTCCTCTACCGTGTTTTGATGGGCCTGTCCGAAGTGGTTGAGCCGGCGGGTCCACCGCTTGGGCAGGATGTGCTCCAGACCGTCGTAGCAAGGTACGGCTGCACGGATCATATAAGGAGTCAGGAACGTGGTGATGACCGACACGGCCACGACCACAGGATAGAGAAAGTTGCTGATCACGCCAAGCGAGAGTCCCAGTGAGGCGATGATGAAGGCAAACTCACCAATCTGCGCCATCGAGAAGCCGCAGCGCATGGCTGTCTTCAACGGCTGGCCGCTGAGCATGAAACCCAACGTACCGAAGATGCCCTGACCCACCAAAATAGTGACCACCAGCGCAGCGATAGGCAAGGCATAGGCCACCAGCACACTGGGCTCAACAAGCATACCGACTGATACGAAGAAGATGGCACCAAAGAGATTCTTCACCGGTTCCACCAGCTTTTCGATCTTGTCGGCTTCGATCGTCTCCGCCAGGATGCTGCCCATGACAAAGGCTCCGAAGGCTGAGCTGAAGCCGACAGTGGTGGAGATCCACGCCATCAGACAGCACAAACCCAAGGCCACGATGACCATCGTCTCATCGGTCATCAGCCGGCGCGTCTGCCGCAGAAACGTGGGAACAATGAAGAGGCCGACGACAAACCACAGCACGAGGAAGAAGCCGATCTTCAACACCGAGTCGAGCATCTGCCCGCCATTGGGGTCACTGCCGCCCGCGATGGCCGACAACATCACCATCATCACGATAGCAAGGATGTCCTCCAGGATGAGCACACTCATCACCAGCGAGGCAAAGCCCTGCTGTCGGAGATCCATATCGTCGAAGGCCTTATAGATGATCGTCGTCGACGACATGGCAAGCATACCACCAAGGAAGATGCAGTCGTAATGGTTCCAATGGAAGAGATGCCCCACGCTGATGCCTAAGATGATCATGCTGAAGACGATCGACAAGGCCGCGATGACTGGCGCCATGCCCATCTTCAGGATCTTCTTGAACGAGAAGTCGAGACCCAAAGAGAACAACAGAAAGAGCACTCCTATGTCTGCCCACGTCTGGATATCGTGCTTGTCAAGTATCGACATGGTGTAGGGCATGTGGGGACTCACTAAGAATCCGGCTACGATATAGCCCAGCACAAGTGGCTGCTTGAGTTTCTTGAACAGTAAAGTGACGGCTCCGGCAACTACAAGAATGAGTGCCAAGTCTTTAACCAGGTTGGGAAGTTCAGACATTGATAATATATAATAGGAGTGATCCCCGCCTTTCCCACAACAAGAAGAAAAACGAGATAAGACAGAAAACAAAGAAAATGCGCCAACATCGCGCAAGGTCTTGAATGGAGAAGCACCGCGCCTCTCCATTCAAAAACAGGGTATTAGTCGTTGAACGTACCGGCTATTTGGCAAATCTTCACGATGACATCCACGGCTTTGTTCATCACTTGGATCGAGACAAACTCGTAGGGGCCATGGAAGTTCACGCCACCGGCAAAGATGTTGGGACAGGGCAGTCCACGGAAACTCAGCTGTGCACCGTCGGTACCGCCACGGATAGGCTCCACCTTCGGTGTGACACCACTCTCCTGCATAGCCTTCAGAACGATGTCGATCACATACATCTTGGGATCGATCTTCTCCTTCATATTATAGTACTGATCCTTGATGGCCACCGTCACCGTGCCTTCGCCATACTTTTCGTTCATCTCCTTGGCAATGTTCTCCATGAAGTCCTTGCGGTCCTCAAACTTGCGGCGGTCGTGATCGCGAATGATATAGCTCAGCTTGGCTTGCTCGCAATGGCTCTCGATGCCCAGCAGATGATAGAAGCCCTGATAGCCTTCTGTCGTCTCAGGAATGTCGGTTTCGGGAATGTGAGCGTTGAACTCACATGCCAGGCGGCTGGCGTTGATCATCTTGCCCTTGGCATAACCTGTGTGCACGCTGCATCCCTTGATGGTCACCTTAGCCGATGCGGCATTGAAGTTCTCATACTCCAGGTCACCGATATCGCCGCCGTCCATGGTGTAAGCCCAGTCACAACCGAACTTCTCTACATCGAAGTGGTGGGCACCCATGCCGATCTCCTCGTCAGGATTGAAGGCCACGCGAATCTTGCCATGCTCGATCTCCTTGTGATCGCGCAGGTAGCACATAGCCTGAACGATCTCTGCAATGCCGGCCTTGTCGTCGGCGCCGAGCAGCGTAGTGCCGTCGGTGACGATCAGATCCTCGCCTTTGTGGGCAAGCAGCTCCGGGAATTTCTTGGGCGAAGAGACGATGCCCGGTGACAACTCGATGTCGCCTCCATCGTAGTTTTTCACGATGCTGGCCTTGATATTTGCGCCACTTGCGTCCAGCGCCGTGTCGTAGTGAGAGATGAAGCCAATGGTCGGTGTCTTCTTCTTCGTGTTGGAAGGCAGGGTGGCGTAGATATAGCCCATGTCATCCATCTCGACGTCCTCCAAGCCCTCGCTCTCAAGTTCCTCCTTAAGATATTTGGCGAAGATAAGTTGTTTGGCGGTACTCGGTACGGTCTGAGAGTCCTCGGCCGACTGTGTATCGAACTTTGTGTAATTGATAAATCTTTCTGTTATGTTCATTTTAGAAATAAAACTGGTTTCTCATATTTTCTTTTCGCAAAGATAACGAAATAAAGTCATATTGCAAAGACTTTAGCAGTTTTTAAAGACAGAAAGACGGAAAGTGTAGTAGAAATCAGGACTGAAACCGACGGAAACTGTCGTCGGAAGGGGTAAAAACAAACAATGCGCTCCGCTGTTCCTTGGAACGGCGGAGCGCAAAAGTGTGACCTCGGTGGGACTCAAACCCGCGACACTCAGAACCGGAATCTGATGCTCTATTCAACTGAGCTACGAGGCCATATTCCTAATTATCGTTTTGCAAAGGTAAACAATATTTTCGCTATCACCAAATTTTCACCTTAAAAAAACAAAGCGCCCGCCTGATTATTCATACCGGGAAACAAGGGGCTCACATTGTGCGAGCTAAAATGCTTATGCCTTGACACTTGACTGGCATCAACAGTCCGGAGATTACTATTTGAAAAATTAATTTGATTTTTACTTGCATAATTACAATTAATAGCGTAACTTTGCAGCAGAATAGAAGAAAATCCTATTGTAGGAGATACATATTCATATCACTATACGACAATATTAACATAATCATCATATAATGAGCAAACTTATCAAGCCAATAGGCTACAAGGCCCTGCTCGACAAACATCAGACGGAACAGGGCATCAAACAGATCAAGGAGTTCTTCCAGCAAAACCTCGCCACTGAGCTGAGGTTGAGTCGTGTCACCGCCCCGCTCTTCGTCTTGCAGGGTCTGGGTATCAACGACGACCTCAACGGCGTAGAGCGCCCTGTCACCTTCCCTATCAAGGACATGGGCGAGGCGAAGGCCGAAGTCGTGCACTCTCTTGCTAAATGGAAACGACTCACACTGGCAGAATACAATATACAACCGGGCTACGGCATCTACACCGACATGAACGCCATCCGCGCCGACGAGGAAATGGACAACCTCCACTCGCTCTATGTCGACCAGTGGGACTGGGAGGCTGTCATCGAAAAGGGTGACCGCACGATCGCCTTTCTGGAGAATGTGGTGCGCCGCATCTATGCCGCTATCCTGCGCACAGAGTTCCTGGCCTGCGAAAGCTATCCTCAGCTGAAACCCTTCCTGCCGCGCGAGATCCACTTCATCCACAGTCAGGACCTGCTCGACATGTATCCCAACCTCACTCCCCACGAGCGTGAGGATGCTATCTGCAAGAAGTATGGTGCCGTGTTTGTGGAAGGTATCGGCGGAAAGCTCTCCGACGGAAAGAAACACGACGGACGCGCTCCTGACTACGACGACTGGTCGACTGTGGCAGAGAACGGCAAGGCCGGCCTCAATGGCGACATCCTCATCTGGTATCCTGTGCTCGGCCGCTCGTTCGAGATCAGCTCGATGGGTATCCGTGTGGACAAGGAAGCGTTGCTGCGCCAATTGAAAATTGAAGGCAAGGAAGAGCGCGAGAAACTCTATTTCCATCGCCAGCTTCTTGACGGCAAGCTGCCGCTGAGCATTGGTGGCGGTATCGGACAGAGCCGTCTGTGCATGGTCATGCTTCACAAAGCACATATCGGCGAGATCCAAGCAAGCATCTGGCCCGAAGACATGAGAAAGGAATGCGAGGAACTCGGTATGCCTCTCATCTAAATGAAACAACAATAAAAGTTGCACACTGCTTAGGTGGTGTGCGCAAAAACAAAGGTTCTATATTTAAGAAACCTTAATATCAGCAGATCTCTGTTCTATAATCCGTCTTTTTTGGCTATATTTGTGGTAAACAAAAGAGTATGATTATGGAGCAGAGAGTGATTATTTCCAAACATTTGCAAACTGAAATAGCCACTGCTATTTCAGAATGTGAGCACGACAAGATTTTTGTTCTTACCGACGAGACCACCCACGAGAAATGCTGGCCAGTGCTTGCCAAGCAGTTTGGGCTGCGCAATGCCTACGTCATCACCATCCAGTCGACGGACAGCCATAAGGACCTCACCTCGCTGTCGCACGTTTGGAAGGAACTCGGTGACCATGGAGCCACACGTCACTCACTGCTCATCAACCTCGGCGGAGGCATGGTGACGGATCTTGGCGGCTTCGCGGCCTCTACCTTCAAGCGCGGCATTGACTTCATCAACATTCCGACAACACTGCTCGCAATGGTAGACGCCTCGGTAGGCGGCAAGACGGGTATCAACTTCAACGGACTGAAAAACGAGATCGGTGTGTTCAATAATGCGCACTTCGTCATCCTCGACACAGAGTTCCTGCGTACGCTCGATGACGAGAACATCCGTTCGGGCTATGCCGAGATGCTCAAGCATGGCCTTATCTCCGATGAGAAGCACTGGGCGGAGTTGCTCAACTTCGACTTGGACCACCCCGATCTGAAGCAGTTGCAAACCATGCTGGCTTACTCCGTGAACGTCAAGAAGCGCATCGTGAAGAAAGATCCGCACGAGAAGGACATCCGCAAGGCGCTGAACCTCGGCCACACCTTCGGCCACGCCTTTGAGGCTTTCTCGCTCGACACGCCCGGCAAGGAGCCCCTACTCCACGGCTATGCGGTAACCTTCGGCCTCATCTGTGAACTCTATCTCTCGTCGGTACTTACCCTCTTCCCGACAGACAAGATGCGGCAGACCGTGCAGTTCATCCGTGAAAACTACGGTTCGTTTGACTTCAGTTGCGATGACTACGATCAGCTCATCGAACTCATGCACCATGACAAGAAGAATACGGGCACCACGATCAACTTCACGCTCTTGGCCGGTATCGGCGACATACGCATCAACCAGACAGCCTCCGACGAGCTCATCAAGGAAGCCTTCGACTTCTTCCGGGAAGGATAAAAGCACAAGAAAAAGAATTGCAAAAGAAAAGGTTCATTCGTTAAATGAGTATCCATAAATGGGTATAACATTTAACGGATGAACCTTTTATTATTGATATCAATTGTTAGTCAATTTCACCAACATAGGCCACAGAGCTTTTATTTGCCTCCCTTTTCCTTCTCTGCCACCCGTTTTTTCTCCTCCATCGCCTCTTTATAGGCTCTCACGATGGGATCCTCATCGTCCTTGTCCATCTCCTTGAAGATCTCGCGCGTCTTCCGCAGATGCTTCATGTCGCGACGATAACGCTTGTCGAGCATCTTAGCAAAGTCAAAACTCAAGCCACCACGCGTATTGTCTCTAAAGATCTGGTGAACTTGTTCTGTCAGACCCTTTGACACCGACGGCGTACTATCGCCCCATACGGTCACCTCACTAATCTGATGGCTAGTAGGAATGAGATAAGTGGTATCCTTAATCTCTTTTGCCGTCAGCCGCTCTGTGAGATATTTCCCATGAGTGACCGACAACGTATCGAACAGCACAGGAATATAACAGATGCCCCGGTAGTTGGTAGTATCGCGATAGCCCGACTTCGTGCTGACGACAGCATCACGCACAGGCACACGCGTCTCCATGTCAGCCACAACAAACTTACGTAGTTGCGGCTTCATCGTCTCTTTCTGCGGTACGATCTGACTCGTTTTCGTCTCTTGGGCAGAAAGAGCTAATGGAACATATAAGAATAGGTATAAGAACATCAGCTTCATAATCGCACTCCCTATTATATATAAGCAACAAGTTACTTTCCGGCAGCCTTCACCACTTCCGGCCAGTCGGCCAGAAACGTCTCTATCGACGGATAGAGCACGTCAGCGCCCTCGTCTGTCAGTGCCTTGTCGGGCAGAGGACCACTGTTGATAGCCACGGTAAACATCTCCGCAGCCTTACCGGCACGCACGCCAAGGGGTGCGTTCTCCACGACAATGGCTTGACGCGGGTCGACATATCCTGCCTTGCGCATACCTTGAAGATAAGGATCAGGATAGGGCTTCCCACGCTTCACGTCGTAGGCGGACGTAATGTGCCCGTGAACGAGATAGTCGCTGAAGTCCGTCAACAACTTATCTATAAGCGGACGCTGTCCACTGCCCGTCACTACGTTGACGCTCATCCCCGATGTCCGGATAGCCTGCATGAGAGACTTCACACTTGGGAAGATAGGTGCCTCGCCCATCTCATGGAAGATACGTGTCTTCTCGTCGTACATCTTCTGCGCCTGTTCCAGCGTGATTTCCTCGTGCTTTTGCAGGAGGAAGAAGTGGCGAATGGTGTCAATACCGCGTGCACCTTCTGTGGCGTAGGCGTCGGCTACCGTCATAGTGATGCCAAACTCCGCCATCGACTGTTGCCAGGCAATAGCGTGATGGGGCATGGAGTTGTAAAGGACACCGTCCATATCAAACAAGACACAGCGAAAGCCCCCCCAAGCTTTCTGCTCGGGATGACTCTCCTGCATCTTGGATAAGTACTTCTCGATTGCTTTTCTTATATCTTGCATCGATTATGATTATAAAGGTATCGCCATTCCCTCTCTCCCTCCTCAGGGAGGGGGAGGTAGGGGAAGAGAGTCTTTTTTTACTTTTACTTCTCCTTCTCCAACCGCTTCTGGATAGCCTTGCTCTCAGCCTCATAGCCAGGCTTGTTGAGCAGAGCGAACATATTCTTCTTGTATGCTTCCACACCAGGCTGGTTGAACGGGTTGACGCCCTCCAGCAAGCCGCTGATGCCGCAAGCCTTCTCGAAGAAGTAGATGAGCTGGCCGATGTAGTACTCGTTGAGTTGTGGCACGCTGACACGCATGTTTGGCACGCCACCGTCAACATGAGCCAGACGGGTACCGAGCTCAGCCATCTTGTTCACCTCGTCGACACGCTTGCCCTCAAGGAAGTTCAGTCCGTCGAGGTTCTCTTCGTCGTGCGGGAAGAGCAGCTTCTCGTTAGGTGTTTCAACAGAGATCACCGTCTCGAAGATGGTACGCTCACCCTGCTGGATCCACTGACCCATAGAGTGCAGGTCGGTAGTGAAGTCGCAAGCTGCAGGGAAGATGCCCTTGCCGTCCTTACCCTCGCTCTCGCCGTAGAGCTGCTTCCACCACTCAGCGAAGTAGTGGAGCTTCGGCTGGAAGTTGCAGACGATCTCGATCTTCTTGCCAGCCTGAGTGTACAGACCCTGACGGGTAGCAGCATACTGTGCGGCGGGATTCTCTGCGAAAGGAACGTCCTTGCCACAAACCTTCTCCATATCCTGAGCACCCTTGACGAGAGCCTTGACATCGAAGCCAGCCACAGCGATCGGCAACAGACCTACCGGAGTGAGCACAGAGAAGCGGCCACCAACATTGTCTGGAATGACAAATGTCTTATAGCCTTCCTTGTCAGCAGCAGCACGGGCAGCACCCTTGTGTGCGTCGGTGACAGCCACGATGACGTCCTTAGCCTCAGCCTTACCACGCTGAGCCTCGCACTGCTTCTTGAGCAGACGGAAAGTCAGAGCGGTCTCGGTGGTGGTACCAGACTTGGAGATGTTGATAACACCGAACTTCTTACCCTTCAGGTAGTCGGTGAGCTCAGCGAGGTAGTCCTCACCAATGTTGTTACCGGCGAACATGATGGTGGGGTTCTTCTTGTCACCGACGAGCCATGCAAAGGAGTTGCCAAGGGCTTCGATAACGGCACGTGCACCCAAATAGCTGCCGCCGATACCAGCAACAACGACAACCTCGCATTTCTCGCGCAGTGTGTTGGCGCAAGCCTGAATCTCGTTGAGGAAGTCCTCTGTGATCTCAGAGGGCAGATGCAGCCAACCGAGGAAGTCGTTACCCTCACATGTTCCATTCTCCAAGGCCTCCTGAGCGGCCTTCACCTTCGGCTCGTAAGCCTCCACTGTACCAGCCTTGAGGAACTGTACAGCCTTCGTTGTGTCTAATGCAATGTTTTTCATGATAATCTTTCAAGAATCAAATTCAGAATCACGACAAAATCACGACAGATAGACAGACAACTCTGTTGAAGACAAAAAGACATGCTTTTCTTTTTTAAGACAGAAAGACATAAAGAACATATTTTTCTTCAGTCCTCTTTAGACTGAAAGACATAAAGGACATATTCTCCTTTTTTGACAGAAAGACGTAAAGAACATATTATTCATAAAGATATATCCTGCTCTCCATCTTTGCCATTGTCTTTGTTTCTGTCCCAGTTTCTGCTTTCGTCTTCAATGCGAATAGTCTTCTAACTGTGATGTAGTCTTGCCTAATCCTTTCTCATCATCTTACCTTATTAAATGAATAATACTAATTTATACTTGTTTTACTACCTTGTCTTCTTGTATTCCCTGTATTTACGCTTTATCTCCAAGTTCTCGCCTCCGAAGTTAATGAGCAATCCGGTATCGATATGGAGCGCCGTCAGGTAATTGACTATTTGAACCTCATCCTGCCTTGTCAGACATTGTGTAGCCTTCAACTCAATGATGACATCGTTGTCCACAAGCATATCCGCTCTGTACTCCCCAACCACAACGCCCTTATAATAGACATCAATGGGTGCTTCGGGTATCACATATATGTCTTTTATGTCTTTATGTCTTAAAAACTAGAACATGTCTTTATGTCAAAGCACTCACGAGAGTCTTTCTGTCAGAGCGGGGATGACATCGCGCGGACGCAGGTCCTTGTAGAGTATGTCGTAGACGGCGTCGAGGATCGGCATGCTCACGTGGAGCTGTCGGTTGATCTCCTCCATGCACTTTGTACCGTAGTATCCTTCCGCCACCATCTTCATCTCAGCCTGGGCACTCTTGATGGAGTAGCCCTTACCGATCATCATACCAAACGTGCGGTTACGTGAGAAGTTGGAGTATCCTGTCACGAGCAGGTCACCGAGGTAGACACTGTCACAGATTTTGCGGTGTACAGGATTGACGGCTGTCAGGAAGCGGTCCATCTCACGGATGGCATTGGTGAGGAAGACAGCCTGGAAGTTATCGCCATAGCCCATGCCGTTGCAGATGCCCGCGCAGATAGCATAGACGTTTTTCAGCACAGCCGCATACTCGATACCCGTGACATCGGTGGAGGTTTCAGTCTTCACATAGTCGCAGGCGAGCACACGCGAGAACTCCCTTGCCATCTTCTCGTCGCTGCCAGCCACGGTGAGATAGGTAAGCCTTTCGAGAGCCACCTCCTCAGCGTGCGACGGTCCGCCGATGCAGAGCAACTGCCGGTAGGGCACGCCATAGCACTGGTGGAAATAGTCTGAGCAGACCACATCCTCGCCGGGCACGATGCCTTTGATGGCGGTGACGATGAACTTATGGCTGATGTCGGCCGTGAGTTTCTTCAGATGGTCTTTCAAGTAGGGTGAGGGCGTGACGAAGACGAGCGTGTCGTATTCAGTGGCAATCTCGTTGATGTCCGATGTGAAGTCGATGTCTTCAGTGTCGAAGTGTACACCCGTGAGGTATGCCGGGTTATGCCTGAGTCGTCGGAAGTCAGCGATGCGGTCGTCCCGCCGCATATACCATCCGATGTGTCCCGTGTGCTCCACCACCACCTTAGCGATGGCGGTAGCCCACGAGCCGCCCCCGATGATGGCCACACGGCCGAAATCGGGAATAGAGCCTTTCTTCCGCAGGCCCAGTGCTCTACTGATTCTTCTGAACAGACGCATAGTCAACCTTCAGCCTTAGAGATTCTTGGCGCCGTCGATCCAGTGCTGGATGTCGTCGACCGTCGGCTTCTCATATCCGAGTTTATATTTCTTGTTGATCTCACCGATCTTCTGCTGCAATCCCTGAGCCTTCTCATCCTTGATGTCAGAGATGAGGTTGAAGCCAGCCTTACGCAGCACATACACCCAGTCTTCAGATACGCCAAGGGCAGCCCACTCCTTGATGCTGCTCTGTGGCATCTTTGCCTCAGGCTTCATCTGCGGGAAGAGCATGATCTCCTGGATGTTCTCCTTGCCGATCATCAACATGCAGAGTCGGTCAATGCCAATGCCGATACCACTGGTGGGTGGCATGCCATATTGCAGGGCACGCAGGAAGTCCCGGTCGATGATCATAGCCTCATCATCACCCTTGTCTGCAAGCTTCATCTGCTCCTTGAAGCGGTTCTCCTGGTCGATGGGATCGTTGAGCTCTGAGTAAGCGTTGGCGAGCTCCTTACCATTGACCATCAGCTCGAAGCGCTCAGTGAGTCCTGGCTTCGATCGGTGCATCTTCGTCAGCGGACTCATCTCCACCGGATAGTCAATAATAAATGTTGGCTGGATGAACGTGCCCTCGCAGAACTCACCGAAGATCTCGTCAATGAGCTTACCCTTGCCGAAGCTCTCATCGATACCTTCCATCTTGAGCTTGTTCACAGCGATGTCGCGGATCTCCTCCTCGCTCTTGCCTTCGAGGCCGAAGCCTGTCTTCTCCTTGATGGCATCGAGGATAGGCAGACGGCGGAAAGGTGCCTTGAACGAAATGACGTGGTCGCCGTTCTTCACCTCTGTGCTGCCATTGACAGCCACGCAGATGGTTTCGAGCAGACGCTCGGTAAACGACATCATCCAATTATAATCCTTGTATTGCACATAGAGCTCCATGCAGGTGAACTCCGGATTGTGGTATTTGTCCATGCCCTCGTTGCGAAAGTTCTTACCAATCTCGTAGACACCCTCGAAGCCGCCTACGATGAGTCGCTTGAGATAGAGCTCAGTGGCGATACGCATGTACATGTCGATGTTCAGCGCATTAAAGTGCGTGATGAACGGACGTGCGCTGGCACCACCGGGGATGCTCTGCAGAATAGGAGTCTCCACCTCGGTGTATCCGGCCTCGTCGAAGAAGTTGCGCATAGTCTTGAGCACCTTGGCACGCTTGAGGAACGTATCCTTCACGCCGTCGTTGACGATGAGATCGACATAGCGCTGGCGGGCGCGCAGCTCAGGATCGTCGAATTTATCGTAGGCCACGCCGTCCTTGTATTTCACGATCGGCAGCGGCTTTAGGCTCTTGCTCAGCAGTTTCAGCGACTGGGCGTGCACAGAGATCTCACCCGTCTGTGTCTTGAAGACAAAGCCTTTGATGCCGATGAAGTCACCGATGTCGAGGAGTTTCTTAAAGACCTTGTTGTACATGTCCTTATCCTCGTCGGGGCAGATGTCGTCACGAGTGACATACACCTGGATTCTTCCCTTGCTATCCTGCAACTCCACAAAGCTGGCCTTGCCCATGATACGGCGGCTCATCATACGTCCGGCGATGACGACCTCCTGCTTCTCTCCCTCCTTGAAGTTGTTCTTGATATCAACTGAAAAGGCATTGGTGGGGAACTCGGCTGCTGGATACGGGTCGATACCCATGTTGCGCAGCTCCTGCAGGCTCTGGCGTCGTCCAATCTCCTGCTCGCTTAACTCTAAAATGTTCATACTTATAGTTATATTCGAATATATTCTTCCTATATGCAAAGGTACAAAAAAGAAACGAGAACAAGAGCTATTTAATAATTAATAACCACCTCAGCAAGTGTGCAACACGTACAACCCTGCGATCTGACAGCGCAATAAGCATGAAAGGATGTCTCCTGCAAGGATGAAAGAAGATTACAGTTTGATGAACACTCGCTTCTTCCATAGCACCCAGCCCATCGGCGCGTGCAGGGCTACAAACAGCGTGGCATAGGCGACACTGGCCCAATAGCCGTTGAGGATAACGACATGAAGCAAAGAATAGACTCCATTCTTAACACCCGTAGCACCAAAGACAATGCTCACGACCTCACTGGCGACATAGAGAAAGAGGGGATTCATGCCGAACCACAACGTCAAATTCACCATCCACGGTTGCCCGGCAGAGCCGCTGCCTGTCGTCTGGCTTTGGGCGCGATGGATGTCAAGCCAGCCCACAAGCAGGCCTTGCAAGGAAGCGGCAATGCCACAGGTGAGCAGTACATAGGAAGGACTCCACACGCGCTTGTTGAGTGGCAAACCGAATTGCAGGAGCCAGCCCACAAAAGCCATAATAGCGCCACAGACCAGCAGTCGTGAGAGGGTGACGAGATGAGGATGTCCCTGTCCAGGTTGCTCTTTCCGAAGTGCCCATGAAGCGACAAGAAAACCGATCATCGTGTTGGTCATAGCAGACAGACTGGAGAGCAGTCCCTCAGGATCTACGGGTGACTTATGATAGAGATGGGCATCGCCCAACAGCGCATGGTCCGCACGCGAGAGGATGTTGGTGACGCTGTCGTAGTCATAACCGCCACCAACAATCAGTAAGACGGAATAGCCCGTCAACAGCAGTGCCACGAGCAGCCACAGTCCGCGGAAGGAATGGGTAAGATGATGGATGGTGAGCACAGCGGCTACCGTGGCTCCGTAGCAGATGGCGATGCGCTGCATCACGCCCATGATGTGCAGATGGGCGAAGTCAAGTGGACGTCCGTCCATGGCCATATCGAACCAGTTGATGAGCAGTCCGATGAGAAAGAGCAGCAGCGTGCGTTTGATGGTCTTACGTGCCTGCTGATGTGTCCAACGGAATCCGCCCTTGCGAAGACTGAGATAAGTGGAGATGCCCATGATGAAAAGGAAGAAGGGGAAGACGAGATCACAGGGTGTCATCCCGTTCCACTTGGAGTGTTGCAAGGTAGAGAAGATCTCCTCGCCAGCTCCGTTGTTCACGAAGATCATAAACATGACTGTCAGACCTCGCAGAACATCGAGGCTCACCAGTCGATTCACTGCATTTGTATTTTCCATCATCTTATTCATTCTATATTGCTATCTGACTACAAAAGTAATAAATATGTTTAGTCAGAATACCCGACATTTCCACTCAGAAACGCCATCACTCGCTTTGCCATATCCACGCAATCGCCTACAGGCACCGGCGAGTAGGTGTTGTGACGAAGCGTCCACGGATCTTCCATCGCATACCAGTCGATGACCGGAGCCTTGGGCAGCGCCATGGCAAAAAGCTCTGTGGCCGTTTTGTTGGCATTTGCTCCATCGCCAAGCGCCGACGCGTCGGGGCGGCTGTCGTGGGCCATCTGTCGGGAGAGCGCATCGAGATAGGCGTGCCAACGCACGTAGTAGAAATCGCTCAACAACCCTTGCCATTCCTTGTGGGCATAGTCGCGGAGCCCTCCCCGGTCGGCGCAGTCGCGGTTACCCCACGTCGTTATCTGCACGCGGGCGTTCCACTCATAGAGATCCTTCTCTTGTGGCGTACGACCCAACGAGCGCGCTGCCTCGGTCCAATGCCCAAGACGGAACTCGCGACGCGTACCTAAGAGGCTGTCCTGCAAGAGCAGCATCTGAAGGAAACGGGCCGAGTCGGCCGAAAACGCACGGCGGTCAAAGCCACGGTAGTCTGCGATGGTACGCAGATATTGCAGTCGGGCCTGGTCGTCGAGAGCCTGACGAACAACATCCGCGAGGTCGTATTCAAAGTTGTTGTTGCCGCGGTATTTGTCGGCGACACTTGTCATCAACTCAGCGGCGCGTCGGGTTTCGTTGGGATCGTAGTAGTTGTGCATCTTCGACCAACTCTTCACTTGGAAGTTATCGGCCGAGGGGCGTCCGTTAAAGATACTCTCGTGAGATCCCTGCTGGTTGTTGCCGAGCGGACAGTTATAGATGCTGTTGCCCAAGACACGCCAGACTTGCTGCAGCACGGGGTCTGCCACACCATAGCGGGCACGCACATAGCTGTTGAGCCACCGCTGTTTGTAGGCTGCTATATCTTCATCCTTGGGCAGCGAGTCGGTCATCCACGGCAGTTCGCTCATCAACTCAAACATCACAGGATTGTTTTCCGAGCCTTCCATCGTGTAGCCCCAACCACGCAGATGCTGTCTCGCGCTTTGCATAGGAGTGTTCGGGGCGGCGGCCAACCGGAAGTTATGGATAAGCTGGTCCATGCGTCCGTGAAGTCCAACGTTGGCTCCGAAGTTTTCCAACATACAGAACAGCCACGGATGATCGCCGTATCCCTTGTCACGCCGCCACACCGAAGGCGCTCCGAACATCGGGCGGCACTCCGAGAAGAGATCCAGCACCATCAGGTCTTGAGCCGGCAGGCTGTCGGCCATCGCCGGGCGCGGGTTCTCGGTCCAGCCTTGCACCACCCACACAGCCTTTGGGTTGACGCGTTTCATGGCGGCAAGCAGCTTGCGTCCGCAGGCTGCGTAGTCGATGGCACTGTTGTCGGCACTCTCGTGGAAAGGATCCATCGAGTAGTAGTCGGCCTTGCCGTAGAGCCGGGTCAACTCTTTGTAATAAAGGTCAGCGATGCGGTCAAAGGACGAGTCGGTAGCAATGAGATTGGCCGGACGCGTATAGCCGTTCCACTGGCCACCATCGGTCACGCCGACGCCCATCTTTGTCTTGGCGTCGTGAGGCAACATGCCGCAGTAGCCCGGCAGCACAGGATGCATACCCAACGAGCGCTCACGCTGGAGGATTCGTTTCTGCAATGCTTCCTGCTGTCGATACCAGTTCTCGGGCAGCGGCCCGCCCCATCCTTCGAGATTGTTCATCGCCCACCAAGCCAGGAAAGCCGGTCCGGCGATGAAGCGTCCGATCTCTTCTTTGGAATAGCCCAACTTCAGCAGCATGTTACGCCATACCACTTCCTCGCCTGTCACAGCCAACAGCATGTTGATGCCGTGCAAGGCCATCCAGTCGATCTCTTCCTGCCAGCGGTTCCAGTCCCAAAAGACCATGGAATAGGAAAACGTGCAGTAGTTGAAGTCGTAGCGGTCGGTGAGCCAGGTAGTGTGGCGCTCCTTACCCTTGACAGCGGGCAGTCGCTCCGGCAAACGCGGGTGCATGTTGTTCCAACTGACCATGATGCCGGCATGGTGCTTGAGATACCAGTTGACACCCGTGGCAATGTTCACCCACGTATTGCCCTTGACACAGATCTTGCCGTCGCGCTGGGAGAGCTCAAAGAAATCAGTATCTGACGGCTGCAGCTCTGTGATGAACTTGCGTGCGGCACCTGCGTCCATGCGGTTGAGCAGGTCATCGACAGGATTGGCCACGGCCATCATTGGAGCAAGAAGGGAAAGTACGGCGAGCAGTACTTTCCTCATTTTATTCATAATGTTATTGTGTTCAGACTGCATAATAGATGATTTGTTTGGCAAAGGTAATAGAATTTTTCGTATCTTTGCAAGGAAGAATAAAATAAAAAACGAAAAACATGAACATAGAAAAAGAAAAAGCCGTTATCGAGAAACAAGGTGGCCTCTCGAAGACATTGAATATGGAGTTTCTCTCAACAGAGGAGCCCGACACCTGCATGGCACGCATGAAAGTCGACGATCTCAACCGTCAGCCGTTTGGTTTCCTCTCCGGTGGCGCTACGCTGGCCCTTTGCGAGAACCTTGCCGGCGTAGCTTCCATGGCGCTCTGTCCGGGCAAGATCTGCGTGGGCATCAACGTCAGTGGCAACCATCTGCGCACGGTGCTCGTCGGAGATACTGTCACTGCCTATGCCAAACTGCAATACAAGGGCCGCACACTGCATGAATGGCAGATCGAGGTAAAGAACTCTAAGGGCGACTTGATCTCTACGGTACATGTCACAAACTATATCTTGTCGCCACGAAAGGAATGAGCACAACCAACTATGTCTGCTACCGCTTGCCGGAGCAAAAGGAATATGTACGACTGGAACAGCACGAGGGTGAGCCCGTGGCCTTGAAGGCTGTCAAAGACCTCAACGGTCGCAAAGGTTTCGTCTTTGCGCCGTTCCAACCGTCGGAAAAGACGCCTGTGTGGCTCTTGCAACCCGACAGCATCGAACGGAAAGCTGTGGGGGAAGGGGATTTTAGGCACAGTGTGGAATATAACGACGGCGAACTATCAAGCGTGATCGCAAAGTACGAAAAGCAAGATCGGGACATTTACCACCAGCTCTTTATCAACTGTAAGCTGTATTTCAAGCTTGGCACGGTCCGTAAACTGGTTATGGCCCGGCATGTGTATGAGCTGCGGTACCTCGTCAGAGATGCCGAAGAACTGTTTCTGCACGCCTGCCGTCTCTATCCCCACCAGTATATCGCCTTGGTGAACATGAAACATGCGGGTACGTGGCTTATGGCAACACCCGAAGTGCTCATCGAGGGCGACAGTCACAACTACCGCACTATGGCCTTGGCGGGTACGGAGAAGATGCCGGTCGACTACAGACCTGGACAGGAGCTGAAATGGTCGGAGAAGAACCGCAAGGAGCAACGCTATGTGGCAAACTACATCCTCGACACGCTGAGTCCAATGACCAAGACATTGAATCACGGACATCCTCATACCACCATGGCGGCGCAACTGCTCCATCTGCGCACCGATTTTGACTTCACACTCAAGGACGACGTGCAATTAGGCGACGTGCTCGATGCCCTCCACCCCACTCCTGCCGTGTGTGGCATGCCCAAAGAAGCAGCGAAAGAAATCATTATCAAGTATGAAGAGAAATTCCGGAAATACTACAGTGGCTTCTGCGGACCCTATGATCCGGAAGGAGAGACACGGCTATATGTCACGCTGCGCTGCATGGAAATAGAGGGTGGCCACTATATCCTCCACGCCGGTGGAGGCATCGTACCGGAAAGCAAGGAGAAAGAGGAATGGAGGGAGACTGAGATGAAACTCAACACCATGAGAGATGTATTGCGATAAAGGAAATGTCAACACGCTCACCGCGCTGCTCATCGCTCACGGCGTACGCCATGCGGTGGTATGTCCGGGATCGCGCAACGCGCCTGTTGTGCACAACCTCGACGTATGCCCTGAGATCCAGTGCTACCCCATCACCGACGAGCGCAGTGCCGCGTTCTATGCACTCGGGCTCTGTCAGGCTACTGAGGAGCCGGTTGTCGTCTGCGTCACCAGCGGCACGGCATTGCTCAACACGCTGCCCGCTGTTGCCGAGGCGATGTATCAGCATCTGCCTCTCGTGGTCGTCTCGGCCGACCGGCCCAAGCAGTGGATCGGACAGCTCACCGGTCAGACGATGCCTCAGCCGGGGGCATTGACCTGCTTTGTCAAGCGCACGGTGGATCTGCCCGAACCGCACAACAAGGAGGAACACTGGTATTGCAACCGACTCGTCAACGAGGCACTCATCGCTGCGACACAAGAGACTCAAGGGCCGGTGCACATCAACGTGCCCATCACGGAGCCGCTCTACACCTTCAACACACGCACATTGCCCTCGGAACGAATGATTGCGCTCAGCTCACTGCTGTCGGCTCACGATAGCGGTAAGGAAGCGTGCGCTTCCGTCAATGCCATTTCGGACGTAGCTCATGGCCTTCTGCAACAGCTCGCCGAGGCGGAGCGACCGCTCATCGTCATCGGACAGATGAAGCCGTCGGACTTAGCCAAAGGCAGGATTGCGTCGCTCACGGACAAACGCTATGTGGTTTGGAACGAGGCGCTCAGCGGAGAAGATGGTGTCACGTCACTGGAAGAGATGTCAGCTATGGCAGGGGACGACGCGGATTTCCTGCCCGACTTTGTCCTCTACATCGGCAACACGCTGGTCAGCAAGCGTGCCAAGCAACTCCTGCGACAGGCTAAGGACGCTATCTGCTGGGAGGTGAATGCCGACGGCACAGTCCACGACCCGATGATGAACCTGCGCGGCATCGTGCAGGCAAGACCCGACGACGTGCTTGCCGCCATCACCGCGGAGGGACCGCACGAGTGGTTCGACCGCTGGGAAGCGCTGCACTGGAAAGCCGAGGACCACCGCCGCTCGTTCGTTCCACGCTACTCCAATCTGTTAGCCGTAAAACTCCTTGAAGAGCGACTCAGCCATACCGCGGAAGGGTACGCCCTGCACTACGCCAACAGCACATCGGTGCGCTTGGGATGTCTCTATGCCCGGGAGCATATCTACTGCAACCGTGGCATCAACGGCATCGAAGGCTCGCTGTCCACGGCAGCCGGTTTCTCGCTCGCCACAGAGGCTCCGGTGTATTGCGTCATCGGCGACCTGAGCTTCTTCTATGACCAAAACGCACTGTGGAACACCAACCTGCGGCAGAACCTCCGCATCTTGTTGCTCAACAACAGCGGTGGAGAGATCTTCGCTAAGTTCGACGGACTGCGGCAGAGTCCGGCACGCAGTATGGTCATGGGCGTGCACGCCACCACAGCAGAAGGCATCTGCCGCGAGAACGACATCATGTATTATCACGCTCACAACGAGGAAGAGCTCTATAATCTCCTCGGCGCGCTCGTCAGCCCGATGACAGAACGCCCGATGCTCCTCGAAGTCTTCACCAATGCCGAAGACGACCTGAGGGCTTATCAAGAATACTTTAACACCTTATTATAATATGGAAAAGAGAAATTGGAAAACCATTGCGGGTTTCGACTTCAAGGAGATCCTCTTTGAAGAATACAATCACATCGCTAAGATCACGATCAACCGTCCACGCTATCGCAACGCCTTCACACCGCTCACGGTATGGGAAATGAGCCAGGCCTTTACCTATTGCCGCGACCATCTCGACATCCGTGTAGTGATCCTCACGGGTGCCGGCGACAAGGCCTTCTGTTCGGGTGGCGACATGCACGTCAAGGGACGCGGCGGATATGTCGGTGCTGATGGTATGCCACGCCTTAACGTCCTCGACGTGCAGATGCAGATTCGCCGACTAACCAAGCCGGTCATCGCCATGGTCAACGGCTACGCTATCGGTGGCGGACATGTGCTCCACGTGGTCTGCGACCTGACGATAGCATCGGAAAACGCTGTCTTCGGACAGACGGGACCGAAGGTGGGCAGCTTCGATGCCGGACTGGGTGCCAGCTACTTGGCGCGCATCGTGGGACAGAAGAAGGCGCGTGAGATCTGGTATCTCTGCCGTCAGTACTCTGCAAAGGAAGCTGAGCAGATGGGCCTCGTCAACAAGGTGGTGTCCTTCGATCAACTTGAGGATGAGACGGTAGCCTGGTGCGAGACGATCATGGAGCGCTCTCCGCTCGCCATCCGCATGATGAAGGCTGGCTTCAACGCTGAGCTCGATGGTCAGGCGGGTATCCAGGAGCTTGCCGGTGACGCTACGATGCTCTACTACACCCTTGACGAGGCGCAGGAAGGCGGCCGTGCATTCCTGGAAAAGCGCAAGCCCGACTTCGACAAGTACCCCCAGTTCCCTTAAGACAGAGAAACAGAGTAGACATAAGACATAGCAACAGAAGCGCCTTATGTCTACTCTGTTACTATGTCTTCAGAGGTAGCGCATGAGGATATCCCACACGGCGATGAGGTGGCAGACGCTGCCGGCGAGGACGAAGAAATGGAAGACGGTGTGCATGTAACGACGGCGACGAAGGGTGTAGAACAGCGCACCGGTGACATAACACACACCCTCGGCGATGATCCAGATGACCGTCGCCGCACTCACAGAATCGATCAAGGGCTTGAAGGCGATGAGCACACTCATGCCCATACCTATATATACCAGCGTCTCCAGATTGCTGTGGGCCTTAAGCTTATGGAAACTCGTGATCGTTCCTACAATGGCGCAGAGCCATACAAAGCAGAACAGCGTCCAGCCCCAATAACCCTCCTGGCGCAAGGCGATGAGCGTGATGGGCGAATAAGAACCGGCGATATGCCAGTAGATGGCGGCATGGTCCCACTTACGCAGCCGCTCCTTCCATGGCGACCAAGCCGAGAGGGCATGATAGACGGTGGATGCGATATACGAACCAAGCATGCCCACGAGGTAGAGGATGACGCCTGCCGTGGCCCAGCCGTTGCCACGCGAGAAGCAGAGATAAAGGAAGATGGCCCCAAAAGCCACGCCCAAGAAGATGCCGCCCGCATGACTCCACGAGTTCCACAACTCTTCTTTGTGATTATAGAATATTTTTATTTTCATGATATGCTGTTGCTTACTGATGGAATATTTCTATGTAAAGATAGCGTAATCTTAGGGAAAGACAAAATAAAACTTGCTTTTTTATCCTTTTTTTCTTACTTTTGCCTTCACGCAACAAAAGTAGTTTTAAACATGAAATACGAGATCACCGACAGGATGCTGCACTTCAAACAGCCGGCGGGAACCAGCCGCGGCGTGTACACTACCCACCATTCTTACTATATCACACTTGAGCGCGACGGCATTCGTGGCACGGGAGAGTGCTCGACACTTCCCGACCTGAGTTGTGACGCCATGAGCGACAAGCGCTATCAGACGCTCCTCCGCGACACGTGCGACCTGATCAACCGATTGGGCGGCATACCCTATGAGATGCTGCGTCCCTACCCTTCTATTCTCTTCGGACTGGAGACGGCCTTTGCTCAACTCGACGCAATGGGCTCCACAGCTCTCTTCGACACGCCGTTCAGCCGGGGCGAAGAGGGGATCACCATCAACGGACTCGTGTGGATGGGAACCTTCGACGAGATGTACACACGGCTGGAAGCAAAGCTCAAGGCAGGCTGCCACTGCGTGAAGTTGAAGATAGGTGCCATCGACTTCGAGAGTGAGTTGGACTTAGTGAAACATATCCGTAAGTGTTTCAGCAAGGAGCAAGTGGAGCTGAGGGTGGATGCCAACGGTGGCTTCACGCCCGACAATGCCATGCAGCGCTTGGAAGCACTGGCCCCTTACGACATCCACTCCATCGAGCAACCGATCAAGCCGCATCAGTGGAAAGAGATGGCAGAGCTCTGTGAGCATTCGCCCCTGCCCATCGCACTCGACGAGGAGCTCATCGGCATCAACATGCCGTCGATGAAAGCCATGCTGCTCGACAAGATCCGGCCGGCCTATCTCGTGCTGAAGCCCAGCCTGCATGGTGGCATGCACGGTTGCCGAGAATGGATCAGAATGGCCAAGGACCATGGTATCGGCTCATGGATTACCTCGGCACTGGAAAGCAATATAGGACTCAACGCAGTGGCGCAGTTCTGTGCCGACGTGTACGGGCCGCACATCGCCCTGCCGCAGGGCTTGGGAACAGGACTGCTCTACACCGACAACATCCCCATGACCTTGGAGATTAAAGACGACAAGCTATGGTACTCGAAGAATTCCTGAGTGAGTGGCGCAACAGCAACGACTACGTTCTCGTCCACACCAGTGGCAGTACGGGTGCGCCCAAACCGATGTGGCCCGAGAAGGAAAAGATGCGTAACTCGGCCCGCATCACCTGCGACTTCCTGGGACTGCAACCCGGCGACACGGCCCTGCTCTGCATGAACCTGAAGTATATCGGCGCAAAGATGGTCGTGGTCCGGTCCATCGAGCGTCGGTTGCGACTACTCAGCGTAGAGCCGAGTGGACATCCCATGGCAACCTTATTGCAAGGGCAAAGTGTCACGGAGACCGACTTCCATGACCCTGCTGCCCTGCCCCACTCTTGTCCACAAGGGCAGGAAATTCCGGCTCCAACTTTCGCCGCTATGGTCCCCCTGCAAGTCTACAACACCCTGCAAGTACCCGAAGAGGCGGCACTGTTGCGTCAGACCCATCATCTGATCATCGGCGGCGGATCAATCGACGACCAACTGGCGGCGGCTTTGCGTGACTTCCCCCATGCGGTATGGAGCACTTACGGCATGACGGAGACGCTCTCGCATATCGCCTTGCGACGACTCAACGGCTCTGAGGCCAGCGAATGGTACCAGCCTTTCCCCAGTGTAAAAGTGAGTCTGGACAAAGATGATTGCCTGATGATCGACGCGCCATTGGTTCATGAGGGAATATTAAAGACCAACGACCGTGCAGAGATCATCCCCGGCAAGGGCTTCCGCATCCTTGGCCGTAAGGACAACGTGATTGTCTCGGGAGGCATCAAGATACAGATTGAGGAGGTGGAGCATGCCTTGAAGCCTCATCTCTCCGCCCCTTTCATCATCTCCCGACGCAAGGACGTGAAGTTCGGCGAGGCTGAGATCCTGCTCACCGAGGCCTCCGACACCGATGCCGTTGCCGCCATCTGCCGCCGTATCCTGCCCGAATACTGGGTTCCACGGGAAGTACTACACATCGACAAAATACCCATGACGGAAACAGGAAAACCAAAGAGAGAAATAAAAAAGTAACTTAAAGGTAAAAGGGTAAAAAGGTAAAAAGTAAAGGAACAAGCGTGAAAAACGGCAATTTTTAGATGGTCAAACGAACGTCAGCCAATTGTCTGACGTTCGTTTGACTTTATGTACAACGCCCGTTTGACCATGTGTCCAACATTCGTTTGACCATGTAGTGGATAGCCATTTAACAAGATGATAAGCAGTTACTGCATTTGTCATATCGCTGTTTTCAAAAGGACTCGACTCGCATAAGGACAAAGCTACGAATCGATACTAACCAACACGAATCGTTTTGAGCGTCATTCGTGAAGATTCGTATAAAGCGTAGAAGAGCTATCCACGAATCTACACAAATCTACACGAATAGCTATTGACCGTCATTAGTGGTGATTCGTGAAGAGTCGTGGAAGAGTCAAAATACGAATCTACACGAATAGACACGAATAGCTATCGCCCCACATTAGTGGAGATTCGTGTAGATTCGTGGATGAACCTATCCGTGGCTCTACACTTATAAAGATTTTAAAAGCGTGAGGACAATAAAATCTTTAGGCGGTCTGCTGAGCCACAAATTGGCTTTTCTGCCACAAACAAAAAGTCCCAAGCACGGGACTCACGTCTCAAAGCTTGGGATCTTCTCATATGATTGGCAGGTTAATTATTATCTTGACTGTCGATCGCCTTGATCTTCTGCCGCACGAGCTCAGCATCGTCTTTGAGTCGCTGCACCTTTCGGTTCATCTCGTCAACGAGGCTGTTGCCCTTCTTGCTTGAGATATTCAGGAAGCCAAGGTTATTCTCGTAGGTGGCAATCTCCTGCTTGAGCTGCTCATAGCGGCGAGCCAGACGACCACGCTCATTGTCCACAGCATCCTCGCCACGCTTAGCCACGTTGCGCAGGTTCTGTTTGAAGTTATCAAGACGGCGGCGAGCTACGGACACGTGCAGATCGCTGTAGATCTTGTCCAACACATCATGGTACTCCTTGAAGATCTTATCCTTCTCCTTGAACGGCACATGACCGACAGCATTATAGGCGTCGACAAGCTCCTGTACCTTATCCTGCGCATTCTCCACGCTCTGCTCGGCAAGTTCCTTGAGCTGAGCGATGATGTCACGTTTCTTCTGCAGGTTGGCTTTCTCTTCGGTACGCGTACCGGCATGAGCAGCGTTGCGTGCATCGAAGAAGTGGTTGCAAGCCGTGAGGAACTCGTTCCACAGCTGGTCACCAAGCTTCTTTGGCACAGCGCCGACGGTCTTCCACTCCTTTTGCAGCGCAACGAACTTATCACCCGTAGCCTTCCAGTCGGTGGAGTCGGTCAGCTTCTGAGCCTTCTTGATGAGTTCACGCTTCTTCTCAGCGTTGACGGCGAACTGCTGCTTGAGCTGTTTGAAGAACTCACTCTTACGGCTGAAGAAGTCGTCACAAGCTGCACGGAAGCGCTCAAAGATCTTCACGTTCATCTTTTGCGGTGCAAAGCCAATGGTCTTCCACTCCTGCTGCAAGGCGATGATAGCCTTGGAGTGCTTCTCCCAGTCGCCAATGCCCTTGTTTTCCTCTTTGGCTAAGGCTTCCACCTTCTCGCAGAGCTCCGTCTTCTTGGCGAGGTTCTCCTCCTCCTTAGCACGAAGCTCTTCAAAGTGCTGCTGATGCTTTTTGTTGATGACTGTGCTGGCAGCCTTGAAGCGCGCCCAGATCTGTTCACGCAGATCTTTGGCAACAGGACCGATCTCACGATACTGTGCGTGCAGCTCCTGCAGCTGATGGAAGGCGCTGATCACGTCGGGCTCCTTGTCCAAAGCCTCTGCTTCCTCGCAGAGCTTCGTCTTAGCTTCAAGGTTCTTCTTGAAGTCATACTCACGGGCTTCGCGGTTGAGGTTGAGCAAGTCATAGAACTGCTCTACATAGAGTTGGTAGTTGCGCCACACCTCATTGGCTTTCTCTGGCGGCACAGACTTGATCTCCTTGAACACCTTTTGCAGTTCTTTGAACTCATTATAATTTTTGTTGGCTTCCTCGGGAGAGGTAGCCATTGCCTTGATCTTCTCAATGATGTCGAGCTTACGTTGCAGATTGGCCTGCTTCTCAGCCTCATGCTCTTGGAAAGCCTTGGCGCGCTTTTCCTTGATAATCTGCATCTCTGCCTTGAAGGTCTCCTCGTCGTCATCGGGCAGAATCTGATATTTCTCAGGATCGCCACCGGCTTCGAGATAGTCTTTCTGCCGTTTCTCGCGCTCGGCAATGTGGAATCTGTAGAAGGAAGACTTCAAGTGCTCCACTTCATCCTTATCGGGCTTATCCTCGTTGCGGGCAATCTCCTTGATTCTTTCGAGCACTTCCTGCTTAGAGGCATAGACCTTATGAACAGGCTGTTCCGTAGAACTGTCGCCATTCTGATTTGCTTCAGAGGCCTCAGCCGTCTGTGGCTCATCCTCTTGTTTCTGGCTTTCGGCCGACTGTTCCTTGTTTGCAGACGCTTCTTGCTGCTCGGTCTCAGACGATTCAGCAGGAGCCTCTGTGGCAGCCTTTGCGTTTTCTACATTCTCGTCCTGTGCCTGCACAGCATTCTGTTCGCCTTCCGTGGCTCCCTGGGCCAGGTTCTTATCCTGCTCCAAGGCGTTTTCTTGAGAGTCCATCATTACACCGTTTTAAGTTTGTGATTCGGTTTATCACTTGTCTCTCCCTCGTCTCTATTCATAGACGACAAGGGAGCAGACAACACATGCTATTTGATATTATTATGCAAACTTAAACAAAAAAACTGTAATTCCAACAAAAACTACCGTTTTTTTACGAAAAAACTTAAGTTTACCGCCGTTTAGTGTATTAAAGGAGCCGTTTTCGTTTCAAATACCACAGGCTGATAGCAGTCACGACAACAGATATGGCGATAGTGATGACAAAGCCATAGCGCGATGTCTCGAGCCCGTTGACAACGTTCATACCATAGAAACTGGCGATGAGCGTAGGAAACATCAGCACGATGTTGATCGACGAAAGGTTACGCATCGTCGTGTTCATATTGTTGTTGATGACGCTCTGATAGGTGTCCATCGTCGACTCCAGAATATTGGAATAGATGTTGGTGGTCTCGCGCGCCTGCGTCATCTCGATGCTGACATCCTCGATAAGGTCGGCATCCAACTCATCGACTTGCAGCTTGAACTTCAGTTTCTGTAACAAGTTCTCATTGCCACGGATGGAAGTGATGAAGAAGGTCAACGAGTCTTGCAGCCTTGACAGTCCGATCAAACTCTCGTTGTTGATCTCGCTGTCGAGGTTGTGCTTAGCCTTCTCGATAAGGGTGTTGATCTGTTTCAACCGCTTCAAGTACCACACGGCACTGGAGAGGAAGAGTCGGAAGATCATGTCGACATAGTCGGTGAATCCCTCACCGCGTTTCTGCTGATAGCTGACGAAGTCGATCATCATATTCGTCTCGTAGAAGCAGACGGTGATGGTCACATCGCGCTTATGGATGATGCCAAGCGGCACGGTAGTATAAGGAGTACGGCTCTTCACCTCCTTGACATAAGGAATACGCAAGATGATGAGCATCCAACCATCGTCGTACTCATAGCGGGCGCGCTCATCAGTATCGCTGATGTCGCTAAGGAAATAATCGGGGATATTGAATTTGTCCACCAGTTCGCGCTGGTCATCGTCGGTGGGGCACGTTACTTGAATCCAGCAGTTGGGCTGCCACTCCTGGAGGGCGCTCAGCTTTTTCTCAATGTTCCAATATGTTCTCATTGTAGCCAATCTCCATGATAAGATGTGTGGGGACTGACTCTCTGAGTCGAATCCTCACGTTAATACTTGAAGTTTTCCGCGTGATAATCGTCCATAAATTAATGAATATTGATTAACTGACTGCAAAATTAGAAAAAATATACGAGTAGGCCAACGATTTAATATTCTTTTTGATGACAAAGATGACAAAAGCAAGACAAGAGGACATGCTTCTTTTGTATAGACATAAAGACATACTCTTTTGATTTAGACATAAAGACAAAAAAGACATAAAGCCAAAAAGAAAATATGTTCTTTATGTCTTTATGTCTTAAAAAGAAAATATGTCTTTTAGAATATGTCCTTTATGTCTTAAAAACAAGAACATGTCTTTACGTCTCAATAGACCGCTGTCTTTATCGTCTACTTCTCGGGGACTTGCTCGAGCACTGCTGTCAGGAGCTTCCAGAAAGGCTCTGCGGTAGCGATCTCGAAGCGCTCGTTGACGGTGTGCGGACTGCGGAGCGTAGGACCGAGGGAGACAACCTCCATGTTGGGGTACTTCTCCAAGATGACCGAGCACTCCAGTCCGGCATGATCAACGACGACCGTAGCATCCTTGCCATTCTGCTCTTTATAGACCTTGCACAGCAACTTCAGCAGAGAGCTGTCGGGATTAGGATCCCAACCACCGTAAGAACCGGAGAACTCTACCTTCATACCTGCCATAGAGAACACGCTCTCCAATTGTGTAGCCACGTATATCTTCATATCCTCGCGGCTGGAGCGAGCCAGGATCTTGATGGCAGCCTTACCCTCACCGATGGAGATGATGGCGAGGTTGGACGAGGTCTCCACCACGTCGGGCTTGACAGGAATGAAGCGCACCACGCCGTTGTGGCAACCATAGATAGCGTCCACGAGATTGTCCTGAATTTCTTCCGGCACCAATGTAGCCGGCTTATCAACCTCCTCGCAGAAGAACCGCACATTGCTCTCGATCGTCTTGAACTCATCCTCAATGGCCAGACACTGCTTCTCGACCATCTGCTTCAATGCCTCCACATTGGCCTTAGGCAAAGCGAGCACGACCTCGGCATGAGAAGGAATGGCATTGCGCATGTTGCCGCCTTCCCAGCAGACGAGACGGGTACCAAGCTCTGCAATAGCATCACGCACGAGACGTACCATCTCCTTATTGGCGTTGGCACGACCGGCGTTGATCTCCAAACCTGAGTGTCCACCACGCAATCCCTTTAAGGTCACCTTGACGGCAGCCTCCTGGTCGTTCTCCACTTCCTGATATTGCAGCGTAGCAGTGATGTCGATACCACCTGCACTGCCGATGCAGAAGTTACCCCAGGTCTCAGAGTCGAGGTTGAGATAGTAGTCGGCGTTGAGTTCTCCCTCCGGCAACTCATTGGCTCCAAACATACCCGTCTCCTCGTCGCGTGTGATCAGAGCCTCCAAAGGGCCGTGCTTGAGGTCCGTGCTCTCGAACACACCCATGATGGCAGCCACACCGATACCATCGTCAGAGCCGAGCGTAGTGCCTTTGGCATGTACCCAACCGTCCTTGACATAAGTTTCTATTGGGTCTGTCTCGAAGTTATGCTTGCTGTCAGGAGTCTTCTGTGGCACCATATCCATGTGAGCCTGCAACAGCGTGGTCTTACGGTTCTCATAGCCCCGGGTGGCCGGTTTGCGCATGACGATGTTTCCGCCAGCGTCCTTGAAAGTCTCCACTCCGATCTTGGCTGCGAAGTCGAGAAGGAACTGCTGTACTTTCTCTAAGTGACCTGACGGACGTGGCACCTGTGTCAGCGCGTCGAAGTTGCGCCAGATGGCTGCTGGCTGCAGATTGCTGATTTCACTCATAATATTACGTTTAATGGTTACAATAAATATTTTATCTATTCACTGATGATTGTCTCTTTCTTATTGCTCACCCTCTTCTTCGTGAAACTTAAGGCCATCCATCCATAGATGCCGATGACCACGACGAGCAGGGTCTGTATGCTGTGGACGATAAGCACAAAGTTCAGGGCTGCCGTAGACGCAACGCCATAGAGGATGAGCATGGTCTTCACCGCAAAGTGCCAAGGACCGGCACCGTTGGGGGTGGGCACGATGACGGCGATACTGCCAACGATGAATGTGACCATCGCACAGGCAAAACCCAGATGACGGGTCGCGTCGAAGCAGAAAAAGGTGAGATAGTAGTGAAGGAAGTAGCAAGCCCAGATGGCAACGGAGTAGAAGATAAACAAGGGTACGTTCTTGACATAGCGTACCGACACCACTCCCTGCCACAGTCCATGGAAGAGGTCCTTCACCTTATTATATATAGACATCTTTCTGAGCAGCACCCAAAGAAGGATGATCACGGCGACGCCACATATCATCGTCACCAGCCAACCCATAGACGAAAAGCTTGCCAAAAACTCATCGACACGTGTTCCCGTGCGCCGGAAGAAAGACTGGAAGACACGGAACTGGGAGAGCAGCGTGGCTACGATCATCACCATCACCAGCACGGAGTCGATGGCTCGTTCGGTGACCACCGTTCCCAAAGCCTTGGGAAACGACACGCCGTCCCACCGCCGAAGGATACCACAGCGTGCGAACTCGCCCACACGGGGAATCAGCAGGCTCACGGCATAGGACACAAAGACGCTGTTGACCGACACCGAGACGCGCGGCTTCTCTCCGACAGGCTCCAAGGTCTGCTGCCAGCGCCAGCCACGGAAGGCTTGCGCCAGTATGCCGAAAGGAAAAGAAAGGAGCATCCATGTCCAGTCCATCCCGTGGAGCAACACCTGCTTCATGCCTTGGAAGTCAAAGCCACGATACATCCAATAAAGGATGGCACCGCCCAGCAACAGGCTCAATGCCACCTTCACTATGTTGTTGATGGTGTTTCCGTTCTTCATATAGCATACAAAAGTAATGTAATTCAGTGGAATAACGAAACTTTTTTAGAAAAATAATCATTTTATAATGCACGCTTTTACCCTTTAAGAACTCATTGACACACATCAATCTGCTTGACACGTATCAATTAAAACCACATATTTCGCGAATAAAACCATAATTGTTTGCGCACACAGAGAAAAGTTCCTATCTTTGCAAACGTAAAACAAAGACCCATAGAGGTCACAAGGATAACAAGCCCGCAAGAAGATCCCCACAACACGGGACCAAGGGCAAAGGATAACAAAAGTAGAATTTAAAGTAAAGAAAGGTAAAAAGATTATGAGTATGATGACATTTATCGCATTGGTAGCTGTTGCTTTTGTAGGTGCTTCTGCACTGGCTCTGACAATGGACCGTATGGTCGAGGGCAAGTAAACAGCCTCATTGATTTGAAAAAAAATAGAGAGAATACATAGAGAAGACCGGCAATGGAGTAATCTGTTTCCGGTCTTTTTTGTGCCCTGACGGCAATTCTTTTATCCTGTTTCTTGCCTATCCCCAATGTTTTTCGTACATTTGTAACCAAAGAAAAAACATACAAGCAACATGAAGCAAGTAAAGCCAAAGAAAAACCTCGGCCAGCACTTCCTGACTGATCTCGACGTGGCACGACGCATCGCCGACACAGTAGACGCCTGCCCGGCACTGCCCATATTGGAGATCGGACCGGGCATGGGAGTCCTCACACAGTATTTAGTGAAGAAGAACCGGGAAGTAAAAGCCGTGGAGATCGACTCTGAGAGCGTGGCTTACCTCAACGAGCGCTATCCCGAACTGCGCGACCAGATCATCGGTGAGGACTTCCTGCGCATGGACCTGAACAAGATCTTCGACGGCCGGCAGTTTGTGCTCACGGGCAACTATCCCTACGACATCTCGTCACAGATCTTCTTCAAGATGCTCGACTACAAGGATCTCATCCCCTGCTGTACAGGTATGATCCAGCGTGAGGTGGCTCAGCGCATCGCCTCCGCACCGGGCAACAAGGCTTACGGCATCCTCAGCGTGATGATACAAGCCTGGTACGACGTGGAGTATCTCTTCACCGTCGACGAAGGTGTCTTCAATCCGCCACCAAAGGTGAAGAGTGCTGTGATACGCATGACGCGCAACAACGTAACGGATCTCGGCTGCGACGAAGTACTCTTCAAGCGTGTGGTGAAGGCGGTCTTCGGTCAGCGTCGCAAGATGTTGCGTGTCTCGTTGCGCCAGCTCTTCACGCCACAGACCATGCCTTCTCCCGACTTCTTCGCACAAGACATCATGACGAAGCGTCCCGAACAGCTCTCCGTCCAGCAATTTGTGGAACTCACATCTATGGTTGCAGACAAAGTAAACTGCAGCACACTATAAAAGCTCACCTGCTATTACGCTATAAAAGAAAAAAGTTGGGGAAATAGTTGCATCGTCCAGAAAATCTTTTTAAATTTGTGACTTAGAATATTAAGCACTAAAAATATGTTAGACGTAAAACAAACCCTCAATGGCGCCGAGGAGAAAATGAAGAAGGCGTCGAAGTATCTTCAAGAGGAGCTCGCACGCATCCGTGCCGGCCGTGCCAACGCAGCCATACTCGATGGCGTACGCGTAAGTTCTTATGGTCAGATGATGCCGCTCAACCAAGTAGCTTCCATCATCGTGCCTGACGCACGCACCATTACCATACGCCCCTGGGACCGCAAGGCTATCAAAGACATCGAGAAAGGCATCATGGACAGCGATGTCGGCATCACGCCGGAGAACAACGGTGAGATGGTCATCCTGCGCATACCCCAGCCCACTGAGGACCGCCGCAAGGAACTCGTCAAGCAGTGCAATAAGATAGGCGAGGGCGTGAAGGTACAGGTACGTACCGCACGCGCTGAGGTCAAGGAGAAGCTGAAGAAAGCCATCAAGGACGGACTCTCTGAGGATCAGGAGAAGGACGCCGAGGCCGATTTGCAAAAGATGCACGACAAATACATCAAGGAGATCGACGCCACCCTGGCTGCAAAGCAGAAAGAGGTGATGACCGTTTAATCCATTGGGCATGAGAGGACTTGTCGTAAGAAACACCGGATTTTGGTACACCGTGAAGACCGATGACGGTCAACTCGTTGACAGCAAAGTCAAGGGAAACTTTCGCCTAAAGGGAATCCGCAGCACGAACCCGGTCGCTGTCGGCGACTGGGTGCATATAGACATCAATCGCGAAGGTACCGCATTTATCACTGCGATAGAGGACCGGAAGAACTATATCGTCCGTAAATCACAGAATCTGTCGAAGCAGAGCCATATCATTGCGGCTAATCTCGATCAAGCAATGCTCGTCACCACTGTGGCACACCCTCAGACCTCCACGACATTCATCGACCGTTTCCTGGCTTCAGCCGAAGCCTACAGCGTGCCGGTGGTACTGGTGTTTAACAAGACTGATCTGCTCACCGACGAAGAGCGCCACTATCAGGACATGATGGTGACGCTCTACGACAACATTGGCTACCCCTGCCATCAGGTGTCGGCGCTCACCGGCGACGGCATCGACGACTTGCGCGCCCTGCTCAATGGCAAGGTGACACTACTCAGCGGCAACTCCGGCGTCGGCAAGTCCACACTCCTCAACCTGCTGATCCCCGGCACTGAAGCCCGTGTGGCCGACATCAGCGAAGCACACGACACGGGCATGCACACCACTACGTTTTCCGAGATGGTGCCGTTGCCCAACAACAATGGCTATGTCGTTGACACTCCGGGCATCAAAGGTTTCGGTACGTTCAACATGGAACCGGAAGAGATCACCAGCTATTTCCCCGAAATCTTCAAGTTCTCTCAGGACTGTCGCTTCGCCAACTGCACCCACACCCATGAGCCGGGCTGTGCCGTGCTTGAGGCTGTCCGCAACCACTACATCGCCGAGTCGCGCTACGAGAGCTATCTCGGCATGCTCAAGGATAAGGACGAAAGTAAATACCGAGAGGCTTTCTGACCGCTTTCTGTCTGCGATATTTCTATAAAAAACCTGTCAAAAGCCTAACTTCGTCTTTCTTTGCTTTGTAGATAGAAGGAAAACCACTACTTTTGCGTAAGTTAAAGTAAAGGATCGTTTTCATGCAAATCACACTCCCATGGCTCCGTGCCAACTTTCTGACGTTCAACCGCCGATACTTCGACGATGGGCTGCCCGAGCCACGCTACCACATCGGACGGTCACGCACACGGCTGGGCGCTCTCTCCTTTAAGCGTAAGCGCACGTGGCGAAAGGTCGTCAATTACGACTACTCGTTGAGCATGAGCAACTACTACGATCAAAGCGAACACCAGTTCCAAAGCGTACTGCTCCATGAGATGATCCACTACTCCATCGCTTACACGGGTATCCGCGACACCTCGCCCCACGGTGTAGTGTTCCGAGGCATCATGGACCGCCTCAACCGCGACGGCTGGGACATACACGTAAGTACCTCTACACGTGAACTCGGTAAGGCATCGACCATCAACACCGCTTCCACCGTGCGCAACAAGCAACAGCATCTGGTGCTCGCCATCGAGATGCGCGACGGCCACCATTTCCTCTCCGCCGTGAACCCACGCTTCGCCCGTGAACTCAACAATCGGCTAAACTCCATCTCTGAGGTAAGCCATTACAGTTGGTTCATCACCGAAGATTCATGGTTCGACAACATGCCGCGCGTACGAAGCCTGCGGGGGCATCGTGTTGACACACCCACCTTTCAAGAGAAAACACACACCATGACTCCCTTCACCTTTTAATCACCTTATATATATAACAACCTATGTCCACACAACAACAAGCACTCCACAACGACAACAGCCCGGCAACAGCTACCAACCAGCCTGCAACAGAGACTGCACCGGAGTTTATCCTTTATGACGATTTCTCCTATGACCCTCCCCGCCAGATCGACTATTTCATACCTCACCGGTTCATTGTTGCCTATTGTCGTCAGGGTTCCCTGTCCATCACTGTCAACCATCAACAGAAGACAACGCTGACCAGTGGAGACCTGCTCATAGCCTTTCCCCGCACCACTCTGGAGGACTTCTCCTACACCAACAACCTGCAACTGATGGTGCTCAGCCTCTCGCCCTCGGTCATCAATGACAGTCTCTTGGGCGACAGAGATCTGTGGTCTAACATAGAATTTGTAAGTACTCATCCTAAGATTCATCTCACTGAGGAAGAAGTAGAGGTGGCCCGACAATATTATCATCTCTACAAGATCTACTCCAAACGTCAGCCTACTAAGTTTCGCCCCAACATCTTGTATACCTTGCACAGGAGCATGATCTATGAACTCGCTGACATGGTGAACAGCCGCACGGGATCGATGCCTCAAGACAAACAATACAGCCAAACCGACAACACCTTCAAGCGTTTCCTGCAACTGTTGGCTCAAAGCGAAGGCAAGATCAGAAATGTCAGCTACTTTGCCCGCGAGTTGTGCATCACCACAAAATACCTCTCACATATCGTCAAGGAGAAGACCGGGCACTCGGCCAAGCAAATCATCGACGAGACGGTGGCCAATGAGATCCGCCGTCAGCTCTGCTACACATCAAAGACGGTAAAAGAGATCGCCAATGACCTGGGCTTCCCCAGTCTGAGTTTCTTCGGCACCTACACACGTAAGAACCTCAACGCCTCGCCCGCCAATATCAGAAAGGAATATAGGGCAGGAAAGAAATAAGCAGGAATACTCTTCCTGGCTTTCTCTCTTATAAGGAAAATCTTTAGGCTATTGGCTATTTTCTTTCCAGTTAACCAGATAGAGCTTCTCCGTGGCGCGAGTGAAGGCAGTGTAGAGCCAATGGTAATAGTCGCTATTGACCATGTCGTCGGTCATATAGCCCTGGTCAACATAGACGTGCCTCCATTGTCCGCCCTGAGCCTTGTGGCAGGTGACAGCATAAGCGAACTTCACTTGCAGGGCATTGAAGTAAGCGTCGTTCTTCACCGCCCGCAACCGCTCAGGTTTAGTTTTGAGATCGGCATAGTCTTCCATCACTTGATTGAAGAGCTGTTCGCTCTGCTCGCGCGTCAGCGCAGGAGCCTCGGCGAGCAGCGAGTCCATGTTCACCGTCACTTGCATCTCATAGTCGTCGTAATCGGGGAAGCGCAGCCACACGTCGGCAAATCGGAAGCCATAGAGCTCGCGGACGTTGCGCACACGCTCTACGACGGCCCTATCACCATTGGCCAGGAAGCTCACGGGCAGAGGCTGGGCAGGCTCGCCTTTACTCACACTCTCGCGGATGGCAGCCTGCTCACGCTCGGTCCAATAATAGTTGTTGCGCACAATCATCAGCAGATCGCCCGAACAGAGTTCATCCTCGCGGTCGAGAATGGTGTTGCGGATGCCTTGGTTATAAACGCCAGCCCGCTTATTCGATCGTGTGACGACGATGGTGTCATCAATGCCCATCTGGCTGTAGCTTGAGGCAAGTGTCTCCACAAGCTCGTCGCCTCTAAGGTTGACAATGTCGGCAAAGCCCTCGAAGGTCACCGGAGGCAACTGTGTGGTCTCGTCGCGCACGATCATGTCGCGCAGCCGAGTGGCATTAAAGAGAATACCCGACTGCTGTCCCTGACGAAGCACCTCATCGAGGTCACATTCATAGACCACGAGTCCATATCCCTGTAGCGCGTCAGCCGAGAGCGCCGGGGCCTCGTCCTCACCCACCGGCGGCAGCTGGGCCTTGTCCCCAATAAGCAGCAGACGGCAGTTGTCACCGCTGTAGACATACTTAATCAAGTCGTCGAGCAACGAGCCGGAACCGAAGGTGTCCTCGCCCTGCACACCGGAGCCGATCATCGAGGCCTCGTCAACGACAAAGAGCATGCGGTGGTTGCGGTTGTCATTGAGATTGAACTGACCGTCAAGTCCTTGATAGACCCGTTCACGATAGATGCGCCGGTGGATGGTGTAGGCCGGCAGACCGCTGCCACGCGAGAACACCTTGGCAGCACGACCGGTGGGCGCCATGAGCGTGAGCTTCTGCCCAAGACGATGGAGCGTGCCCACCATGGCGGCAGCCAAGGAGGTCTTACCCGTACCCGCAGAACCGCGTAGGATCATCACCGACTCCGGCCTGCGATCAGCCAAAAACTGGCCAAAGGTCTGCAACGCCGCTTGCTGACAGGCTGTAGGCTGAAAGCCAAACAGCCCAACGATCATATCTATAAATTGCGCTATCTTCACTTTTCTCTTTGATGAAACAATAATTCTTCGTATCTTTGCAACTACGAAACCCTTGTAGGGCAAAGGTAGTAATAATTATCGAGAAAGATGAACATTCAACATAAAAACACTTACGGGCTCTTTGCCTGTGTCATCGCCCTGGCTGTGCTCTGCGTGCTAAGCGTCAGCTCGCCCATGCGCTTTGAGCATCAACAGCAGCAGCGCGAGAAAGCTGTCAAGGAACGTCTGGTGAAGATCCGTACCGCTGAGGAGAAATACCGCATACGCCACGGAGTCTACACGGCTGACTTCAGCACGCTTATCAAGAGCGGACTGCTCGCCGACTCACTGCAGTATATCCCCTACTCCGACGGCAAGCGATTCACCATCGACGTCACCACGACCATCGCCAAAAGCGGACGACAGATACCTCTCATGGAGTGCAGCGCCGCCTACGACGACTATCTCAAGGGACTCGACAAGAACAGCATCGACAATCTAACTCAAGCCGCCAACGAGTCAGGACACTTTCCCGGACTGAAATTTGGCGATACCACACAACCCAACGACAACGCAGGTAACTGGGAATAAGCTATGCAAGACAATAACAATACCACACGACAGGGGCTCTCGCCCCGCATGACCATACGCGTGAGCAAGGGATCACTCATCTTTGCCATCGCCGACACTGACCATCCCAACAACATCCTCTATGAGCCTTATACGGCAAAGAGCGGTGTGTCGATGGCCGCCAATCTGCGCGAAGCGTTCAAGACCGCCGACATCCTGCAGCGGCCTACCCATCGGGCTCAGGTGCTCGTGGATACGCCCGTGGTGCTCGTGCCCATCGAGGAATACGACGAGACCAAAAACGACATCCTCTATCACCAGGCCATCACCGGCTACGAGGGCTATGCCGTGGGGAGCAACATTCTCCCTGACCTCAACGCCGTGGCGCTCTTCGCTTTGAACAAAGACCTGCGGCTTGTCATCGAGGACCACTACAGCGACGCACGCTTCATCGCACTTATGCGACCCGTGTGGATGTATCTCCACCGCCGCAGCTTTGTCTCCAACCGCCGCAAGCTCTATGCCCACTTCCATGACGGCAAGATGGAGGCATTCAGCTTCGAGCGCAACCGCTTCGTCTTCTCCAACCAATACCCCATCAAGGAGTGGCAAGACGCTGTCTTCTTCCTTCTCTTCATCTGGAAACAGCTCGCCATGGACCAACGCTCCGACGAGCTCTACCTCTCCGGCAACATTCGCGAAAAGGAAGAACTCACCACCATGCTGCAAAAATACCTGAGCAAAGTCACCTTCATCAATCCTAAGGCTGACTTCAACCGGGCTGCCATTACCGAAATCAAGGGTATACCCCTCGACATGGTCACGCTCTATCTCGGCTAAGCTTTCGACACAGTAATACACTATCTCGGATAGACCTTCGGCACAGTAACACCCTATCTCGGGTTAGCTTCCGCCTCGAACAAAGAACACCCTAAAGCCCCTCACACAACATTCAACTTGTTCACAAAGAAGAAATGAGAATCATCACTGGCATCTATAAAGGCCGTCATTTCGACGTGCCACGTACCTTTAAGGCAAGACCCACCACAGACTTTGCCAAGGAAAACATCTTCAACGTGCTCGACGGCTACCTCGACTTCGAAGGCATCACCGCTCTCGACCTCTTCGCCGGCACAGGCAGCATCTCGCTGGAGATGCTCTCTCGGGGATGCGCGCAGGTCATCAGCGTGGAGGCTGACCGTGACCACGCCTGCTTCATCGCTCAGTGCATGAAGAAGATCGGCGCAGACAACGACCTGCTCATCCGTGGCGATGCCTTCCGCTTCCTCAAGTCTTGTCACCAACAGTTCTCTCTTATCTTTGCCGATCCTCCCTACGCGCTTGAGCAGCTCCCCACCCTGCCCGACCTTATCTTCGAGCATGACCTGCTGGTTCCCGACGGCATCTTTGTCCTGGAGCATGGCAAAGACCATTCTTTCGAGTCGCATCCTCATTTCGTTGACCACCGCCACTACGGCAGCGTCAACTTCAGTCTGTTTCGATAAAGCGAGGGGGGAGGCTGTTCGTCACGATATATCGTGACGCTCCCTTCTCTTGCCTTCCTCCCCTCTGAGTCAGGCACCAACAAAAAGGTCGCTGAATGGTAAAGCTATTCAGCGACCTTTTTGTTGGGATACCCGGACTCGAACCAGGAAAAACAGGACCAGAATCTGTTGTGTTACCATTACACCATATCCCAATTTTCAATTACTATAGAAGCAACACCCTTGCTTCTGTATTGCGGGTGCAAAGGTACAGACTTTTTTTGAATTTCCAAAACTTTTGGAGACTTTTTTTATTAAAAATGCATTTTCTTCTCTTTTGCAACTATTTCCTGCCACAAAGGCCTCTCCTCACAGCCTCTATTCTTCCTAAAAAATATCAAATAAACATCGAAAGACTACTCTCTTTCGATAATATACCGTATCTTTGCACTTCGAATCATATATATATTAATAAGGTATACCAAGTTTAAACTGATACATGACAGAAGCAACAAATCTCGTAAGGTCCATCACCAAGGGCATACAAGAGAAGAAAGGACAGCACATCGTCATTGCTGACCTCAGCCACATTGACGGCGCCATCGCCAACTACTTTGTCATCTGCCAAGGCAACTCGCCCACTCAGGTGGAGGCTATCGCTGAAAGCGTGGGCGACATCTGCCGAAAGGAAGCGGGCGAAAAACCCGTAAATGTCAACGGACTGGGCAACAACCAATGGGTGGCAATCGACTATGTCGACGTGCTCGTGCATATCTTCATGCCGGAGACCCGGGAGTTCTACGACCTGGAGAACCTCTGGGAGGACGCCAAACTCACCGAACTGCCCGACGTGGACTAAACGACAGACAAGACAATCCTAACATACATAAACAATTCTACTCCTCAGAAATGGACAGAAACAGCAATCAATTTCCAAGGCGAAACCATCAGCCGAAAATGCCCCGGTTCAACATGAACTGGATCTACATCATCGTGCTCATTGGCCTTGCCGTGCTCTTCTTCACCGGTGGAGGCGACTCCCTGGCCCAGGCTGCCGGCACGAGCAAGGATGCCAAATACAGCGACTTCAAGACTTACGTGGAGAAGGGCTACGCCCAGCGCATCGTCGTCAACAAGAACGACAACACGCTGAAGATGTACGTCAAGCCTAAGTATATCCAAGACGTATTCCAGCAGAGTGCGCAGCAGACGGGCAACGACCCCTATGTCAACGTAGAGTTCGGCTCCGTCGATGAACTCGACAAATACCTGGCTGTCGAGCAAGCCAAAGGAAAGTTTGTCAGCTACAGCTACGACAACGCCAAGACCAGCGACATCATGTCACTGATCATCAACCTCTCGCCGCTGATCATCTTCTTCGTGCTGATGTGGTTCATCGGCCGACGCATGGGCGGTGGCACGGGCGGTGCCGGTGGTGTGTTCAGCGTAGGCAAGAGCAAAGCCAAGCTCTACGAGAAAGCCGGAGAGCTCGGCATCACCTTCAAGGACGTCGCCGGACAGGAAGGCGCCAAGCAGGAAGTGCAGGAGATCGTGGAGTTCCTCAAGAACCCGAAGAAATATACCGACCTGGGAGGAAAGATTCCTAAAGGAGCCCTGCTCATCGGACCTCCGGGAACAGGTAAGACCTTGCTCGCCAAGGCTGTGGCCGGAGAAGCCGGCGTACCTTTCTTCTCGATGTCAGGTTCCGACTTCGTGGAGATGTTCGTCGGTGTCGGTGCCAGCCGCGTGCGCGACGTCTTCGCCCAAGCTAAGCAAAAAGCACCGTGCATCATCTTCATCGATGAGATCGATGCTGTGGGACGTGCACGTTCAAAGAATCCTGCCATGGGTGGCAACGACGAGCGCGAGAACACGCTCAACGCCCTGCTCACCGAGATGGACGGCTTCGGCACCAACTCTGGTGTCATCGTGCTGGCAGCCACCAACCGTGTCGACATGCTCGACAAGGCGCTGCTGCGTGCCGGACGTTTCGACCGTCAGATCCACGTCGACCTGCCCGACATGGCGGAGCGCAAGGCTATCTTCCAAGTACATTTGAAGCCGCTGAAGACCGACGACAGTCTCGACATAGACTTCCTGGCGCGCCAGACTCCAGGATTCTCCGGCGCTGACATTGCCAACGTCTGCAACGAGGCTGCTCTGATCGCAGCCCGCCACGACAAGAAAACCGTTACCAAGCAGGACTTCCTCGACGCCGTGGACCGTATCATCGGCGGTTTGGAGAAGAAGACCAAGGTGATGACCACCGAGGAGAAGCGCTCCATCGCCATCCACGAGGCCGGTCACGCCACCATCAGCTGGTTCTGCGAGCACGCCAATCCTTTGGTCAAGGTGACCATCGTACCGCGTGGTCAGGCACTCGGCGCTGCCTGGTATCTGCCTGAGGAGCGCGTCATCACCACCAAAGAGGAGATGCTCGACGAGATGTGCGCACTGCTCGGCGGACGTGCTGCCGAAGACCTCTTCACCGGACATATCTCCACCGGCGCCATGAACGACCTGGAGCGCGCCACAAAGAGCGCCTACGGCATGGTAGCCTATGCGGGTATGAGCGACAAGCTCCCTAACATCTGCTACTACAACAATCAGGAGTATCAGTTCCAGCGGCCCTACAGTGAGACCACCGCAAAGATCATGGACGACGAGGTGCTGAAGATGATCAACGAGCAGTATGTACGCGCCAAGAACATCCTCACGCAGCACAAGGAAGGCCACAAGCAGCTGGCCGACCTGCTCTTCTCCAAAGAGGTCATCTATGCCGAGGACGTGGAGAAGATCTTTGGCAAGCGTCCATGGGTGAGCCGCTCGCAGGAACTCATGGAGGAAAACGACAAGCTTGAGGCAGAAAAGGCCAAGGCTGCTGAGCCTAAACTCGAGGATATGCCAGACGAGGTGAAGAAGGCTCAGGCTGAGCACGAGGCTGCCGAAAAGCAGAAGCAAGCTGAAAACGCTGACCAGCACACCGACACTGACAAGAAAGGCGACGCTGAGCAGGCTGACTAATACATATATAATAAGGTATGGGCGCGCCTCCACGGGTGCGCCCATACGCTATTACACAACTTAAACGACAATACGATGAACGACAAAAAACTCAATCTGATCATCCGCACCATCACAGGTGTGCTCTTTGTCATCGTCATGGTGGCTGGCTTCCTCACACCCACAACCATGGTGGCGCTCTTCGCCCTCATCACGGCACTCGCCCTTTGGGAGTATACCGGACTGGTAAACAACTACGTGGCCGACGTGCAGGTCAACCGCCTCATCTCCACGGTGGCCGGCGTCTATTTCTTCCTTGCCGTGGCCGGATGGCGCACGGGACTGGTCAGCAACTTCGTGGTGATGGTGCCCTATATCCTCAGCATCGTCTACCTGCTCATCAGCGAGCTGTATACGGGCAACAAGAATGCGGTAGCCGACATGGCCTACACCATGCTGGGACAGATGTACATTGCCATGCCGCTGTCGCTGATCAATGTTCTCGCCTTTGAGGTCAACGCCGACGCAACGGGTGTGCACTACGATATGCTCCTGCCGCTGTGCGTCTTCATCTTCCTTTGGCTCAACGACTCCGGCGCCTACTGCACCGGTTCTCTGCTGGGCAAGCACAAGCTCTTCCCACGCATCTCTCCGGGTAAGACGTGGGAGGGAAGCATCGGAGGCGGTGTCATCGTGATCATCGCTGCCTTCGTCATTGGCCTGATCGCCAACAACGGACAGGCCCATCAGCTCAACGAGTGGCAATGGGCAGGACTGGGACTCGTCGTCGTGGTCTTTGGCACATGGGGCGATCTCGTGGAGAGCCTCTTCAAACGCACCTTGGGCATCAAGGACAGCGGCAAGATCCTGCCGGGACACGGCGGCATGCTCGACCGCTTCGACTCAAGTCTGATGGCGATCCCCGCAGCCGTGATGTATCTCTATACACTCGTCTCTTTCTAACGCAGAACCATGATTGACCGTCAGACAGTAGAAAGAATCAAAGAGGCCGCCAACATCGTTGACGTGGTCTCGGAATTTGTCACGCTGAAGCGCTCGGGAGCCAACTATAAAGGACTCTGCCCGTTCCACAACGAGAAGACGCCGTCGTTCTATGTCTCCCCCGCCCGTGGCACCTGCCACTGCTTTGGCTGTGGCAAGGGTGGCAACGCCGTGTCGTTTATCATGGAGCACGAGCAGATGACCTATCCCGAGGCACTGCGCTGGCTGGCCAACAAATACCACATCGAAATCCACGAGCGCGAACTCTCCAGCAAAGAGAAGGAGGAGCAGAGCCAGCGCGAGTCAATGTTCATCGTCAACGAATGGGCCTCGAAATACTTCGAGGACTTGCTCCACAACCATGCCGACGGCGTGGCTATCGGCATGCAGTATTTCCGCAGCCGTGGCTTCCGTGACGACATTATCCGAAGATTCCAGTTAGGCTTCGACATTACAGACCGTTATGCGCTGGCCCGTGCGGCTTTGCAGAAAGGCTATCAAGAAGAGTACCTGCTGAAGACGGGCATCTGCTACCGCAACGACCGTGGTGAGCTCATCGACCGCTATGCCGGCCGCGTGGTCTTTCCATGGATAGGCGTGAGCGGAAAGGTTGTAGGTTTCACGGCCCGCGTGCTCGACAGCCGTACAAAAGGCGTCAACCAGAAATATGTCAACTCGCCCGACAGCGACATCTTTCATAAAGATCGCGAGCTCTACGGCATCTGGCAGGCCAAGCGAGCCATCGCCAAGGAGGACCGTGTGTTCATGGTTGAGGGACAGGCCGACGTCATCGCCATGCACCAATGCGGCATCGAGAACGTGGTGGCCAACTCGGGAACGGCACTCAGCCTGCACCAGATACACACGCTCCACCGCTTCACTTCGAACATCACGCTCATCTATGACGGTGACGCCGCCGGCATACACGCTGCTCTCCGAGGCACCGACATGCTACTCTCCGAGGGCATGAACCTCAAAGTGCTGTTATTGCCCGACGGCCAGGACCCCGACGAGTTCTCACGCTCGCACTCTGCCGCCGACTTCCGGAAATACATCGAGGAGCACTCGGCTGACTTCATCCAGTTCAAGACCGACTTGATGCTGCGAGGAGAGAAAGACCCGAAGAAGCGTGCCGACGCCATCAGCTCCATCGTGCAGTCGGTGTCGATGGTACCCAATCAGATTCTCCGCGACACCTATATTCATGACTGCTCACAGCGCATCGGCATCGGCGAGGCCACGCTCATCAATCAGATGAACAACTTCATCCGCAGCCGCAAGAGTGGAGCACCGGGGACTGCTGTTCCCGGCGACATCCCCGCTCCGGCGCAAGCGTCCGCGGCACAGCCAGCGATGCCTGTCACACCGCAGGTGCAGGCTACGCAGGTGGAGAGCATGATCATCCAGCTCATCATCAAACGTGGCGAGCATATCATCCTCAACAACGTGGAGGATGACAAGGGGCAGCTCCACTCGCTCACCGTGGCACAATATATCCACTACAGCCTCACCACCGACAACCTCTCGTTCCAGAGTGAGATCTACAACCACATTCTCCAAGAGGCAGCACAGAAAAGCACGGAACCGGGATTCAAGGCGGAGCCTTACTTCCTCCACCACGACGACATCACCATTGCGCAACTTGCCGCCGACATGACGGCCGACAAGTACCATCTCATCGAGAAGGGGGAAGAACCGAAGAACAAGGAAGAACAGGAGCAACGCATGGAGAACGAGACCGACGACCTGCGCAACCAGGCCATGCACCTGATGCTCGACTTCCGCAAAGACTATGTCGAGGCACAACTGAAACAGGTGCAGGCTGAGATCACACAAAACGCCAAGGACGTCGGCAAACTCAAAGAGCTGATGGTCCGCTACCAACAACTGCAGACCATGCGCAACGCCCTTGCCAAACAGCTCGGCAGCAACATCATCCTTTAACCAATCTCTTTCATTCCGAATGAGAAGAATAGAGAAAGCACCTGTCACGGTCATGGACTTTTCCAGAGCTTATCAAACGGATAAATGACAAAACAGATACAATAGAGGCGAAAAGGCATAATAATTGGCTTTTTCGCCTCTTGCTTTTAGAAAAATGATTATCTTTGTACTTGGTTAACTATATCACAGAGAAAGCATAAAAACGTAACGCTTATGTCAACATTAACTATCGCAATTGTCGTTGTGTTCTGCGTGGGTTACCTGTTTATCGCCCTGGAGAGCGTGACGAAAGTCAACAAAGCAGCCGTAGCCTTGCTGATGTTTGTGGTCTGCTGGACGCTGTTCATGGTCGACCCGGGCAGCTATCTGCCGGGGGTCAGCGGTCAAGAACTCATCAACAAGGCCGGCAGTGCCATCACCGAGCACTTGGGCGACACCTCCACAACGCTGTTCTTCCTCATGGGTGCCATGACCATCGTGGAGATCGTAGACCAGAACGGTGGGTTTAACTGGGTACGTGGTGTGATGAAGAGCAAAAGCAAGCGCACTCTGCTGTGGCGCATTGCCTTCCTGACGTTCTTCCTCTCTGCCATCCTCGACAACCTCACCACGAGCATCGTGATGATCATGATCCTGCGCAAACTCGTCAAAGAGCACAAGGATCGCATCATCTATGCCTCACTCGTCATCATTGCCGCCAACTCCGGTGGCGCTTTCTCGCCTATCGGCGACGTGACGACGATCATGCTGTGGAACAAAGGCGTCATCACTGCCTTGGGTGTACTGTCCGAGATCACGATTCCTTCTATCGTGTCGATGGTCATCCCGGCCTTCATCCTGCAGTACTCGCTCCACGGCGATCTGGAGGACATTGACAGCCCCGACACTGCTGTGGAAACCGAAGAGCAGGAGTTGGGTCATCGCCAGCGTGCCGCCGTGTTCTGCATTGGTGTCGGTGGTCTGATGTTCGTTCCCGTCTTCAAGGGCATCACTGGTCTGCCTCCCTTCGTGGGCATCATGCTCGTGCTGAGTGTGCTGTGGATTGCCACAGAGTTGTTCTATCGCAGTCTGGCTACTTCCTACGAGACTCACGGAACCAAGAAGCGTGTGGTCAACCTACTTCACCGCATCGACATGTCCACCATTCTCTTCTTCCTTGGCATCCTCATGGCCGTAGCCAGCTTGGAGCAGACTGGCGTGCTGACCTCCATCGGCAAGGGCCTCAACGTAGCCTTCGACGGCAACCACTACGCTGTGACAGGCATCATCGGCGTGTTGTCGAGTATTGTTGACAACGTGCCATTGGTGGCTGGTTGCATGGGCATGTATCCCGTGGCACCGACAGGCGACATGGCTGTCGATGGCATCTTCTGGCAGTTGCTTGCCTACTGTGCCGGTGTGGGTGGTTCTATGCTGATTATTGGTTCTGCTGCCGGCGTTGTTGTCATGGGACTGGAGAAGATCACCTTCGGCTGGTATATGAAGCATGTGAGCTGGATTGCTGCTCTGGGCTACTTAGGCGGTATCTTCTGCTATTGGATCATGCGCACATTTATCATGGTCACTCCTGCATAGACAAAGCTTTAAGCTATATCCTCAAAAAGGCACTGACAGCATTCCTGTCAGTGCCTTTTTGGGTTCTATACGCATGTATTCTCGTCCTTGCATGGACTTAGAATAGTCTTCCGACACATTGAAATGCACGACCAAACATGCCAAAAAGCGTTATCTGATGATGGTCAAACGAACGTTGGACGTATAGTCAAACGAACGTTGTATATAAAGCCAAACGAGCGTTTGACCTATCGTCTAACGAACGTTTGACCATCTACTAACAACGTTTTTTTCGATAAGAACACGCCGACTTGTTGTCTCCATTCGTATTGTTCTTACCTTTTGGGTATTCTATTCATCACTCTCTCCCGCTTCCAGTCATCATTCATCACTCAACATTCAACATTGAAAAAGGCCCACCGCCTTTGTCCCCTGGAAGTGGGACGTCAGGCAGCGGACCTAAAATGTATGCAATGATGCAAACGAGAAAACGTTGTCGTTAAAGCGGATACTCCTCGAAGGCGTAGAGCACAGTCGAGAGATAGCGCTCACCCGTATCGGGCAGCAGAGCCACAATCGTCTTGCCCTTGTTCTCCGGGCGCTTGGCGATCTCTGTAGCAGCGTATGCAGCTGCACCGGAAGAGATACCCACGAGCAATCCCTCTTGCTGGGCCAGCTGGCGGCCGGCGAGGATGGCAGCGTCGTTGTCCACGTCAACCACCTCGTCGATGACCTTCGGATCGTAGGTCTTTGGCACGAAGCCTGCGCCGATACCCTGAATCTTATGCGGTCCGGGCTTGCCGCCATTGAGCACCGGTGAAGTAGTAGGCTCCACAGCGATTACCTTCACGTTGGGGTTCTTCTCCTTCAGTCTGCGGCCGATACCGGAGATCGTTCCGCCGGTACCTACACCAGCCACGAAGATGTCGACCTTGCCGTCAGTGTCGTCCCAGATCTCCACACCCGTCGTCTCATAGTGCTTCTGTGGGTTGGCGGGATTCTCAAACTGCTCAAGGATGACTGAGCCGGGGATAGAGTCGCGCAGTTCCTCAGCAGCCTTGATAGCACCCGGCATGCCATCCTTGCCACTGGTGAGCTTCACCTGTGCACCGTAAGCCTTCACAAGGTTGCGGCGCTCGATGCTCATCGTCTCGGGCATGGTAAGGATGAGTTTGTAGCCCTTCACGGCAGACACCAGGGCCAAGCCTACACCCGTGTTGCCACTGGTCGGCTCGATGATCGTTGCTCCCGGCTTGAGTTTACCGTCGCGCTCAGCGGCCTCAATCATTGCCAGGGCAATGCGGTCCTTCACGCTGCCGCCGGGGTTAAAGAACTCTACCTTGGCCAGCACCGGAGTCTCCACGCCGCGCAGGGCTGAGTATTTGTTGAGTTCGACCAGAGGTGTATGACCAATCAGGTCGGTGATCTGCTTATATATTCTTGCCATAATATGTTTCCTTTCTTATGATTTCTAATTCTTTAATTCTCTAATTCTTGATAAAACATTATCTCTGCTTGAGCTTACTTCTCTTTCTTGACGGCTTCAAAGGCCTGGTCGAGATCAGCGATGAGGTCCTCATAGTGCTCTGTGCCGATGCTCAGACGGATGGTACCGTCGAAGATGCCCTGCTCAGAAGCCTCCTGCTCGCTCAGCTCTGAGTGTGTAGTGCTCTTTGGATGCACGACGAGCGACTTCACGTCAGCCACATTGGCCAGATCAGAGAAGATCTTCAGATGGTCGATGAAGTCCCAAGCCTTCTGCTGGCTGCCATCGATCTCAAAGGTGAAGATGCTGCCGGCGCCGTTGGGGAAGTAGCGCTCGTAGAGGTCGTGGTTGGGATGATCTGGCAGCGACGGGTGGTTGATCTTCTTCACCTGTGGCTGGGTCTTGAGATAGTCAACAACCTTCAGTGTGTTGAAGACATGGCGCTCGACACGCAGTGACAGCGTTTCCAGACCTTGCAGCAGCACCCAAGCGTTGAAAGGAGAGATGCAGGCCCCCTCGTCACGAAGCAGCAGAGCACGCACACGGGTCACGAAAGGAGCGGGCAGCTTGCCGAAGACAAGGCCATGATAAGAGGCATCGGGCTTGGTGAAACCGGGGAACTTGTCGTTCTGGAAATAGTCGAACTTACCGCCGTCGACGATCACACCGCCCAGGGATGATCCGTGGCCACCGATGAACTTAGTGGCAGAGTGCACCACGATGTCGGCTCCATGCTCGATAGGACGAATCAGATAAGGAGTGCCGAAGGTGTTGTCGATCACCAAGGGGATGCCATGCTTGTGGGCGATGGCGGCTGAGCGCTCAATGTCGCTGATGTTGGAATTCGGGTTACCGAGGGTCTCAATATATATGAGCTTAGTGTTTGGCTTAATGGCTGCCTCCAATGCGTCGTAGTCGTCGGGATTGACAAATGTCGTATCGATACCATACTTGCTCAGCGTGTGCTTCAGCAGATTATAGGTTCCACCGTAGATAGTATCGGTTGCCACCACATGATCACCGGCGTATGCCAGATTGGTGATAGCGTAAGTCACAGCAGCAGCGCCTGAGGCAACAGCCAGTCCGCCTACGCCGCCTTCCAGTGCGGCCACGCGGTCCTCAAACACGCCCTGTGTGGTGTTGGTCAGACGACCGTAGATGTTTCCGGCATCTTTCAGGTGGAAACGGTCACTGGCGTGCCGTGCGTTGTGGAACACATAAGAGGTGGTCTGGTAGATAGGCACGGCACGCGCATCTGTTGCGGGGTCGGCCTGCTCCTGGCCTACGTGAAGTTGCAGTGTCTCGAAATGAAGCTTTTTCTCGTTGCTCATAGTCATTTACTTTTTATGCTTCCCTCAACTCTTAGATAAGAAGTTGCGTTCAGCGGTTCTACATCTATTGTTTTTTCACGATGCAAAGTTACGATGATTTTCCCATCATAGGAATCGCATATTCACGTCATATTGCATACCACAAACGTGGTACAACCCCTTTTTCGCACCATAACCGCAGCTTTGTCATCGCATGGGTGCACTCTGTTCTTTCCTTCAAAATAGTTAATAGGAGTAAAATAGATGTCGCTATTATCTATACAAAAGTTAAACATATGCTAAACATAAGCATTTTATCTCTTAAAAATTTGGTCATTTCAAACAAATCATAGTATCTTTGTAGTGTACTAAACAAGTAGTACACTAATACAGATAACAATTAAACGAAAAAAAAATATGATTGATGTAAGAGACCTATGCTTCCATTATCAGGGCAGCAAGCACCAAGTGTTTGACCACTTCTCTTTGCAGTTGCAACCTGGCAGCGTCTACGGACTGTTAGGCAAGAACGGCACAGGAAAGTCAACCCTGCTCTATCTCATCGCCGGACTGTTGCGTCCCAACAGCGGCACGGTGACGGTCAACAACAAGGAGAGCTGGCTGCGACTCCCCGAGATGCTCCAAGAGGTATTCATCGTACCCGAGGAGTATGCCATGCCCGACATGACTTTTGAAGCCTTCGCCGACATGATGCGCGCCTTCTACCCTCATTTCAGCGACGAGCTCTTGGGCAAATGTCTGGCTGACTTTGAGATGCCGGCACGTCCCAACCTCAAGGAGCTGTCCATGGGACAGAAGAAGAAGGTGTATATGAGCTTCGCTATTGCCACGGGCACACGTCTGCTGATGATGGACGAGCCGACCAACGGACTCGACATCCCGTCGAAAGCGCTCTTCCGCAAGGTGGTGGCCAACTACATGGAGGACGACCGCACGCTCATCATCTCCACCCATCAGGTCCACGACATCGAGAGCCTGCTCGACCACGTGGTCATCATCAACCAAAGCCGCGTGCTGCTCAACAGTTCCATCGCGGATCTCTCTCACCGCTACGCCTTCCGCTACGTCTCACCACAGGAGATGGACGACACCGTACTCTACGCCGAGCCCTCGCTGCAAGGCAATGCCGTCATTATGCCGCGCGGCAACGGTGAGGAGACACAAGTCGACCTGGAGCTGCTCTTCAACGCTGCCATCAGCGGAAAGATCACTAATAAGTAATTTCTTCTACACCATTATATATATAGCAAAGAAACAATGAACAAGAATAGATTTCTGCAAGTGCTCCGTTGGGAGCTGCTGCTCAGCAAGCGCCATCTCGTCACCATGGCCCTTACATTTTTCGGAATTGTAGTCATCCCGCAACTACTCGTACTTATCATTAAGAATGATTCGGATTCTACGTTTACCACGGGCAAGATAGTCTTTGCCTTCCTTCTCGCCTACTTCTTGCTTTGCGGTGCTACGATCTTTTCCAGCCTGAGAAGCCGTCAACAGCGCATCAACAACTTCATGCTTCCGGCCTCGAACAAGGAGAAGTTCATCGCACGTTACCTCGTGCTCGTCGTCGCCATGCCCGTGGCAGCCATCGCCGGCTTCCTGATCGGCGACTTGGTACAGCATCTCCTGACAATGATCTTTGGAAGCAATCCCGCCCAATGGGCTGTCTCGTCAGCAGCAGACAGCATCATCCATACCTCCTTTTCTGGCAATCTGATGTATATCAACGGCCAAGACTACACTCTCAATGGCGTAGCCGGGCTCTTGATGGCTTTAATCGTAGAGCACGCCTGTTTTCTCTTCTTCGGCAGCATCTTCCACAAACATCCGCTCGTGATGGCCATCCTCACGTGGATGGGGCTCGGCATATTACTGTTGTGTGGTGCTACTGCTGGTGGATACATGCTCTCTGAGCTTCTTGGTTCCGGCTACACCATCACGCTTTATAACTATTGGTGGGAGGCTCTCTATTATGTTTTCGCCACCGCCCTCATCGTCTTCTGCTACTGGTTCGCCTTCCGTCGCTACACCCGGCTGCAAGTCATCAACAACCAGTGGATTAACAAATAAAAGGCGTCCGTTTCATTTTGTAAGACGCTGCTCAGCAGCATCTCCCAATCATTAAAAAAGTATCACCATGAAAAAGTTAGCATTTATGTTTATCGCCCTTGTGGCCATTCTTTCTGTTTCCGCTTGCCGCATCGAGAAAGTTAACAACAGTGATGAGCCCGCGAAGTCCTATACCCTCAACCTCCGTGACTTCCAAAGCATCAGGAACTACTCCAATTGCGATATCCACTTCACGCAGTCCAACACCTACAAAGTGGTGTTGAAAGCCACTCCACAATGGTATGATGCCCATACCATCACTGCTAATAACGGAGAGCTCGTCATCACACAAAAGGAGGAGAAAAAACAAAAGGGTATCACTGTCCTCAAATTCAACAATATTAGCTCTGGTGCCGAGCTCTGGATCAGCGCGCCCTCGCTGATTGCCCTCTCCACCGCCGGCAGTGGCGACTTCTATGCAGAAAACGACATCACCGGCAAAAGCCTGGAGTTGTCCATCGCCGGCAGTGGCGACAGCAAGCTGAAAAATGTGACCCTCACCGGTGATTTCGAGTATATCGTTGCAGGAAGTGGCGACATCGAAACCGGGAGACTTCAAGCCCGCAACGCCTCTTTCAGCATCAGCGGCAGCGGTGACGTAAAGAGCAAACTGGCTCAGGTGAAAGTAACCAAGCTGACTATAGCCGGAAGCAGCGACGGCACGCTTGACTTTGACCATTGCGGTTATGCTGGCATCAGCATCTCCGGTAGTGGCGACGTCAGTCTCTCCGGCACTCTGCACTCACTCGACAAGAGCGTGTCCGGCGCCGGCGACATCGACACAAAGAAACTACAACTCGGCAAATAACCACACCTCACAACACAAAACACTCACGTATATGGCATTCAACAACGACAAAGCCATCTACCTGCAGATAGCCGACCGACTGAGTGACGAGATCCTCGCTGGTGTCTACAAGGCTTTTGACCGCATCCCCAGCGTGCGCGAATATGCCGCCACGCTCGGCGTCAACGCCAACACGGCGGTCAAGGCCTACGACCAGCTCGCACAAGAAGGCATTATCTTCAACAAGCGTGGTCTCGGTTATTTCGTAGCGGAAGATGCGCAGCGACATATCAAGCAGACACGGCGCCAGACGTTTCTCAAGACCGTCCTCCCCGAGTTTGCCCGCCAAATGAAGCTCCTCGACATCTCTTGGGAAGAGCTCAAGGAGGCGGTAGCCTCTGTTCAGTAAGACGCTGCTTTGCAGCGTCCCACCCAAAAACAACAGCAAGACAATGAAAAACAATATCAAAGGCAGGCAGGCGCTTGCCATCACTCTCCTTTCGTTCTCCCCTCTCACCGCTCTGGCCCAGGCTCCTGTCAACACCGCCGACAGCCTTAAACTCCAAGCCATTCACGACAGCCTCGACCTGCAAGGCGTGGAGGTGGTGGCGCAGAAGCCCATCGTCAGGATGACGACCGACAAGATGACCTACAACGTACAGCAGGATGCGGACGCCAAGACGATGACGCTCCTCGACATGCTCCGCAAAGTGCCCATGGTCAACGTAGATGGGCAGGACAACGTCACCGTGAAGGGTTCTGCCAGCTTTAAGGTCTATGTTGATGGCAAACCCAACCAGATGTTCCAAAACAACTTCTCACAAGTGGCGAAGTCGATGCCTGCCTCCATGGTGAAGAGTATCGACGTCATCACCTCACCGGGCGCCAAATACGATGCCGAGGGCACCAGTGGTGTGCTCGACATCAAGTTGATGCACCAGAACGGACAGTCCAACAGCGACTGCAGCAACTGCTACAACGGCAATGTCGAGCTCTCCCTCAGCAACAAGGGCGAACGCGCCAACGCCTACATCGGCGGACAGCATGGCAAGCTGACCTACAGTGCCATGGGCATGTTTGTCTGGCAGAAAATGGACAACCTCAAGGTGACCAACACCCGTCTCCAGCAGACCTCTCTTGGTGAATCGCAGCAGACCACAGATGTAATGTTTGACCAAAAACATCCTTTCTCCTTTGGCAACCTCACCTTAGGCTACGCCCTCGACTCTTTGAGCACCATCAACGTCAATGCCGGAGTCAATGGTGGCAACACCCATCAGGACACCCAACCGCGCAACTCTTTCTCGGGAGGTCCCTACGGCAATGGCTTTAGCTATATCTACAACTCCAACCAGCGCAGCCGATTTATAGGCGTCAACACCAGTGCCGACTATCAGCGGTGGCTCAACGCAGACCACACCTCATCGCTGACGCTGAGCTATCTCTTCGACTACAACCCGGCCCGCAACCGCACATGGAACTTATATAATAATGTGACGGGCGTGATGGGGCTCACCCTCAGCAATCTCTTCTCCGACTCACGCACGTGGGGTACCAGCCATACCGGGCAGGCTGACCTGACACTCGACCTCGGCAAGGGACAGACGCTGGAGACGGGCACGAAGTTCATCAGCCGACGCAACAAGAGCGACAGCCGTCTCTACGACATCGTCGACGGCAACGACGTACTCAACGACGCCGGCAGCATGCTCTACCGCAACCTGCAAAGCATCGTGGCAGGCTATGCACAGTATAAGCTCGCCAAGGAGAAGTACAACGCCCGCCTCGGCCTGCGCTACGAGCATACCTTCGAGAGCGTGAAATATGCCGAGCACAGCGACCGCAACTTCCACAAAGACTATGGCAATCTCGTTCCTTCGGGAAGCATCGGCTACAACATCACGCCGACATCCAACCTCGGATTGACCTACACCATGCGCATCTCGCGACCAGGCATCAGCCAGCTCAATCCCTACACCGACCGCACCGACCCGACATCGCTCACCTACGGCAATCCTTCGCTCGCCGTGGTGAAGTCGCACAACGTGACGCTGGCCTACAACTTCTTCACACCGAAAGTGATGTTCAACGTCAGCCTCAGCCACGACTACATCGGTAATGAGATAGAAAATTACCAGTTCGTGGATGCCGACAACAAATACAACAGCACCTACGCCAACAACGGCAAGAGCCGAAACACCTACGTAGATGCCTTCGTCCGTTGGACAGCCACCAAGACATCAACGCTGATGCTCAACGGTAACGTGTCTTACGGTGACTGGAAGGCAAAGGAACTCGGGTATCACAACTGGGGATGGTCGGGAAGAGCCTATGTCGGATTGGAGCAGCAGCTGCCATGGAAAGTCAAGAGTTCGTTCGGAGTCTTCGCCCAAACACGCCAGTACAACCTCATGGGCTACAACAGTGGCATGCAGTTCTTCAATGCTTCGCTCACCCGCTCTTTCTTCAAGGATCGCTTAGAGCTCTCGGCCCGCTATGCCAACCCGCTCCGCAGCCACCTGATCATCAACCAGCACAGTGCCGGTGCCGACTTCAGCAACCATACCCACGTCTCCATCCCCCTACAGGTCATAGCCCTGTCAGTGAAGTGGAACTTTGGAAACACAAAGAAGCAGTTCGGACAGTACAGTTCGAAGATCAACAACGACTTCAACGACTCACAAAAGAAAGACTCACCGACAAGCAAAATGGGCATATAGTCCATCCTACTCTATTCAAAACAACAAGAGCATCCATAGTCTGAAAACGCTCAGACTATGGATGCTCTGTTTGTTCCTTCAATTTACTTTTGTTATTTCAAAGGCTATGAAACAAAAGCTCGTCAAGTGATGATGAGCTTGTAACCGATGCCGCGTACATTGACGATGCGCAGCTGCGGGTCACGCTCTAAGCGATGGCGCAGCTTGGTAATAAACACTTGCAGGCTGCGCCCGTTGAAAAGCGTATCGTCGCCCCACAATGCTAAGAGGATGTCGTGCGACTCCACCACATCATTGACATGCTCGGCTAACATCCGCAGCAGTTCGGCCTCGCGGTACGACAGCTCTTCTACCTGTTCCTGCCACGCCAATTGTTGTGTGACGGGATTGAGACGATAGGTTCCAATGTCTATCCAGCGGTCATCATCTTCCAGCTCCGATGATGAGGACTGACGATAAAGCTGCTGCCGCTCAGCCAAACGGCTGACACGCACCATGAACTCCTGCAGACTAAACGGTTTCTTCAGATAGTCGTCGCCACCCATCTTGAAACCATTGACCACATCGTTGACCGATGAGCGAGCCGTGAGAAAGAGCACGGGCGTCAGCTTGTCTTGCTCACGGATACGCCTCACCATCTCGAAGCCGTCCATACGCGGCATCATCACGTCGGCAACCACCACGTCGGGCCTGTCAGCGAAAAACGCATGAAGTCCTTCTTCACCGTCGGCGGCAAGCGTCACACTCATGCCCATAGGCTCCATCGTGTCCTTCATAATCATGGCCAGTGAAGCCTCATCCTCGACCAACAACACCTTTATCTTATCATTCATCCTTATTTCCCTTGAATAGTAATGTAAACTCCGTACCTTTCCCCAACTCGCTTCTGAGGCTGACCTCTCCACCCATGCGCTCCATGATGTTGCGCACATAATAAAGTCCCAGGCCATAGCCCTTCACATCGTGAAGATTGCCCTGTGGCATACGGTAGAACTTGTCGAAGATATAGTCCTGCTTTTCCTTTGCGATACCAATTCCATTATCGGCTACAGTGATCTTCCCGTCATACAGACTAATGGTGATATCAACTGTACTCCCCGAGTATTTCAAGGCATTGTCCATCAGGTTGCCCAACACATGCTGCAACTGGAACTCGTCGGCATATACCATAGGATGCTTATCGGCACCTACGATATGGAAGGCCACAGGCTTCTCAGCCTTCAAGCGATACTCCTCGGTCAGGCTTTCCACAATGGGCACAGGGTCGACTTGCTGCATATCGAGCTGCAAGGTCGTACGCCGTTCCATGGTCATCTGAAGAATCTGCTCCACAAGCTGTCCGAGTTTCTTCAGTTGCTGCAACGCTATCTTCAAGTATTCGGTCTGCTTCTCTTTCGACAGTGACTGGCCGAAGTGTAGCAGGGCGTCGTTGGCGGCATAAGCCACAGAGATCGGTGTTTTCAACTCGTGTGTCATGTTGTTGACAAAGTCGCTCTTCATCTCGTCGACAGTTTGCAACTCGCGGATGGTACGTCCCAACATCCAGAACACCATCAACAACAAAAGGATGACGACCGCAGACATGCCGATGACTCCCGCCATGTTGCTAAGTACAATCCACCCCAAGGGTACACAAAACACACGGTATCCAAGCGCATGATCCTCTACGTCCCATTGCAGCCGGCCAATCTCCACAGCGTGGTTGTGGCTGTAGTCTATCCCTTCTATACGCGTCATCATCCGGTTGTCTTTCCACAGCTCTACCCGCAGTTTTCCGTCCATGCCATAAGCTGCCATCTTCGTATCCAGCAGATTGTAGAAAGTAGCCACTTCCGGTACAGCGGCTGTGTCCATCACCTGATGCAGTCCTCTACGCATCTCCTTGATGATGGAGACAAAGGGATGAGACTTGGCTGTATCGAGAGGGAGCGTCTTATTCTTACCGTCCTTGACACTGTCGGACTTCACCAACTTGTATTTCTCTATAGTGGTCTTCTTGACAAAGTCTCCTTTCCGCTCTATGTGTATCGCCCTCCACAACTGTTCCTGTTGCTTATCCTGTTCACCAAATGTATACTCTGCCGTCATCTGCTTATGGTAGAGCCGCTGACTACGGATCAACAGCTCGTCATAGTCACATTCGGCGATGGCGTCGTCAAGCTGTTGGCGCAACCGCGTGTGCTGCGTGCTGTACTGCCGGAAAAGCCAAAAGCACAGCAAGCCAATGACGGCCAGCAGTGCTATGGCGATGGCGATAAGGATTCGTTTCCACTTCATTGCTTAAATCTCGACGTGTCGACTTCTTTGCTCTTGTCCTTGTATCCTCCGAACTTATAGACCAGCGACACGCCCACCTGACGGTAGCACGAGAAGTCCATCTTCATATTCTGGTTACCGTAGCGGATGACAGGATCGATGCCGAAGGTCTGGAAGATGTCGTTGCAGAAAACGTGGAGTGTAGCCCGCTTCTTCCAGAAGATGTATTTCAGTCCAAGGTCGACATTACCAGAGGCAGGCAGGTCGTAGATGGCCTGATGGGCCTTGGAGCGTATCATACCGTCGAGGTTGATATAGAGATGCTCAGGCAGAAGCGTGAAGTTGTTGCGCAGGCTGGCCATCACCCAAGCGATGTCGCGGTTGAAGGGAATGTCATAAAATGCTGAGCACTTCTCCTTCATCCACACGCCGAGGACAATCAGACGGCTGTCAAGCCAGTTGCTGAAGCGCTGGGGTACGGAAGCCTGCAAGCCCCACTGCTGCGAGTAGTCGAAGTTGAGGTATTTGTATTGCACCGTAAGGCGGTCGTGGCGCTGATAAGGTGTCTGCGTGAAGTAGTCGTCGGTGTAGTTGAACCACGCCACGAACTGATATTTATTGTGCAGCACATAGACCAGCTGCGTCTGATAGTCACTCGACGGCTTCAGACTTGGGTTGCCCACCACTTCATTGTAGCCGCCGTTACTGTACGTCGTGAAGCTCTGCAACGTCCAGTAGTCCGGGAACTTTTTGTCGCTGCTGAAGTTGAGTTGGAGCATGTGACTGCTATTGGGCATGTAGGTCAGAGAGAGCGTGGGATAGACATTCCACTGGTGCCAGACCGGCGAGTGATAGTATTCGGCGGCCAGCGAAGCCTCGAAGTCGAGTTTTTCTCCTATCTTGCCGTTGGTGCCGGCATAGATGTTGACGATGTCCTCGTTCTGACGGCTGTACGAATCGGCGGGATGGGCGGCGGTGTTGTCGCCCGTCGACGTGAACGTCTGCCAACTATGGTCATTGGTAAGACTATAACGCACGCCGTAGTTGAGTCCCCATCCGCCCGCAAGACTGTGCTCCTGCCCGAGATGGAACTTCCAGCGGTTGATGCGTTGGTGCTCATCGGTGTCGAAGTGGAGCTCACCCGTAGGCAGCGTGCTGGTGAGCTGCTGTGTCGAGGGCGTATTATAATAGGTGTATTCCACGTTGACCTTCGTACCCGTAGGCAACTGGTAGTCGAGCATCACGTCGTGCATGGTCTTTCTTGTCCGATAAGCATTGGTAGCCATCACGTTACCAGTCACGTCCTCGCATGCGTGTTCCGTGTCGTAGTCACCGGTGTAGCTCAGACTCAGCCGATGATTGTCGGTAAAGGCATAGTCAAGCCCCATACGCCACAGATGCTCGTGATCGCGACTGCGCTGCGCCTCATGCGTCTCAATGTCGTGTGTCGTCCCGTCATCGAGATGGTGAAGCGAGGTCTCATCAGTTATGCTGTAGGTCTTGCCATGATTGAATTGATAGTTCACATCGAAGTCGAGTTTTCCTTTATGATAGATCAGTCCGGCCTTTTCGCTCCACATCGCCTCATGCTGTTGGTTCCAGGCTCCCGTGAGTTCTCCCTGCCATCCGTCGGGCTGTGAACTGTCGGAGGCGATGTCGAGGTTGATGCTCGCCCCACGCACCTCATAGCGGGCGGGCGTGGTGTACATCACTTCGGCGTGCTTCAGTCTGTTAGAGGGAAGACTCTTCAGCAGTGCGTTGAGTTGAGCGGCATCCATCTGATAGTGCTTGCCGTTGATCAGTACATTAAAGGCATTGCCAGCCAGCGTAAGCGTACCATTGTCGTCAGTCACGCCAGGGATGAGCTTCAGCGCGTCATAGACATTGTCTACGCTCTCCTTCTTGAGCAGCAGTGGCATATCGTAGGTCAGCTTGCTGCCCACTACTTTCACGATGGGGCGCTCGCCTTTGACCATCACCTCTGGCAGTGCATGCACAATGCTGTCCATGCGCAGCGAGTCGGCATGGCTGACCGTTGCATTTTGACTCTGTGCATACGTGGTACTGGCTGCAAGGCACAATGCCATCATGGAAGCTATTCTTTTCATCTTTCTTACAACTTAATTGTTATTATAATGCAAAGATAGTAAAAGGTTTCCTATTTCCTACTATTTTTCGCTTATATAAGCTCAACGAACATCTTAAATAGTCTTAATGGACAAACACTCATAACGTTCTTTTCCCTACCTTTGCACCATCATCAATAAACGATTCATCCATGAGCTTACAAGAAATACTTGACCACCGCCGTGCCATACGGCACTACGATCCAAAGAAGCCACTTGATCCGGAACGGGTGAAAGAATGCATTAAGATGGCAACGCTGGCTCCGACGAGTTCCAACATGCAGTTATGGGAAGCCTATCACGTCACTGACAAAGCCGTATTAGCAAAGCTCGCCCATGCCTGCCTCGACCAGCTCACGGCGCGCTCGGCGCAGGAGATGGTAGTCTTCGTAACGCGTCAGGACCTTTATAAAGAGCACGCCGAAGCCGCCCGACAATTTGAAGAGGGCAACCAGCGACGTCATGCACCGAAGGAGAAGCAGGAGAAGCGCATCAAGAAGTGGGACACTTACTACGGCAAGGTGATGCCTTTTCTCTATTCACATTGCTTCGGCCTTTGGGGCTTGGTGCGCAAACTCTTGGCCCAACTCGTTGGTATGAGCCGTCCTATCGTGCGCCAGGTATCTGAGGGTGATATGCGCGTCAGCGTACATAAGAGCTGCGCTTTGGCTGCACAAACATTTATGTTAGGCATGAGCGAGGCGGGCTACGACACCTGTCCGTTGGAAGGCTTCGACAGCCTGCTGGCCAAGAAGGCTCTCGGCTTGCCCCGTAAAGTAGAGATCAATATGGTCATCACCTGCGGTGTACGTCTGCCCGACGGTGTATGGGGCGACCGCTACCGCCAGCCGTTCAGCGAGACTTACCACAGGGTGTAGCAAAATTCGCAGAGGTGGACATTCTCCTTCTCGGGCGTAAGCTATGAAAACAACAACCATATTGGGCAAGATTAGCAGTAACGAATAACGCCCCCCTTTGTTTTCTAAAAGAAGAAGTAAGCACCGATAAAAATTAGCGTGAAGCCTACTATAATTATTTACCTTTGTATCCGATATGGATAAGAGATTGAAGAGGATTATCATCCTTGTGGCATCAGTTTTTTTCATAGAGTACGTTGACTCCACCGCTTTGGTTACGGCATTGCCGCAGATGGCGGCAGACTTTCATGTTGCTAGCAGCGACCTGGGTATTGGTGTTACTTCCTACATGATGGCAATGGCGGTATTTATCCCTCTCAGCGGCTGGATGGCAGAGCGTTTCGGCACTCGTGTTATCTTCTCACTGGCGGTCATAGGGTTTGTGTGTTTCTCCATGCTGTGCGCCTTCTGCAGGGATGTGGTCTCCTTTGCCTTGATGCGCTTCCTACAAGGCATGACAGGAGCGATGATGGTGCCTGTGGGACGGCTTGCCGTCTTGGGAAACTGCAAGAAAAAGGAACTTGTAAGTGTCATTGCATGGATAACGACTCCGGGGCTCGTGGCTCCGGTCGTAGGTCCGCTTGTCGGCGGTGCGCTCACAACTTGGCTTTCATGGCATTGGATATTCTTTATCAATGTCCCCGTTGGTATGGCAGTCTTCTTCTTTTCGCTTCGCTATATGCCAAGGCGTTCGCCCGGTATGGTAAGGCGGAAGCTCGATGTGTGGGGATTCCTGCTTAGTGCCATTGCCTTTGCAGCCATCATGTATGGACTTGAGCGAGTGGGCGGTGGTGACAGGGCATGGCTTGAGGGACTGGGGCTGCTGTTGGGCGGAGGATTGCTACTGGTAGTCAATGTGCTTCATTCGCAAAAGATTAGTCAGCCACTCATCAACTATTCTGTGATGCGTGTGCGCAGTTTCAGTATTCCCATGTCGTGGGGATTGCTGTCCGTTATGGTCATTGGGGCTGCCCCTTACCTGCTTCCGTTAATGTTTCAGGATGCTTTACACCTGAATGCCTTCCATTCTGGACTGATGCTGCTGACACTAATGCTGGGCAATCTTCTGACAAAGCCTGCCACGGTGTGGATGATGCGTCGGTGGAGTTTCCGCAGCATCCTGTTTGCCAACGCACTGTTGCTCTCAGTCTCTACGGCCTGCTGTGCCTTGGTCGGCAGTGTTCTGCCCCTTACGCTCACATTGCTCTGTCTCTTCCTGATGGGATGCTTCCGCTCGGTTCAGTTCAGTACGCTCCACACACTTGCCTATCAGGAAATGCCGCAGGAGTGGATGAGTTCCGCCAACACGCTCTACAGCACTATGCTTCAGCTGGCATCGGGACTGGGTATTGCCTTCGGGACACTCTCACTGCGTTGCTCGTTGATGTTCCTGCCTTCCGCTCCTGTCCTCACGCATTTTCATGTCGCCTTTCTTCTAACCGGGGGAATCGGACTTGTCGCATTGGTGGGTTATGGCAGATTGGGAAATATAAGGGCGAAGTGAAGCTTGTATCGGAATTGGAACCGGAGGCGGAACAGATTAACAAATACCATCTGCAAATTCATTTGGGCAAACCCACCCCTTCCTGCGAGGCGGCGAAAGACATCACCGTGTCTTTGGCCGGTTTCTTGATAGCCTTGCCCAACCGCTGAATGATGAGCAACGCACACGCTGACACCCATCCATTGTGGCCGACAAGTGCCAAGGACGGCACAGCCACCACGTCAAGCGCGTGCGGCATTGTCTGTATAAGGGCTGAGATACAATATCTTTACGTCAGTTTCATCTGCAAGAATTCGCCAAGGTGGACATGTTGTATACCTTCAACGTTACTGCCACTGGTCCATTCATCCAGACTGACAACATATTTGGGATAGTTGTCGTTGATCGCTTTTAGATTGCCGAACTCACGATTGCGTGTAGCCTCGTCCATCATAAGATAAGAAGCTTGTACATAGATACGACTATCATCATGAAGCCCGACAAAGTCTATCTCCTTACCATCTGGCATTTGTCCCGTAAACACTTTGAAACGTTGTTGACAGAGGTATAAGTAAATGGCATTTTCTATGAGTTTGTTAATGTCTTGCCGGACAGAAGTACTTAGACGGCAGTTGCGCAGCCCCAGATCCTCAAAATAGTATTTATCTCCAATCTCAAACATACGTAAGCCATTGATGTCCACTCGTCTTACCTTCTGTATCAAAAAAGCATTCTGCATAGCACGCAGATAGTTAATGATTTGTACGGGTGAAGTTTTAACATGCTGCGATTTGAGGTATTTGCTGATGTTATTTGCTGAGAACAGGTTCCCAACATTGTCGGCTGTGTATAGAGCTAAAGTCTCCAAGAACTCAACATTACGGATGCCCTCACGCTTAACCACATCTTTAAGAAGTATGGTATTATAGACATTTTGCAGGTACTCAAAAACGACATCACGCTCAAGAGGCAGATTGGTAAGATAAGGCATACCTCCATACAACAAATAGTCTCTCAACGATTTATTAGAAGGTTCCAGATGATGGAACGTCAAGAACTCTTCGTAGCTGAGACTGTGGATATGAAACTCTACGTAACGCCCGGAGAGATGTGTAGCCAACTCACTGGAAAACATCTTGGCATTACTACCTGTAATGTAGATATCGCAAGCATCAGAGGCCTGTAAACTCCTAAGTGTGACCTCAAAGTTCTCTATGTCCTGTATTTCATCAATGAAAAGGTAGTTGTCTGCCCCTGCCTTGAGTTGCTCACCCACGTATTTGCTCAGATCTTCATGTGTATGAATGAAAGCGAAGTCCTCCAATTCCTTGTTGATAAATATAATATGGGCATCAGCATTGGTCTGCACTATTTTATTGGCCAATTGCTTTAGGATGCAGCTCTTTCCTACTCGGCGTTGGCCTGTCAGAACCTTGATAACGTTCTTTCCGATAAAAGGACGAATCATATTGATATAATACGGACGTTCTATCAGTTTCTCCATCGGCTTAAAATCATAATTAAAACTTTACGCAAATATAGCAAATTTATAAATTACGATTTATAAAAAGACTACAATACTCGAAAGTTTTAGTTATGATTAACAAAATCATGGCGCACAGCGCTTGTCCATGTGGCATTATATTATTATAGATTCCTCACGCTACTTGTTCATACGACATATTCACTGCATTCTTCATTCAGGCATCCTACAAAGATTGTATTTTCAACTTCTCTACTAGGATTTTTGTATTTCCTACCACACACAAGTGGATGGCTCATCTGTTACCATTTATTTCCCCTTCGGTGCCTCCCACCAAAACATGATTGCGGCAAGTAGTTGGGCGGCAACGCTGACAATGACCATGGCCACGAGCGACTGATCGTAGAGCACACCGAGAAGCCAACTGCCCAAGAACCAAGCTGCACCGAAACAGCACTCAAAGATACCGTAGCCCGTGGCACGACTGCGCTTGGGCACCATTGTCGCTACGGCAGCTTTGAGAATGGACTCCTGCGCACCCATGCCAATGCCCCACAACACAACGCCGATGATAGCGCAAATAGAAACCATACTGAAGCTCGTCCCACCTACAAACATGCTCGCCACGTCACTGCCCAAGAAAGCGAATACGGCAAAGGGAGCAGCCACTAATGTGGAGACGACCAATGACAAACGGGCATGGCGGTCGAAGAGCCAGCCAAAGACAAAGGCAGAAGCCGCATCGGTGAGCATAGCCAACGCATAGAGCAGCGGCAGGACGGCAGCCGTGAAGAGATGCTGACGCGAGAAGTGCATGACGATGAGCGAATAGTCGGCAAAGCCAAAGGCAAAAAGGCTGATGCCAAGAATATACACCACAAAGCGCTTGCTGACACGAAAGGGAATATACGCCTTCGGCTCCGGCTCAAAGTTCTCAGGATGCGGAAACTTCTTGTAGGTGACCCATAATAATAATAAGGTGATGGCACCAGGGATGGCGAGAAAAGCAAAGCACGTGCGGTAGTCGCTGAACGTGTCATCGCGGTGCTGAAAGAGCATGATAAGATAGAGCAACAGCGGTCCGAGTACGGCACCTATCTGATCGAGCAACTCCTGAATGGCGAAACTCTTCCCCACTCCTTCCTGCGAGGCAGCGAAAGACATTACCGTGTCTTTGGCCGGTTTCTTGATCGCTTTGCCCAACCGTTGAACGATGAGCAACGCACACGCCAGCACCCAGCCATGACGGCCGACAAACGCCAAAGCTGGCACAGCCACCACATCGAGTGCATAGCCGAAGAGCACCATCGGCCAGTAGCGCCTCGTCCGGTCTGTCAGCCGTCCAAAGACATAGCGCAAGCCATAGCCCACCAGTTCACCGAGTCCCGACACGAATCCAATGACAGCCGCCGACGCTCCGGCCAACGAGAGGAACGCTCCACGTATGCTGTTTGCACTCTCGTGGGTCATATCCGAGAACAAGCTTACCACACCAAAGAGCACGATGAACGTCATCGCTGCCGACATCCGCCTTTTCTTTTCACTCATCTTTCAAACTACTTATCACTCACATTGAATTCATTCATCACTCAACATTCATCACTCAACATTGAAATCTTTCATTATAGCTAAATTCATATGCAAAGTTACTAATTATTGCCTTTTAGCGATACAACTTACCGATATTTTCCTTATATTTGCCAAAAGAAAAAACCGAAACAGCTATGCAGAAATACGCAGACTATATCAAGCAGATAGAGATCGACGCCCTCTGGAGCGGGCGCAAGCATATCATATGGGATCTCGACCGACAGGTTAACATCCTCAGCGGAGTTAACGGCGTGGGCAAGTCGACCATTCTCAACAAGGTGGTCAAGGGTCTCTCGTCCGGTGGCGACTTCCCCAGCCATCTGCTCAAGGGCGTACATCTGAAAGTGGAGCCGGAGGACGCACGCCTCATCCGCTTCGACATCATCCGCAGCTTCGACCGCCCGATCATCAACTCCGACGCGGTGACGAAGATGGGACTCACCTTGGCCACCGAGATGGACTGGCAAATCTTCCTACTGCAAAGGAAATATCTCGACTATCAGGTCAATATCGGCAACCGCATCATCGCCACCTTGCAGAGTGGTGAGTCCGACGCCGCCGAGAAAGCACAGGCACTCTCGCAATCGAAGAAGGACTTCCAGGACATCATGGACAGCCTCTTTGCCGAGACCGGTAAGAAGATCATCCGCACGGAAAACGAGATCAAGTTCACGCAGATCGGCGAGACTCTCCTACCCTACCAGCTCTCCAGCGGCGAGAAGCAGATCCTCGTCATCCTCCTCACCGTGTTGGTGGAGGACCGCAAGAACTACGTGCTTTTCATGGACGAGCCCGAGGTGAGCCTGCACGTGGAATGGCAGAAGCAGCTTATCGACCTTATCCTCCGCCTCAACCCCAACGTGCAGATCATCCTCTCCACCCACTCTCCCGCCGTGATCATGAACGGATGGATGGACAAGGTCACCGAGGTCAGCGACATCACTGTAGAGGACTAAAGTCATGAAAAGATTAAGGGATAACCTCACCTCCAGCTATTTCGAGGCGGCCAACCGGCTGCAATCGAAGCGCGCGCGCAAGAAAGTCGTCGCTTACGTCGAAAGCTACGACGACGTCTTCTTCTGGCGGCAGATCCTCAGTCAGTTTGAGAGTGACAGTCTTTACTTCGAGATCATGCTGCCATCGAGGATGCAACATCTTGAGCGGGGCAAGAAAGCAGTGCTCATGCGCCTGCTTTCCGGCAAGACGGGACAGAGCATGATTGCCTGTGTCGACGCTGACTACGACTATCTCATCCAGGGCAAGACCGAGACTTCACACGCCGTCATCTCCAATCCTTACGTTTTTCACACCTACGCCTACGCCATTGAGAACATGCAGTGCTACGCTCCCTCACTCCACGAGGTTTGCGTTGCCGTGACGCTCAATGATCACAGCATCTTCGACATGGAGGAGTATCTGCGGCAATATTCCCGTGCCATTTATCCGCTCTTTGTCTGGAACATCTGGTACTACCGCACACCCCACTACAACGAGTTCACGCTCACCGACTTTCTGCGCATCATCGAGCCCGGAGGCTTCTCCCTTTCCCACCCTTGGGAACCCATCAGCAGAGTCAAGCAAAAAGCTGAGAAGAAAGTAGCACAACTGTGGCGCATCCATCCTGATGAGAAGAAAAGCTATCAGCAAGTAGAGGTTAGTCTGACAGAGTTGGGTGTCACGCCCGACAATACCTACATGTATATCCAGGGCCACCACCTCTTCGACAAGGTCGTCGTGCCGATGCTCGGAAAGGTCTGCGACAAGCTCGTCAGACAACGGCAGAGCGAGATCGCACGCGAAAGCGTACACGGCACACAGCGGCGCAATGAGCTCTCGTGCTATACCAACAGCCTGGTCGACATTACCTCCATGCTCAAGAAAAACGCCGGTTTCCTGCGCTCACCGCAATACTACCAGATAGAAAAGGACCTGAAGACATTCATTGAGCACTGTAACAAGCAATCTAATGAATCGCTCTCAAACAACAATGCCAACAACACATCGCTGAACTGATTCACGAAGTATTCATCTAACATTATAAACCATACCATGAAAAGAATTCTGATCATTGCGATGGCAATCTGCTGTCTCGCTGTTAAGGCAAACGCCCAACTCCTTTACAAGATCTCCGGCGACAGTCTGAAGCCCTCATACATCATCGCCTCGCATCCCTATATCAATCCTTTAGGTGTCGTGGCCAATGTCAGTATCATCAAGGACGCCCTCACCAATACCGACCAGCTCGTTGAGGACATCAACCGCACGCCCTATGCCTCGGCCATCAGCGACGCCGAGCGACTGCCGGAAGGCAAGACGCTCTCCTCATTGCTCACGCCCGCACAGGTGAAACTGCTCGACAGCTTCCTCAAGAAATACACCGAGGTCTCCTGGAACAGCCCTTACAACCAGCGACGCTACAATAATAAGATGCCGTTGGCAGTCCTCTCCGACTTCTACAAACTGCTCTTCGTTGCCAACCACATGGGCGAATACGATCCGACACACTCCTTCAATGAGTACTTCGAAGTGCAGGCCCGCCGCAACGGGGAACCCGTCTACGGACTCACCGAGGCCGACGAGTATATCAACGCTCTGAAAGCCATTTCGCCGGAGAAACAGGCTGCTGAACTCGTAGCCTTTCTTGAGAATACCAATGCCGCGCTGTTCAAGGTGGACAAAAGCGTGGCAGCCTTCGACAACAAGGATATGGAAGCCTCTGCCGCCAATGCTTTGACCATCGGCACAAAACCCGACACCAAAGCCTGGACAGCAAAGATGGTGACCTTCATGACCGGTAAGCCCACCTTCTTCGTGCTCCCCGCATCAGCGTTAGGAGGCAATGATGGCATCCTCGCCACGCTGAAGGCTCAGGGATATACGGTGGAAAGCGTCTATTGACAACCGCCTTTTCGCCTTGCTTCATTGCTGTTTCATGGAATAAAAAAATGATGTTTTCCTTTGATATTCCCAGCGTTTGCTGTACCTTTGCAATATGAACATGCCAAATACCCAAAACGTAAAACTTAGCGAAAACATCATTTTGGCCGATGCCGACTATATCGACCTCGTCACCTTCCGCCTGAGCGTGCAGTTCGAGCGGATGATAGGCCGCCGCATCCCTAAGGCTGATCTCAGCTGCTGGGCCGTGGACATTGCCCTTGACGGCGGACTGCGCGAGGACAGCAAGCCACACGAGACGCAGCTGGTCTTGCTCCACGACAAAAGCAAGAAACAGCTCGACAACTTCTCGCCTTCGGTCTACGACACCGAGCTCAACGCGCAGGCCTTCCGCGACGACAAGCTCGGCGAGTTTCTCGTCAACGCCTATCCCACCGGCAGCATGGTCGCCAAGGACGACTACCTGCAGGATGCGATCCGCACGATCCTTGAGCACGACGAGGTGCGACGGCTGATGATCATCCCCAACGGTGAGGAAGGTGAGAGCTACGACCTCGTGAGCCGCGCCTTGCACGACGCTCCCGACGACAAGCGCATCACCGTTTTCGCCATGCAGCCCATGCCCGGCGGCAACTTCCGCCAGGAGATTCTCGGCTACTCGCTGATGAACGCGCTCGGCATCAAAGCCGACGAGCTGAGAACTGAGAACTGAGCCGAAAGCAAGACCAGGGCCTTTGGGCTCATACTAAAACAGAAACAACAAAAAAAGAATATAACTATGAGTAGAGTATTAATGATTGGAGCCGGAGGCGTGGCTACGGTCTGCGCCTTCAAGATGGTACAGAACCAGGACGTCTTCTCTGAGCTGATGATCGCCAGCCACCACAAGGATAAGTGCGACAAACTCGTCAAGGCCATCCACGACAAAGGATACAAGATGGACATCAAGACCGCAGAGGTCGACGCCGACGATATAGAGCAACTCAAGCAACTCATCGGCAGCTACAAGCCGGAGTTGGTCATCAACCTCGCCCTGCCCTACCAGGATCTGACCATCATGGACGCCTGTCTGGCTTGCGGCGTCAACTATCTCGACACCGCCAACTACGAGCCTAAGGACGAGGCTCACTTTGAGTACAGTTGGCAGTGGGCTTACCGCGACCGCTTCAAGAAGGCCGGACTCACCGCCATCCTCGGCTGCGGCTTCGACCCGGGCGTGAGCCAAGTGTTCACCGCCTACGCTGCCAAGCATGTCTTCGACGAGATCATCGACCTCGACATCGTGGACTGCAACGCCGGCAACCACCACAAGGCCTTCGCCACCAACTTCAACCCGGAGATCAACATCCGTGAGATCACACAGAAAGGTCTCTACTACGAGAACGGCAAATGGATCGAAACCGACCCGCTCGCCGTGCACAAGGCACTCACCTACCCCAACATCGGGCCACGCGAGAGCTACCTCATGCACCACGAAGAACTGGAGAGTCTGGTGATCAATTTCCCGACGATCCGCCGCGCACGCTTCTGGATGACCTTCGGACAGCAGTATCTGACCTATCTCGACTGCATCCAGAACCTCGGCATGTCGCGCATCGACGAGGTGACCTACGAGGCTCCGCTCGCCGACGGCTCAGGCAAGACGGTGAAGGTGAACATCGTACCACTGCAGTTCCTCAAGACCGTGTTGCCAAATCCGCAGGATCTCGGCGAGAACTACGACGGCGAGACATCCATCGGCTGCCGCATCCGTGGTATCAAAGACGGCAAGGAGCACACCTATTATATATATAATAATTGCAAGCATCAGGACGCTTACAAGGAGACAGGCATGCAGGGCGTGAGCTACACCACCGGCGTACCGGCCATGACCGGCGCCATGATGTTCCTCAAAGGCATCTGGCGCAAACCAGGCGTGTACAACGTTGAGGAATTTGACCCCGATCCGTTCTTGAAGGTGCTCGGTGAGCAGGGATTGCCCTGGCACGAGGTTCACGACGGCGACCTGGAACTGTAAACATTCCATAATACCACAAACAGACAACAACAACAGAAATGGCAAAAACAGAAGAAGAATTGGCTGCAGAGAAGGCAGCACAAGATAAGAAAGAGCGTGAAGGCAAACTGAAATCGCTTCAGGAGGCCATGGCAAAGATCGAGAAGGACTTTGGAAAGGGTTCCATCATGCGCATGGGCGACGAGAAGGTGGAAAACGTGGAGGTTATCCCAACGGGATCCATCGGTTTGGACTGTGCCTTAGGTGTTGGCGGCTATCCCCGTGGCCGTATCATCGAGATCTATGGTCCTGAGTCTTCCGGTAAGACGACACTGGCCATCCACGCCATCGCTGAGGCACAGAAGCAGGGCGGCATCGCTGCCTTCATCGACGCTGAGCACGCCTTCGACCGCTTCTATGCCGAGAAACTCGGCGTGGACGTTGACAACCTTTGGATTTCTCAGCCCGATAATGGTGAGCAGGCATTGCAGATTGCCGACCAGCTCATCAGCTCCTCGGCTGTGGACATCCTCGTCGTGGACTCTGTCGCCGCGCTGACGCCGAAGAAAGAAATCGAAGGCACCATGGGCGACTCTGCCGTCGGCCTGCAGGCCCGACTGATGAGCCAGGCTTTGCGTAAGCTCACCGGCACGATCTCCAAGACCAACACTTGCTGCATCTTCATCAACCAGTTGCGTGAGAAGATCGGTGTGATGTTTGGCAACCCGGAGACCACCACGGGTGGTAATGCGCTAAAGTTCTACGCTTCGGTACGTCTCGACATTCGTCGCACCAGCCAACTCAAGGACGGCGATGAGGTATATGGCAACCACGTGCGCGTGAAGGTGGTAAAGAACAAAGTAGCACCTCCTTTCCGCAAGGCTGAGTTCGACATCCTCTTCGGCCAGGGTATCAACAAGGCCGGTGAGCTCGTGGACCTCGGTGTGGAGTACAACATCATCCAGAAGAGCGGCAGTTGGTTCAGTTACAACGGCAGCCGACTGGCTCAGGGCCGCGACGCTACCATCAAGCTGATCAACGACAACCCGGAGCTTTCAGAAGAGATCACCGGACTGGTGATGAAAGCCATCAAGGATCACAAAGAATAATCACCACTTATACAAAGGGAAGAACCGACAGAGCCGGTTCTTCCCTTTGTTGTTATTTCTGACAAAAAACGGGCTCTGAGAATCGATTCTTTTGGACGAAGACCTCCTTGGCTCTGATTTTCGCGAAAAACAGCGTGTTTTTGTATCTATCAGATAATCAGAGCGTTATGAATATATACATTTTCTATGATAAGTAGGAAGGGTTTTTCTCGCAATATTCTCTAGAGAATTTTTGGTCAGAAAGGCTTTTTGACCCTATCAAACAACCGAGATGACCGGGTCATCTAACCGAGATGATCATGTCATCTAACCGAGATGACCATGCCAAAGTACCTTTTTCTACCCTTGACTCAACAAAAATCGATGGGAGGCGACGGCATTTTGTGGCTTTGAGGAGAGAAAAGCGATTTCCTCTTCTCTATATTGCGAGTTGAAGTGGAAGGTGTTTTATAAAAAGAAATAGCAAGCAGTCCACTCCCTACTTGCTATTTCGCTATGATCTATCTAATCGTTTTTACGCTTTGCTTATACGTAAGTCTCAATGAGTTTCATTCTTCCCTCGGTCTTGATCTGCTTGGTGGTAGCCGGGAAGATCAGGCTGTCTCCGGCCTGCACGTCAATGACGTTGCCCTCGTTGTCGGTGAGCTTGCCACTGCCTTTGGTGACGATGGTGATGATAAAGCTGTCCAGAGCCGAGATGTCAATCGTCACAGGGCTGCTCAGATCGTAGAGCAGCGTGTGGAAATAAGGGCACTGCACCAGCGTGATGCCTTTGTTCTCTTCGGGAACATATTCCGTACGGTAGTTGGGCAGCACGGTGTAGTTGATACTCTCGGCAGCCTCCTTGGTGTGGAGCTGACGGTAGTTGCCATTCTTGTCTTTACGCTTGAAATCGTAGATGCGGTAAGTGACATCGCTCGTCTGCTGGATCTCGCAGAGGAAGCATCCCTTGCCGATGCTATGGATGCGGCCGGCAGGAAGGAAGAAACAGTCGCCTTCCTTCACGCCGTAGTGGTCGATGGCGTCCACGATCGTGTCGTTGGCCACCATCTCCTTATACTCCTCCGGGGTGATCTTCTTCTTCAGTCCCACGAGCATGCTGGCGTCAGGATCAGAGTCCATGACATACCACATCTCGGTCTTTCCGCGCTCCTTGCCCTGCCTGTGGGCAATCTCGTCGGTCGGATGCACTTGAATGGACAGAGGCTGAGCGGCATCAATGAACTTGATGAGCAGTGGGAACTCGTTGCCGAAACGCTGATAGTTGGCGGTGCCCACCAATTCTTCCTTCATATCTGCCACGACAGCGCTCAACGGCTGACCGGCATACCCTCCTTCGCTGACAATGGTCTCATTACCAGGAACACCGGAGATCTCCCAGCTCTCTCCGACGTTTTCGAGATGGTCATGGAGATGCTTAAACGGGATAATCTTGTTGCCACCCCAAAGTGTCTGCTTCAGCAATGGCTTAAAACGTAATGGCTTCATATTGTTTCTGTCTTAATGTCTTTTATTGATATACGTTTCCAAAGTGCAAAGTTACGTAATTACGAACGACATCATACAGCCTCAATTATCAAAACATGACACTATCTTACTAATTTTTCGTCCAGAACGAAGGAGTAAGGCAGACGATCACTGAGAAGATCTCCAAACGGCCGAAGAGCATCATGATGGTACAGATCCACTTGGCGAAGTCTGGAAGCATCGACCACGACATCGTAGGCCCTATCTCCAAGCCTAAGGTGGGTCCCACATTGCCGATACAACTCATGGCGATGGTGATGGCGTTGGTGTTGTCGATGCCCGAGGCGATCATGATGAAAGCCGAGATGAAGATGAGCAACAGATAGGCTGTGAAGAACGCCAACAGTGAGACGCGCTGAGGATAGGTGATGTTCACCCCGCTGATTTTCAACGGCAAGACGGCATGAGGGTGGAGACGTTGGCGCAATTCATTGCGTAGCACCTTAAAGAGCATGGAGATGCGCACGCATTTCATGCCACCTGCCGTACTGCCAGAGCAACCGCCGACCATCATACACAGGGCCAGAACGACCCACGTGACGTGGGGCCATTTGCCCGCATCGTCGTTGAACAGTCCCGTCGTCGTCATAAACGACACCACGGAGAACAGCGAGGACCGGAAGGCATGCTCCAAACCGTAGTGGTTGCGCGCGATAAGCTCCATCATGATGAAAGCGGTGAACAGCGCCACTAATATCAGGTAAAGTCGGAACTCTGTGTCGCGCCATAGTGACGTGATCTTTTTCTTGACCACAGCACAATAGAACAGCGTGAAGTTGACACCTGAGATGAAGCAGAAGAAAGTGGCCGTATACTCCATTCCCGGCGAATGGAAATGCTCGATACTGTCGTTGTAGATCGAGTAGCCACCCGTGGCCGCCGTCGACATGGCATAGTTGATGCCCTCGAACCAGTTCATGCCAAAGAGCATGAAACCGGCCATGCAGCCAAAGGTGATGAACAGATAGACGAGCCAAATCCATTTGGCACTCGTCGAAAGTCGTGGACTGAGCTTGCTCTTGATCGGTCCGGTGGCCTCAGCGGCAAACACCTTCGTGCTTCCACCGACCACCTGCGGCAGCACGGCAATGGTGAAGAACACGATTCCCAAACCGCCTATCCAGTGGGTCAACGACCGCCAGAACAGGATGCCGTGGGGCAAAATCTCCACATCATCGATGATCGTGGCTCCTGTCGTGGTGAAGCCCGACATCGTCTCGAAGTAGGCGTCAGTGAAACTGTGGAGGTAACCACCCACCAGAAAAGGTATCGTACCAAAGAGTGAGAACAGTGTCCACGTGAACGTGACGACCAGATAAGAGTCACGGCGCGACATGATGTTCTCGGCATTGCGTCCCTTATATCCGAGGAGAATACCACACAGCACGGTGACGACAATAGAGACGAGGAAGGCAAAGGTGTCTTCCTCACCAAAATATAGAGCGATACCCAGACACGTGAGCATCATAATCGCTTCCAGGAAAAGCAGCGAGCCCAGTATCTTGTAAATGATTTTAAAGTTAATCACACTTACAGTCTCCTATTTCTTATAGCTTTTCTAAAGACATCCAAAAGATGAAGTCCATCAATTGAAGAACTTCTCTATCTTCTTCATGTTGACATTGTGGCAGAACACCACCACGTCGTCGCCGGCCTGAATCTGTGTATTACCCGACACCAGCATACCCTCTCCGTCTCTGACGAGGCCACCGATGGTCATACCCTGTGGCAGGCCGAGATCCTTGACAGGTTTCCGCGTCACCTTGGAGTCAGGTTTAGGGATGAACTCCGCCACGTCGGCATTGGCCGACAGCAGGAAGGTGACGTTCATCACGTCGGCATCGAGCATGAGCTGATAGATGCGGCTGGCGGCAATAGCCTTCTTGTTGATGATCGTACCAATGTCGAGGCTCTCAGCCATACTGGCGTAGTCCATGCTTTCGACCATGGCCACGGTCTTGCGCACACCCATACGCTTGGCTGCCAAGCAGGCCAGGATATTCGTCTCGGCGTTGCCGGTGAGCGACACAAAAGCCTGGGTATTGTAGATGCCCTCATCGGTCAGCACACCCATATCGCGAGGATCGGCATTGATGACCAGTGCCTGATCGTTGAGCAACTGGTTGAGTTCGTCGCAGCGGTCAGGGTTCACTTCAAAAACCTTCGTGTTCATATATTCCGGCATACTCAGAACGGCACGTACGGCAGTGGCGCCACCACCCATGATCATCACGTTTTTCACGTCGACATAGTGTTCCTTGCCGACGATCTTACGGATGTAGGGGATATATTGCTTCGTGGTCATGAAATAAGCCAGGTCGTAGCATTTCAGCTCGTCGTTACCGCCGGGGATGATCGTCTCGCCCTTGCGTTTGATGGCTACCACATGGTAAGGGTCATCGGGACCGCAAAGGTCTTTCAGAGGACGGTTGAGGATTTCGCACGACTCCCGCAACTTGATGCCAAGCATCACCAGCGCTCCGTTGTGCACATCCCAACGCTGACGAACCCACGACATGCGCAATCCGTTGATGATGTCGCGCGCCGCGAGCATCTCAGGATAGATGAGCTCGTCAACACCCAACTCCTTGTAGAACTGCTGGATGTCGGGTTCCATATACTCGCTGTCGTCGATCTTTGCCACCGTCTTGCGGGCGTGGAGGGCATGAGCAAGTATACAGCTGTTGATATTCTCATTGTCATCGGGTGTCACGGCAATAAACAAGTCCGCATCACCGGCATTGGCCTCCTTGAGGGTCTTCACACTGGAAGGAGAACCGCGGAGTGTCAGCAAGTCATAGTCACTGCCTATGCGGGCCAGTCGGTCCTCGTCGTCATCGATCACGGTGATCTCTTCCTGATTGCGGGAGAGAAGCCGTGCCAAATAGGTACCAATGGCGTATGCGCCGGAAATGATGATCTTCATAAGTCTATTTCAAACTTTCTTCTATCGTCTTTTTAATACTTGGGACGTCCAGTCCCCACTTTTCCCGCAACTGTGCCACGGTACCATGCTCGACAAAGCAATCGGGCAGTCCCAGCCTGACGACATCGGGATGATAGCCGTGATCGCCCATCCACTCAAGCACTGCCGATCCCATGCCACCGTCGCGCACGCCGTCTTCCACGGTGATAACACGTCTGAACCTCGAGCCGATCTCGTCGAGCAGATGGTCGTCGAGTGGTTTGAGGAAGCGGAGGTCATAATGCGCCACACTGTTTTTGTGGCTTGGACCTTCGTCTTCTATTTGCAGGATGGCGCTCTCCACGTCGCAGCCCATCGGCCCGATGGTGATCACAGCCACGTCACTGCCCTCACGGATGACACGGCCGGTGCCCACGGCAACCTCGTCAAGCGGGCATTGCCAGTCGACCAGATGACCACGACCGCGCGGATAGCGGATCACAAAGGTGCCCATTCCGGGCTGCTGAGCAGTATACATCAGCCTACGCAACTCGTGCTCATCCATCGGCGAGGCAATGGTGAGGTTAGGGATCGGACGCAGGGCCGCCATGTCGAAAGCACCATGATGCGTCGGACCGTCCTCGCCGACAAGGCCGGCACGGTCGAGACAAAGCACCACCGGCAGGTTAAGGATTGCCAGATCGTGGATGATATTGTCGTAGGCGCGCTGGGCAAAAGCGCTGTAGATATTGCAAAAAGGCAGCAGCCCGTCCTTGGCCATACCACCGGAAAATGTCACGGCATGGCCTTCGGCGATACCGACATCAAAGACGCGGTCGGGCATCTCCTTCATCATGATGTTCATCGAGCAACCCGTAGGCATGGCCGGAGTCACGCCGACTATCTTGGGGTTGCGCCTTGCCAGTTCCAACAGCGTATTGCCAAAGACCTCCTGGAACTTTGGAGGCTCGTTGCTCGTATCGGGTACGATGCGCTCGCCCGTTTCCGCATCGAAGCGTCCGGGAGCATGCCAGATGGTGGCAGACTTCTCGGCGGGTTCGTAACCCTTGCCTTTGACCGTATGGAGATGCAGCAGCTTGGGGCCTCGCATATCCTTGAGCTGGTGCATGATCCTTACCACTTCCTTCACGTCGTGCCCGTCAAAGGGTCCGAAGTAGCGGATGTTCATGCCCTCAAAGATATTCTGTTGATGGCTGATGGCGCTCTTCAAAGCATTGTTGAGTCGGATGATTCCTTTCCGACGGTCGTCGTTGAGATAGCCCTTGGCGTGGAGCCATTGCGAAGCTTTGAAGCGCAACCGGTTGTAGGTTTCGTTGGTGTCGAGATTGAGCAGGTATTTCTCCATGCCACCAACAGCATGGTCGATGCTCATATCGTTGTCGTTGAGAACAATGAGCAGGTCGTTGGGCGTGGAGCTGACGTTGTTGAGTCCCTCAAAGGCCAGCCCGCCACTCATGGCACCGTCGCCGATGACGGCTACCACATGGCGCTCAGGATGCCCCGTCTTGCGGGCAGCCACCGCCATGCCCAGCGCAGCGGAGATGCTGTTCGACGCATGGCCACAGGTGAAGGTATCGTATGGACTTTCTTCCGGAGAGGGGAAAGGACGCACACCACCCATCATGCGGTTGGTGCAGAAAGTATCCTTTCTGCCTGTCAGAATCTTATGGCCGTAAGCCTGATGGCCCACATCCCATACGATACGGTCATCGGGCGTGTCAAAGACATAGTGCAATGCCACCGTGATCTCCACCACACCAAGACTGGACGCGAAATGTCCGGGGTTCACCGACACTTCGTCGATAATATCCTGTCTGAGTTCTCGGCACACCTCTGGCAACTGATCGACGCAGAGTCTCCTCAAGTCGGAAGGATATTTGATCTGACTAAGAAGTCCGTATTTATTCTTATCCATTCACATTCGTTTGCTATAGCCTTGCAAAGGTACAATATTTAATTGATAATATAGTGAAAAGACCATAATTTTTGCTACCTTTGCAATGAACAATGTCATTGCATGAACATCAACCATAATCTCATAAATATGAAGAAAAGAACGATCCTGGCCGTGCTCCTCGTGGCTGTCTCCAGCTCCATGCTGGCTCAGACACACGACGGCGGCATCTCTGCTTCGATGTTGCAACAGATCGAGCAGTCTCAAAGCAAGAACCACGCATACAAGGCTTTGGCCAATGCCATCGCGTCAAACAAGATCGACGACCTGGCAAAGAACTATAAAAACTTAGGTGAGGTCGACACCTATTTCAGTGTGGAGACACTCAAGCAGAATATCGAGGACCAGAAGAGCTCAGGCCGATGCTGGATGTTCTCGGGTCTCAACGTGCTGCGCGCCAACTTTGCCAAGGCTCATGGCGACTCGGTGCGCGTGGAATTCTCTCATTCTTATCTGTTCTTCTATGATCAGTTGGAAAAGGCCAACCTCATGTTGCAAGGGGTCATCGACTGTGCACGTAAGCCAATGGACGACACGCGTGTGCAATTTTTCTTCCGCAACCCCATCGGCGACGGTGGAACTTTCTGCGGTGTAGCTGACTTGAGCGAGAAATACGGACTGGTGCCAATGAACGTCATGCCGGAGACCTTCTCCAGCGACAACACCTCCCAGATGCAGAAGATGGTGTCGTCGAAGCTGCGCGAGTTTGGACTGGAGCTGCGCCGTATGGTCACTGACGGTAAGAAGCCGGCCGACATTAAGAAACGCAAGACCGAGATGCTCGGCACGATCTATCACATTCTTACGCTGACACTGGGTGATCCGGTCAAGGAGTTCTCCTATACCTTCCGCGACAAAAACGGCAAGGCCGTGGGTCCCGCAAAGACCTACACACCGAAGTCGTTCTATCAGGCTGCGGTGGGCGAACCGCTCAACGGTACGTTTATCATGGTGATGAACGACCCGCGCCGGCCTTATCATAAGACTTACGAAGTGGAGTATGACCGACACACCTATGACGGGCACAACTGGAAATACCTCAACCTGCCGATGGACGAGATTGAGAGTCTCGCCATCGCCTCACTCAAAGACGGACACAAGATGTACTCCAGCTACGACGTGGGCAAGCAGCTCGACCGCAAGCGCGGATATCTCGACACCGATAACTTTGACTATGGTTCGCTGCTGGGTACTACCTTCGGCATGAACAAGGCTCAGCGCATCGAGACTTTCGACAGTGGTTCCACGCACGCCATGACGCTCACCGCCGTCGACCTCAATGCTGAAGGCAAGCCGCTGAAGTGGAAAGTAGAGAACAGCTGGGGAACTGATTATGGGCAGAACGGCTATCTGATCATGACCGACAACTGGTTCCGAAACTATATGTTCCGTCTCGTGGTCAACAAGCGCTATGTGCCAGAAACGCTCCTCAAGCAATTCGAGCAGAAGCCGACGATGGTGACGCCGGAAGACCCGCTGTTCCTGGAGGACGAATAGAAAGAAAAACTCTCCCTAACCCTACAGCCCTCCCTAACCAGCCCTCCCAAGGGAGGGAAATGCTCAATCATTTCCCGCATCCTTCAAAGAAGACTTAGGGCATGGGCATTGGAGGGAGGAAGGAAGGGAGGAAGGGAGGAAGGGAGGAAGTTAGTATTGGATAGGTCAACACTCATCATTCAACATTGGAATAACTCAACATTCATCACTCAACATTCAACATTAAGACATGTATCTGCTCATCTGTCTGTTCACCTTTGTGGAGCTGAACTGCGAGAATCTTTTCGACACGCAGCACGACAGCCTCAAGCACGACGAGGAGTTTCTGCCTACCTCCGCGATGCACTGGACGCCATCGCGCTATTGGCATAAGCTCAACCGCATTGGGCAGGACATCCTCTCGTGTGGTGAGTTGGACTCCACAAAGGTGATCCCCGACATGGTGGTTCTCACCGAGGTGGAAAACGACAGTGTGATGCGTGATCTCACCAAGCGGTCACTGCTCCGCAACGCAGGCTATGAATATGTGATGACCGACAGCCCCGACGAGCGTGGCATTGACGTAGCCCTGCTCTACTCTCCTTTCTCGTTTGCCCTGATCAGCTATCACGCCATCCGCATCGCGCCACCGAAAGGATTTCTTCCCACTCGTGACATTCTCTATGCTTGTGGGCAGGTGATGACAGGCGACACACTACATGTCTTCGCCGTGCATGCGCCCAGCCGTCGCGGTGGCGAGCAGGCTTCCCGGCCCTATCGACTGAAAGTCATCAATCGTTTGTTGCAATCTGTGGATTCTGTCAGAGCCTTGTCGCCCCAAGCCCGCATCATCATTGCAGGCGATTTCAACGACTATTCTTCTGATCCTACGCTCCAACTGCTCGTCCGTCATGGTCTCGTGGAGGTGTCGGAAAAAGCACGGGGCAGTCACGGGGCTAAAGGCACCTATCGCTATCATGGGCTGTGGGGCAGCCTCGACCATATCCTCTGTGACGCAACATCAGCAAAACTACTCGTCGATTGTCACATCCACGACGCGCCCTTTCTGCTGGATCCAGACGAGAAATATGGTGGGGTGAAACCACGCCGCAACTACCTCGGCCCACGCTATCTCAATGGTTTCAGCGATCATCTGCCGCTCGTTGCCACGTTTAAATAATTCATCACTTTAAATTCAACACTCATCACTCATCACTCAACACTCAACATTCAACATTAGAATCATTCTTCATTCAACACTCATCATTCATCATTGAAAATGCATCTTCGTCACAACACATTCATGCGCTTAGTCTACGGGTTGGTGCTTATCATCGGCATACCAGGACTGTTGTTCCTGGCACTATGGCCTTTTGTGGGCTGGCGATGGGCATTGCTGTTACCCATTGTCTGGAATATGCTGGCCGCCTACGGTTTCTTCTTTGGCTGGCGTCACATCGTGGTGAAGACTGCCACCTGCACGTCTCCCCTGTTGCCTAAGTCGTTCGACGGCTACCGCATCGTACAACTCAGCGACATCCATATCGGTACATTTCTGCGCAACCGGTGCTTCATCGATAAGATGGTACGGATCGTCAACAAGCAGCATCCCGACCTTGTGGCGTTTACCGGTGATCTCGTCAATGTCAGTGCCGAGGAAGTCATTCCCTTCCAACATATATTAAAAGAGGTGTGTGCCCGCGACGGTGTGTATTCCGTCATGGGTAACCACGACTATTGTGAATATGGCGAGGATAAAAGCAAGTATAACATCCGCCGCAACCAAAACGTACTGAAATACTTGGAAGAGAAAGCTGGCTGGCATTTGCTGCTCAACGACCACGTAGTCATCCATCGTGGGGATGATACCATCGGACTCATCGGAGTAGAGAATATCAGTCGTCCGCCCTTTCCCGACTATGGCGATCTGCATAAGGCGCTTGGAGACTTACCTAAAGGCATGTTCAAGATTCTGCTTAGTCATGACCCGAGTCATTGGCGGCGCGGTGTACTCCATCAGACCGACATAGCGCTGACACTATCCGGCCATACCCATGCGGGACAGATACGTCTGGGACGCCTCTCACCTGCCAAATGGGCTTACAACGAATGGGGAGGAAAATATGTCGAGGACAGGACTATGCTCTATGTGTCGCTCGGCATTGGTGGGACGGTGCCCTTCCGCTTTGGGGCTTGGCCGGAAGTAAACGTCATCAAGCTGTGTTGTCAAAAGCAATAGGGCAAAGTCTTCTAAAGCAAAGAAGGAGAATCTTCTAAAACAAAAGAGTAAAGTCCTTGAACGCGAAAGGAGTAGAGCCCTCGAAAACAAAGGGGCAGAAACAATAAAGTCTATTATGCACGACTGGCATAATAGACTTTATTGTTTTTGCCCGAATAGGCTAAAGATCAGACGAGTGTAGCTACTACTTCCTCACGTGTTCCCGGCAGCATGTCGATGACAGGAATCTCAGGCATGGTGTAGCATCCCGGCTGCAAACGCATGGAGGCACGGGCTACGTTGACAAGCACCTGACCGGTAAGTGCCGGATTGTTGATGCTCATGTCGAAGGAGAAGCGCTGGTTCTGTGTCTTGCCGCTCACGCCCTTACGTGTCATGTGCACGCCGTGACCCATGTCACGCACCTCGTCGACGCTCTTCACAGCGAAGACATGCAGCTCGTCATGGGCAAAGTAGTCGTCAGCTTTGAGCTCGTCATAGACTTGCTCCACCGTGTAACCGTCTTCCAACTCTACATAGACCATGCGGCGATGAATGCCCTCTCCCAATGGAATGGTCATGGACAAAGCGTTCTTTACGCCCTTCTTGGAGCGCGCTACCACGCTATGTCCCATCGACATACCCGGACCGAAGTTGGTGTAGCTGAGTCCCTTAGGAGCAAGACTCTCTAACAGTACGCGTACGATGGAGTCCGACCCCGGATCCCATCCTGCAGAGATGACGCTCACGCGGCCTGCCTTCTTGCAGTTCTCCATCTGGCGTGTACGATAGTCGAGGATAGACGTGTGGATGTCAAAGCTGTCAACAGTGTTGATGCCCATAGCCACAATCTTCTCAGAAAGGTCGGGGCAAGTGCGTGTCGGTGTGGCAAGAATAGCCACATCAACATCTTTCAATTTGGCGATGTCGTCGACCACCTCGTAGGCAGCCAACTCGGCTGGCTTATCCTTGTCGCCCTGACGGCGTACGATGCCGGCAATCTCAAAATCGGGCGCAGCCTCAAGCGCCTGTACGCTGTAGTGGCCAATATTGCCATAGCCCACAACAGCAGCTCTGATCTTCTTCATTTCTCTTATTGGTTGTATTATTGGTTGTATATCTTACGAATGCTTACCGTCGCGCCTTGCAAAGGTAATAATATTTTCTAAGAAACAGTGTTTCCCTTGCAATTTATTGGTATTTATTAATCATTCTGTTGCTTATCGCTTTCCCATTCATTCCATTCTTCCATGGCTTTCTTCCAGTCGGTCTGCTCACCGCTTTCCACGGCTGCCTGCTCTCGCGCAGCCTCATCCCGAGCTTTGTCACGGGCACGCTTGGCCTTCATCGCCTCGATGGTTGCATCATCAAGAATCTGAATAGCACCACGCCTCACGGCATCCTGCAACTCTTCCTCGCCGAAGGCTTTCCCCGGCTCATTGAAGTCTGAGATGTTGAACTCATAATCCACCCTCAGCTCATGACGTATGAGCTTTTGCTTACCGCGGTTGACCGAGTTCTTCAGTCTCAACAGCTTACCGATCTTGTCTAACTCTTTTTGTGAAAACTTGTTTCTTCCCATAATTGCCTGCAAATTTACGTTTTTCCTTTCATCTGCCCAAACTTCTAAAGGGAAATTTGCGCTGCTTAGCTTTTACCCTCGTTCTCTTTTTTGTTGCTGGGTTCTGTTCACTGTTGCTTTGCAGCAGCTTCCCCTCTTTCCGATGCAATAATCCCCAGCCTCTCACGTTATCTTATCATCACACATTAATAATATAAGAAAACGACCGAAAAATGATAGAATATATCCATGGTCAGCTGACCGAACTGACACCAGCTCTTGCCGTTGTGGAGGCAGCCGGCGTAGGCTATGCGCTGAACATTTCCCTCAACACTTACACTGCCATCCAGGGCAAGAAAGAAGTGAAGCTCCTCGTCCACGAATCGCTCCAAACCGGTGGCCGCGACGACAACTTCACGCTCTACGGCTTTGCCACACGTCAGGAGCGCGAGCTCTATCGCATGCTCGTCAGCGTCAGCGGTGTAGGTGCCAACACAGCCCGTATGATGCTATCTTCCATCACCCCGGCTGAACTTTGTGACGCCATTGCCAGTGGCAATGAGAAGCTCATCAAAGGCGTGAAGGGCATCGGACTGAAGACAGCTCAGCGCATCATCGTCGACTTGAAAGACAAGATCGCAGCATCGGGAATTGCAGACGAGCTCCATGTGGCATCGGGCCGCACCGAGTCTCCGGCCGTGAACAATGCCGTGAAGGATGAAGCCGTGGCCGCACTGACCATGCTTGGCTTCTCACCCGCACCGGCAGCGAAGGTCGTCGTCGCCATCCTCACCGAGCAGCCCGACCTCGCCGTGGAGATGGTTGTCAAGGAAGCTTTAAAAAGAATTAAATAGTTTGCGACATCGTCAATACCATATTGTAGTTTTACTTGTGCTGGCTGTCATCACGGTCAGCTATGCCCTTGCTATGCCCTGGTCGCCACAAGTGGTAAAGACGCCGCAAAACCAAAACAGACAAAGCCAAAGAGGGCAAAACGGCGGTAACAACAAGTCGCAAAACACCGGCAACAAGCAAGGCAACATCCATGCACAAGCGCAGCCGCTGTTAGCCGACGAAGACTCTATCCCCGACTCTCTGCTCCACCCGCGCTGGAAGATCCAACGCACCATGCCTGTCACCTACGATGACCTAAACCAAGGTGCCCTCGACTTAAAGCGCCCCGACGGACTGAAATATGATGTAACCTACAACGACAGCCTCAACGTCTACATCATTGGCACGAAGATGGGATCGACCTATCTCGCCGCTCCCATCATGATGACGCCCGAGGAATATATGAAGTGGAGCGAGAAGAACTGGCGCAACGCTTATTATCGGGGCAAGAACGACGAGATTTACAAGGCTAAAGGTAAGGAGAAGTTCGACTTCACCGACATGCACTTCGACCTGGGACCGGCGGAGAAGATCTTCGGCCCCGGCGGTGTGCGCATCAAGACACAAGGATCAGCAGAACTGAAGTTCGGCGCTACATTCAAGAATATCGATAATCCGTCGCTACCGATCCGCAACCGTAAGACCACCACGATGGACTTCGACGAGAAGATCAACCTCAACGTCAACGGTAAGGTCGGCGACAAGGTGAACCTCAACCTCAACTACAACACCGACGCCACGTTTGACTTCGATGCGCAGAACATGAAGTTGAAATACGACGGCAAGGAAGACGAGATCATCAAACTCGTCGAGGCCGGCAATGTATCCTTCCCCTCCAACTCTTCGCTCATCCAAGGCTCAAGCAGTCTCTTCGGTATCCGCACGGATATGCAATTCGGTAAGTTGAAACTGCAAACGGTTGCATCGCAGAAGAAGAGTACATCCAAGAGCGTCTCCAGTTCAGGCGGAAAGCAGCTCACTCCCTTTGAGATAGACGCCTCGGACTACGAAGAGAACCGCCACTTTTTCCTCGCCCGCTACTTCCATGACCACTACGACGCGGCCATGAAAACGTTGCCCAACCTCACCACGGGCGTCACTATCAACCGCGTAGAGATTTGGGTGACAAACAAAAGTGGCAACACGGCCAACACCCGTAACATCATAGCACTGACCGATCTCGGTGAGAACAGCAAGGTAAGCAGCAACAAATGGACAACAACGGGACAGCCCGTACCGTCGAATGAAGCCAACACGGAGTACAGCACGCTGACGAGTCAATATGCCAATGCACGTGACATCGACCAGACATCTTCGGTACTTGACGGTGCCGGTCTTGTGGGCGGCAACGACTATGAAAAGCAGCAAAGTGCACGCTTGCTCTCTTCTTCGGAATACGCCATCAACAATGCGATGGGCTATGTCTCGCTGAAGACAGCCTTGCAGACCGACCAGGTGCTCGCTATTGCCTACGAATATACCTACGGCGGACGCACTTATCAGGTTGGTGAGTTCGCCAGCGACATCACCGATGCCTCCAAAGCGCTCTTCGTCAAATCGCTTAAGAACACCAGCAACAATCCCTCACAGGGCAACTGGCCGTTGATGATGAAGAACGTCTACTACCTGGCTTCCTCGGTAGAGAAAGACAAGTTCCGCCTTGACGTGAAATACCAAAGCGACACCACTGGTGTCTATCTTTCTTACATCCCCGAGCCGCAGGTAAAAAGCCAGACGCTCATCAAGGCACTCGGCGCTGACCGTCTTGACAATAACAACAAGGCACACTCCAACGGCTACTTCGACTTCGTTGAGGGCTACACCGTCAGCGACGGCCGTGTCTTCTTCCCGGCCGCTGAGCCTTTCGGCAGCTATCTCTATAACTATCTCGTAGGCAAAGGTGTCCCTGCTGCCACCGCGTCTAAATATGCTTTTACCGAACTCTACGACTCTACGAAGACCATTGCCAAGCAGATTGCCGAGAAAGACAAATACTTACTGCAGGGGCAGTTCCGTGGTACACAAGCCAACGTCATCTCTCTCGGCGCGTATAACGTGCCGCAAGGTTCTGTCGTTGTCACTGCCGGTGGCGTGAAGCTGACCGAAGGTTCCGACTATAGCGTAGACTACAGTGCCGGCGAGGTAACCATCCTCAACCAAAGCATCATCGATGCAGGTACCGCTGTCAACGTATCGTTGGAGAGCCAAAGCGACTATGCCCAAGAGCGGAAAACGATGTTCGGCATGAACTGGGAGTATGACTTCTCCAAGAACTTCCAACTCTCGGGAACGCTTCAGCACCTCTCCGAGCAGGCACTCACCACAAAGGTATCGATGGGCGCCGAGCCTGTCAACAACACACTGTGGGGACTCAACATCAACTGGAAGCATGAGAGCCAGTGGCTTACCAATATGCTCGACAAACTGCCTTTGCTCCATCTGACACAACCCTCACAGATCTCTTTCACCGGAGAGTTTGCACAACTCATCGCCGGACAGAGTCATGGCACGCAGGACAACGCGTCCTATCTCGACGACTTTGAAAACACAACGGACAAGATTGATGTCTCCACACCTTATAACTGGCAACTGTCAAGCGTGCCCTCGATGTTCCCTGAGCACACCGACAACACTACGCTGCGCTCGGGCTTTAACCGTTCGCAACTCGCCTGGTACACCATCGATCCGCTCTTCACCCGACTGAGTTCTTCGCTCACTCCGGGACACATCAAGAGTGACCTCAACCAGCTCAGCGACCCTTATGTACGTGAGATTTACGTCAAGGAACTCTATCCCAACCGCGACCAAAGTACTTACAACGGAGCCACATCTACAATATCCGTTCTCAACCTTGCCTACTACCCTAATGAGCGCGGTCCTTACAACTTCAACTCTGATCTCGCCGCCGACGGTTCACTCAACAATCCCACACGCCACTGGGGCGGTATGATGCGTAAGCTCGACACCAACGACTTCCAAACAGCTAACATCGAGTATGTGGAGTTTTGGATGATGGATCCCTTTATCCACACACGCCAAGCCGGCAATGCCAGCGACTACGGCGGTGACTTCTATATCGATCTCGGCGAGGTGTCGGAAGACGTGCTCCACGACGGCAAGAAGTTTGCCGAGAGCAGTATGCCTGTCGACGGCTCCAACAGTTTCGTCACCACGCAGTGGGGAAAGGTGCCAACAACGACGAATGTCACCTATGCCTTCGCCACCAGCAAGGGCAGTCGTGCTTTGCAGGACGTAGGTCTCAATGGACTCAACGACAGTGAAGAGCAAACCTTTGACTCGTATCAGAACTTCCTCAAGGCTGTGCAGGGAAAGGTCAACCAAGCAGTGTGGGACTCCATCTGGGCTGACCCGGCTCACGACGACTACCACTATTTCCGTGGCTCTGACTACGACGACATGAAGGCCAGCATCCTCCGCCGATATAAGTACATCAACAACCCACAGGGCAACTCTCCCGACAGCGACGGACGCATCGAGCGCTACGACACCTCCATTAAGAGTACGCCAGACGTGGAGGATATCAACCAGGACTACACGCTCAACGAATACGAGAAATACTTCCAGTACCACGTCTCCATCCGTCCCGAGGATTTGGAGATTGGCAAGAACTACATCGTCGACAAGCGTGAGACAAAGCCTACGCTGCGCAATGGCAAGAACGATACTGAGATCGACTGGTACCTTTTCCGCATCCCTCTCAAGGAGTTTGAGCAGCGCGTAGGAAGCATCAACGACTTCACGAGCATCCGCTTCATGCGCATGTTCCTCACAGGTTTCAAGCATCCTATCATCCTTCGTTTCGGTAGTCTCGACCTCGTGCGTGGCACCTGGCGCGTCTATGAACAGAACCTCGACAACAGCGGAGCACAGACAGGTATGATGACGACCGCATCCGTCAACATCGAGGAGAACAGCGATAAGAAACCGGTCAATTATGTGCTGCCGCCGGGCATCAAACGCGGACAGGATCCCAACAACACCCAACTCGTACAAGACAATGAGCAGGCCCTTGATATCAATGTCAACCAGCTCTCCCCGGGCGAGTCGAAGTGTGTCTATAAGAATACGACGCTCGACCTGCGCCAGTATAAGCGGTTGCAGATGTTTGTGCATGCCAACGTCAGCGAGCAGAACGTCACCAACCTGCAGGACAATCAACTCGCCGTATTCATCCGACTGGGCTCAGACTATAAGAGCAACTACTATGAATACGAGATTCCTCTGAAGCTCACTGCTCCGGGCTCGTACAGCCGTTTCTCAGCAGAAGGAGCACGCGCGGTATGGCCTGAGGAAAACATGCTCGACATCCCGCTCTCGCTTTTCACGAAGATCAAGAAAGAGCGCAACCTACAGAAGGCGCAGGGACTGGCTTCGTTTGCCCGTCCTTACACCGGTTATGACAGTGACCATCCACAAAACAAGGTCACTGTGATGGGCAACCCGACACTCGGCGAGGTAAAGACGATGATCATCGGCGTGCGCAACCTCAGCGCTGAACAGAAGAGCGGTGAGGTATGGGTCAATGAGCTAAGACTGAGAGAATACAACAACACAGGTGGATGGGCTGCCAACGGCAACCTCAACGTCCAACTCTCTGACCTTGGAACCATGAACATGCAAGGCAGATATGTCTCGCAAGGCTTCGGCGGACTGGAGAGTGGTGTCAGCGAGCGCACCACCGACGACCAAAGCGATGTGGCTTTTACCACCAGCATCGAGCTCGGAAAGTTCTTCCCCGACAAGGCGAAGGTGTCGGCACCGCTCTACTACAGTGTCACCAAGCAGGTCACACGACCCAAATACAACCCGCTCGACACCGACATGCTCCTCAAGGACGCGCTTGAAAGCACGGCCAACAAGCAGGAGCACGACTCCATCGAGAACATTGCTGTGACGAAAGCCATCACCACCAACTTCTCAATTTCCAACGCCCGTATTGGCATTCAGAACCAACGGCATCCGACACCCATTGATCCGGCCAACTTCTCTTTCTCCTACAGCCACTCCCACTCTCACAAACAGGGCGAGACGACAGTCTACGAGAATGAGGACAACTGGCGCGGCGCATTGGACTATGCTTGGACTCCCGTGTACAAGACTTGGGAACCCTTCCGCAAGATGAAAAGCAAGAGCAAGTGGCTCGACCTGCCCAAGCGACTGGGACTGAACTACCTGCCACAAAGCGTAAGCTTCAACTCTGAGATGACACGCTCATACTATGAATTCCAAGAGCGTGACATGGAGGCTACGGAAAACAATCAGCTGCCACTGACGTTCTCCGAGCAGTTCCTTTGGAACCGTGAGTTCCAACTCCGCTGGGACTTCACCAAGAACATCCACATGAGTTTCCAAAGCGCCACACATGCCGAGATCGAGGAACCGTATACAGCAATCAACAAAGACCTCTACCCCACGCAGTATCAAGCGTGGAAGGACAGCGTATGGCAGAGCATCAGACACTTCGGCACGCCGCTCGACTATCAGCAAAACTTCAACCTCTCGTATCAGCTACCGCTCAATCTCATCCCTATCTTCGACTGGATGACGTCCAATGCCACGTACAACTCCACCTATAGTTGGGTACGCGGCACGATGCTTGAAGACAGCACATCATTGGGCAATACGATTCAGAACAACCGTCAGCTCAACGTCACGGGCAACTTCGATCTCGTGAAGCTCTACAACCACATTCCCTTCCTCAGGAAAGCCAATGAGCGCTTCAATCGGGAGACAAATCAGTATCAGACTAACCAGCAGAAGAAGCAGAAAGAACAGGCCAAGGCGAACAGACAGAAACAGCAGAAGGCTGAAGAGGAAGCACGCAAGAAAGCTATCGCCGAGGGAAAAGATCCCGACCAGGCAGTGAAAGAGTTGCGCGCCAAGAACAAAGCCGAAGAAGAAAAGAAAAAGCAACTGCCCCGCAACCGCAACACTTACGAGAAGGAGATCACGCTGCGCCCAGATACGACCCTCATCGTCAGCCACGGCAAACATACCAAGCGGCTCATCGTCGCAGCAAAAGATGAGAAAGGGCATAAGGTGAAGCTTCACTACCGCAAGCTCGACGACAACCGTATACGTATTATAAATAAGGTGGACTCTGTCACCAAGCTAAAGATCTCTGTGATGGCTAAGCCTGCACTCGACGAAAAAGGATGGTACAAGACCGCACAAGTGTTAGCCCGCGTAGCCATGATGGTGCGCAGTGTCAGCGTTTCTTATCGCAACCAATACTCAATGGCACTGCCCGGATTCATGCCGAACATCGGTGACGCTTTTGGACAGACCAAGAACACCAATGCGGGTGTACTCTCGCCAGGACTGGACTTTGCCTTTGGCTTGATGGGCGACAGCTACATTGACAAGGCAAAGAGCCGCGGTTGGTTACTGATGGCTGACAGTGTGGCTACACCGGCCACCACCAACAAGACCGAGGACTTGCAGTTGAGAATGACGCTTGAACCCATCAAGAACTTGAAGATCGACCTCAATGCCAGCCGCACCAACACCACGGCGAAGAGCATACAATATATGTATGTGGGCAATCCCACTACACAGACAGGTACCTTCACGATGACTACGCTCTCACTGGGCTCAGCCTTCGAGGGCATGGGCAACGCCAACAATGGCTTCCGCAGCAAGACCTTTGAGAAGTTCTGCGCCTCGCTCGACGGTTTCCGTCAGCGCGTGGAGAGCCGCTATGCAGGTACCGTCTATCCCGAGGGCACGACGCTTGCGGGCAAGACTTTCGACGCGGCCAACGGTGGAGTGAACGGTTACAGTGCTGATGTGATGATTCCGGCTTTTCTCAAAGCCTACACGAGTATGAGCAGTGGACTCGACCTCTTCCCGTCACTGGCCCACATGCTGCCCAACTGGACACTGCGCTACAGTGGACTGGGCAAGTTGCCATGGCTACGAGACATCTTCAAGAGCGTGAATCTGAACCATAGCTATAAGAGCATTTTTGCCATCGGCTCTTACCAGAGCTACTCCACGTTCATGGCACTCATGGGACCGGGCATGGGCTACATCACCGATGCTACGACCGGCAATCCTATTCCCAGCTCAATGTACAACATCTCTACGGTGAGCATCAATGAAGCCTTTGCCCCATTGCTCGGTGTCGACGTGACGCTGCAAAACAATCTCACGGCCAAATTAGAGTACAGTCAGACCCGCGTTCTCGCCCTTTCAATGACAAGTGCACAGATCAACGAGGCGGTAAGCAAAGACTGGACCTTCGGCTTGGGCTATCGTATCAACAACTTCAATCTCTTTGGTGGCGGTGGCTCTAACCGCAACATGAAGAACAAAGGAAAAGGAAACAACAGCCGCAATAACAACAATCAGGAAAGCAGCAGCAATACTCGTAATCGTGCCAACCACGATTTGAACATACGCCTCGACCTCTCCTATCGCAAGCAAGCGAGCATTCTCCGCGACATCGCCACAGTAAGTTCCACGGCCAGCAGCGGCAACACGGCCTTCAAGTTCTCGCTCATGGCAGACTACACGCTGTCGAAGCTTCTTACCATGAGCTTCTATCTCGACCGTCAGACCAACACGCCGTTGCTCTCGTCTAACAGTTACCCGACGACAACGCAGGACTTCGGCCTGAGTGTCAAGTTCAGCTTGACAAGATAGACGGTCCTCCTCCCCCCCTAAAAAGGAGGTCTTTGTCCTCCCTCCTCCCTCTTAGGGAGGCCGGGAGGGTCTCGATCTTATTTCTTATCGTACGCATGCAACGGGTAGTCGATGGTGTAGTGCAGACCACGGCACTCCTTGCGCTCGATGGCCATGCGGGTGATGAGATAACCCACATTGATCATGTTGCGGAGCTCGCAGAGATCACGCGAGATCTTCACGCGCTTGAAGAGCGACTCGGTCTCTTCATAGAGCAAGTCGAGGCGATCCCACGCACGTTTCAGTCGCAGGTCTGAGCGCACGATGCCCACATAGTTCGACATGATCTCGCCGACCTCTTTATTAGCCTGCGTGATGAGCACGTGCTCCTCGTTGGTAAGTGTACCCTCATCGTTCCACTCGGGTACCTTCTCGTTGAAGTCATAGTCATCGACATGCCCGATGCTGTGCTTGGCAGCGGCGTCAGCGTAGACGACAGCCTCGATGAGTGAGTTGCTGGCCAGTCGGTTGCCACCATGCAGACCCGTACATGAGCACTCGCCGATGGCGTAGAGGCGCTCGATACTCGAGCAACCGTTGAGGTCCACCTTGATGCCACCACACATATAGTGGGCTGCGGGACGTACGGGAATCATCTCCTTGGTGATGTCGATGCCGATGGACAGACACTTCTTATAGATATTTGGGAAGTGGTGCTTGGTCTCCTCCGGGTCTTTGTGCGTCACGTCGAGATAGACATGATCGATACCGTTTTTCTTCATCTCCTTGTCGATGGCACGTGCCACGATGTCGCGGGGAGCCAGAGAACCGCGCTCGTCATACTTCTTCATAAACGCCTCACCGTTGGGCAACTTCAGGATGCCACCGTAGCCACGCATAGCTTCAGTGATAAGATAGGCAGGATGCGTCTCGCCAGGATGATAGAGTGAAGTAGGATGGAACTGCACAAACTCCATGTCCTTCACCGTACCCTTGGCACGATAGACCATTGCCTCACCATCGCCGGTAGCGATCACGGGGTTAGTGGTTGTCTGGTAGACAGCGCCGCAACCGCCGGTACACATCACCGTGACCTTACTCAGATAGGTGTCGACTTTATTTTCTGGGTTGAGCACATAGGCACCGTAGCAATAAATATAAGGAGAGCGACGGGTGACACGTGCACCGAGATGGTGCTGGGTGATAATCTCCACCGCGAAGTGGTTCTCCTTAATCTCAATGTCGGGGTTTGCGCTTACGGCAGCCATCAGCGCACGCTGTATCTCCGCGCCGGTGTCGTCGGCATGGTGGAGGATACGGAACTCTGAGTGCCCGCCCTCACGGTGGAGGTCATAGTCGCCGTCGGTCTTCTTGTCGAAGTTAGTACCCCACTCCACCAAAGCCTTGATTTGCTCGGGCGCCTTGGTGGCAACCTGCTTGACAGCATCGATGTCGTTGATATAGTCACCGGCGACGATGGTGTCATGGATATGCTTGTCGAAATTGTCAAGCTCTAAATTAGTAACAGAGGCCACACCGCCTTGTGCAAACCGGGTGTTGGCCTCGTCGAGTGTGGTCTTGCAGATGATACACACTTTTCCTTTCTTTGCTTTCGCCACTTTCAGGGCATAGCTCATGCCGGCAATACCGGCACCGATAATCAGAAAGTCATATTTGTAAGTCATGACGCGTAATGATTTGACTGTGATAGTCTTGCAACTATCAACTATTAATTGGTGCAAAATTACTAAATATTATCTAAATGGATGCAATCGCATTATAATAATCTTTGTAATTTTGCATTTTGAAAGAATTTATAGGCGAAAGCATACTTTTTCCTCAAGATTATGGACCGTACTTTTCAACACCGTTTCACCTTGGGCGCCAAGAGTGGCATCATCATTCTGTCGCTGCTTGCCTTTTATCTGTTTTGGAGAAAGGGCATCCTTGCAGCACTGATTGTCGTCGTGGCACTGGTAGCTGTCATTGAGCGGGTGCTCCACTCGTGCTATATCGTGCGCGACCATGACATGATCATCCACCGGGGACGTTTTCTCCACGACATACGGGTGCCGCTGAGTGCCATCCGTGCCATCCGCCCGATGACGACAACATGGGGACTGGTGCACTATCTGCTCATCGAGTACGGCGACGGCAAACTGACCAGTGCGGAGCCCCACGACGAGGATTCGTTTCTCAGATGCCTGCGCAAACGCATCCACGACGAGCACCAAGATGTCAAAGAAGACAAGGAGGATATTGACTAAACAACATGAGAGTATTGAAGACAAACAGCAAGACTACAACTAAATACTTGGGCCTGCTCCTCGCATGGCTCTTCACGCTGACGCTCGCCCAGCCTGCCAAGGCACAGGTAGCCAACTCCGAGATAGAGAAAGAAAACGACAGCACGGCCGTGGACTCCCTTTGGAGCGACTCGGCCGTGGTGAAAAACGACACGCTGCCCTGGCCGAAAAATGTACAGATGGCCATCGACGAACTGCTCCGAAGCGACATGTTTCAGACTTCGCAAGTGGGACTGATGATCTATGACCTCGACGCCGACTCTGCCATCTATCGCCACAACGAGCGGCAGCTCATGCGTCCGGCTTCCACGCTGAAGGTCATTACGGCCATCACCGCCTTGGATCGTCTCGGCGGCAGTTACCAGTTCAAGACCGAACTGTGCTACACGGGCAAGGTCGACTCTTGTGTTTTGCGGGGCAATGTCTATTGTGTGGGCGGCTTCGATCCGCGGTTCAACAGCGATGACCTGCGAGCACTCGTCGAGGCACTGCGCAAGATGGGCGTGGACACCATCTGCGGCAATGTCTATGCCGACAAGACGATGAAGGACCGTGACAGCCTCGGCGAGGGATGGTGCTGGGACGACGACAACCCGACACTCTCGCCTCTACTCATCGGCCGCAAGGATGTATTCATGGACCGCTTCAGCGCTGAACTGCGCAAGGCGGGTATTGTCGTGACGGGCGTCTTCGGTGAGGCTTGCAAACCCCAAGACGCCTACTGCATCGTCAGCCGCTTCCACACCATCGACCAAGTACTCATGCGCATGCTCAAACAGAGCGACAACCTCTACGCCGAATCGATGTTCTATCAGATAGCCGCCTCCACGGGCAACCGCCCGGCGACGGCCCGCGACGCCCGCTCGGTCATCCGCCAGCTCGTCAGTAAGGTGGGACTCAACCCCTCCAACTATCAGTTTGCCGACGGCTCTGGGCTCTCGCTCTACAACTATGTCAGCCCTGAGCTGGAGGTGCGCTTCCTGCGCTATGCCTACGGCAACGCCATCATCTATAACCATCTCTATCAGGCACTGCCCATCGCCGGGCGCGACGGCACGCTGCGCAGCCGTATGCAGGGCTCCTTCACCCGCGACAACGTTCACGCAAAGACGGGTACCGTGACGGGCATCAGTTCGCTCTGCGGCTATCTCACCGCAGCCAACGGACACCACATCTGTTTCTCTATCATCAACCAAGGACTGCTCCACGGCATCAACGGCCGACGTTTCCAAGACAAGGTCTGCAACATCCTGTGCGGAAACTGACACGACGGCCAGGCCGCACCATAATTTTCCTATAACTAAAAACACTACACGATGAACAGTTTCACTCCGTTTATTTCCGAACATCTTCATATCCGTGCCGAGCAGGTCGACGCTACTCTCGACCTTCTCGACGCGGGCTGTACTATTCCCTTCATCAGCCGCTACCGCAAAGAGGCTACCAGCAACCTCAACGAGGTGCAGGTGGCTGCCATCAGCGATCTCAACGACAAACTCAAAGAGATGCAGAAGCGCAAGGACACCATCCTCAAAACTATCGAGGATCAGGGCAAGCTTACCGACGAACTGCGCGACCGTATCACGGTAAGTTGGAACGCCACGGAACTCGAAGACCTTTATCTGCCTTTCAAACCGAAGCGGCGCACACGGGCGCAAGTGGCCCGCGAACGTGGACTGGAGCCGCTGGCCAACACGCTGATGATGCAGTTTGAGCGTCATCCCGAGGAAGTTGCCAAGCGTTTTGTCAAAGGTGAGGTGAAGGATACGGCCGAGGCCATCAAAGGAGCACAGGACATCATCGCCGAGCGCATCAGCGAGGATGAGGGATCGCGCCAGGCCATCCGTGGCATCTTCCGCCGCGAGGCTGCCATCGCCTCACGCGTGGTACCGAAGATGCGCGACGAGGACGAGGCACAGAAATATTCCGATTACTTCTTCTTCAGTGAGGAGTTGCGCCGCTGCTCTTCCCATCGCCTGCTGGCCATGCGCCGTGGCGAGGCCGAGGGTGTGTTGCGTGTGACCATCAGCGCCGACGACGAGGAGTGCACCGACAAGCTCAAGCGCCACTATATCCACGGAACGGGTCCCTGCCAGACCATCGTCGGCGAGGCGATCGACGACGCTTTCAAACGTCTCCTCGGCCCGCAGATGGAGACGGAGTTTGCCGCACTGAGCAAGGAAAAAGCCGACGGCGAGGCCATCAAGGTGTTTCGCGAGAACCTGCGTCAACTGCTGCTTGCCGCGCCGCTCGGGCAGAAGCGTGTCATGGGCGTGGACCCGGGCATCCGCACAGGCTGCAAGGTGGTGATGCTCGACGCGCAGGGCAACCTGCTCTACCACGACGTGGTCTTCGCCACCGGACACATCGCTGACAGCAAGGGCGGCAGTGAGGCTGCGCTCCGTCGCTTCACCGACATCGCCCACCGCTTCCAGGCTGAGGCCATCGCCGTGGGCAACGGCACGGCATCGCGCGAGACAGCCGACATCCTGCGGCAGATTCCCGGCATCCCCGTCTATGTGGTCAGTGAGGATGGTGCCAGCATCTACTCGGCCTCAGCGACAGCACGTGAGGAGTTTCCCAACGAGGATGTCACGGTGCGCGGCGCCGTGAGCATCGGCCGGCGACTCATGGACCCGCTGGCTGAACTGGTGAAGATTGACCCGAAGAGCATCGGTGTGGGCCAGTACCAGCACGACGTGGACCAGACCAAACTCAAGCACAGCCTTGACCAGACCGTCGAGCTCTGTGTCAACGCAGTGGGCGTGAACCTCAACACAGCGAGCAAAAACCTGCTCACCTACGTCAGCGGACTCGGTCCAGCGTTGGCTCAGAACATTGTGGACTACCGCAAGGAACACGGTGCCTTCACCTCGCGCGTCCAACTGAAGAAAGTGCCACGTCTCGGTCCGGCTGCCTATCAGCAGTGCGCGGGCTTCCTGCGCATTCCGGGAGCAAAGAATCCGCTTGACGCCAGTGCCGTGCATCCCGAGAGCTACCCCATCGTGGAGCAGATGGCCAAGGACTGCGGTTGTCGTGTCATCGACTTGATAAAGGATCCTGAAGAGCGCAAGAAGATCGACCTCAACCGCTATAAGACGGCCACCGTGGGACTGCCCACGCTGCGCGACATCATGAAGGAGTTGGAGAAACCGGGCCTCGATCCACGTGACAAGATAGAGACCTTTGAGTTCGACCCGCGCGTGAAGACGCCCGACGACTTGGTTCCCGGTATGGAGTTGCCCGGCATTGTGACCAACATCACCAACTTCGGTGCCTTTGTCGACATCGGCGTGCACCAGGATGGATTGGTGCATATCTCTCAGCTCGCCAACCGTTATGTCAAGGATCCCAACGATGTGATCAAGCTCCATCAGCATGTCAGAGTGAAGGTGCTTGAAGTTGATAAGCGCCGCCATCGCATCGCGCTGACGATGAAAGGGGTGGGACAATAAACAAAGCCTCACCCCCTAACCTACAGCCTCACCCCCTAAGGGGCTGTGTCAAAAGTCAGATTTTGGCCCAGCCTATCATAAATTAGGC
>ERZ1023830.6-NODE-6-length-99088-cov-53.079994_pt1 | contig 99088 bp, 87 predicted proteins | sample MGYA00380381_ERZ1023830 | MGnify/ENA primary metagenome ERZ1023830 (study PRJEB33179, sample SAMN07449067) | human gut metagenome | biome: Human-gut; feature: Human associated habitat; material: Faeces | host: Homo sapiens | place: India:Kasaragod | collected... | reverse complement strand
GTCTGTTCGGGACTTGCACCCGTTAGCCGGTACACATGCTGGTCAAACAAAAACTTCCAGCGCTATGCCATAGAGCATAACGCTGGAAGTTTTTTTATATAGCGCTGGAAGTTTTTTTTTATCTTGTTTTCCTCCTTACCATCCTTTTAAACGCCTGGCGATGGAATTTCTCCTCAGCCTTGATGACGGCGAGAACCTTGCCGGGGGAGAGCACCTTGCAGAATTTCAGATGATACTCCTGCTGGATTTTCTTCATCTCCAACTCTATCTTGTCGCACTCTTTGATGGCCTTGAGACTCGCCGCGTCGTCACTCGTGTCGGTATGAGCATAGAATCTCATCTTACCGAACAGCGCACGCTGCTTGTTCTGCATCTCCCTGAACAGGGGAAAGAAGCGTGAAGCCTCCATCGGCGTCAGCCCCACGTCTGTGGTGATGAACTGCTCCATGTCCGCTTCAAACTTTTCGGGATTGAAACGGGGCGGCTGTGGCGGTTGCGCAAAGGCAACCAGAGACAAGAGTATGGTCACCATCAATAGTCCTAATCGCTGCTTCATATTCTTCATTCTGTGTTGTTTCTATTCGTTATTGAGCATCCGCCATGTATGCATACATGTCGTTGGTGTCTGTCATCGTGTAGTCAGCCATCTGGTCAAAACCCGACCAGATGCTTGTCTGTACGTGCTGGCCGGAGGCTGTTGCGGGCCCTGTCGTCATCTTTCCACCCCCTGAATGGAGGAAGAAAAGGGCAAGACAAGCCGCGCTGACGCTCCCCGCCGACCACAGCAGAGCAGGCCGGTGCCACCAGGGCTTCCGTTGACGCAGCGGCACGACAGTGGCTGCGGACTTCTTCGGTCGCTCGGGCAGCTGCATCTCCCACTGCTTGGCAAAATCCTCGAAATAATGGTCAGGAACCCTAAACGGATTCTCGTGACCCAGATGCTTTTCGATATATCTTTCGTCCTTATCCATATTTAATGATCCCCTTGATTTCGTTCAACTCAAAAATTGATGGTTTCTATGATATTACTAAGACTATGACGTATCAGATCTCCGATTGTTTAATCACAGCTGCGATTTTTTTCACTGCAAGGTGATAGCTTGCTTTTAAACCACCCTCACTGGTTCCAAGTACCTTGCTGATCTCCGAGTATTTCATATCGTCGTAGTATCTCATGCAAAACACCGTGCGCTGCACATCGGGCAGCAACGCGACAGCGGCTTGCAAAAGACTCTGTAGCTTGTCGCCGTCGAAATAGCTGTCAGCCATCAGTTGCCGTGAAGCCGAGAGCAGCGCCTCGTCGCCGGCCTCCGGCACAGTCCGTTGGTGCCTGAGGAAATCCAAGGCTTCGTTGACGGCAATGCGGTAGAGCCATGTCGAGAGTTTTGCCTCACCCCGGAAAGTGTCCAGCTTGCTCCAGGCTTTCAAGAAAGTGTTTTGCAGAACATCGTTGGCATTGTCATGGGTCAGCACCATACGACGGATCTTCCAATACAGCGGTTCACTGTACAGCGCGACCATTTTGGAAAAGGCAGCCCGAACTGAAGAGGGATCCGTCAGTTCCCTCTTCAGTTCGCGGTCATCGCTTTTCGGAAAATGATCTTGTTGACTCATGATCTTGAATTTATTAAAGGGTGGTATTCTCCTTCCAGTAGTTCGCCAGCCACGCCGCCATCACTTGGTCGTAGCCATAGACATCGTCGTAGCGCTGCAGGCTGCCGTCTGCCGCCGGCCATAACGTGAAGTAAGTGATGAAGACAGGCACCTTCGGCTCCACCTTCACCCGTCCCACGAGCATGTCTCTTTTCAGCGTGTCGGCAACAGCACGCTGCTGGTTGGTGAGTTCTTCCGCCTCCTTGCCCAATGACGATACGTCGGCCTGCATCGAGTAGGCAATCTTCTCTACTGTCTTGCCATGATCATCGCCTAAGAGAAATAAGGCTAACTCGTAAGGATGCTCCACCCTCACGCATCCATGACTCACACCTCTGTCCTCCTGTTGGAAGACACCACGAGAGGAAGTATCATGGAGATAGATGGAGAAATCATTGTTAAACCGGAAGATGATGCGCCCCAAAGCATTCCCCTCGCCACCCTCCTGGATGACGAGATAGTCTCCACTCTCCAGCATGGCGCGGTTGCATTGCGACACGGGGACGTCCCGACCCGTAGCCCGCTCACGGATGAAATAATGCTTGCTGCGGAAATAGCCGGCGCTCAACCTATAGGCAATGCTTTTCTTGACGATGCTCTTGGGAATGATCCACTGCGGATTCACGTCCATGCAATAGATATAGCTCGACAGCAGCGGTGTCTTCGTCTCCAAAGATCCTGATGCCACCCGCATCGTCAACGACTGATCTCCATTCACCGCCCAAAGATGATAAGCCGGAATGTTGACCAGCACAAAGCGCCGATGCGCATGGGGATAGTCGCTCAACCGCCACCGGCACCGCTCCATATTGATCAGCAGGTGCCCGGCTCCATATTTCCGCCGCATCGCCTTATCGAGGTAGGTGCGCCGCAAACGGAGATAATAAGGGTCAGAGGGATTCACGCTGTTCAGGAACGCCGGGAGACTGTCAGGCTGCACGGCGCGCAAAGCCTGCTGAAAGAAAGCCCGGTCGGGATGCTCCATCTTCAAGCCAAAGAGTGTCCGATAGACCTGAGCCTGAGAATCTGTCTTTTTGAGATCCAGCCGGTTGAAGATATCTGTAGGATTGACAAAGCCAAAGCGCTGCCCGCACACATAGCGAAGATAAGCCTTTGTGAGATTATATTCCAGTCGGGCCACCACCTTGCTGGCCGTGTTGCGACGGTCAAAGTCGAGCGATCTCATTCGCTGCAGGTCTCTTCTGATCTGCGGCATCCGGAACTTCGCCTCACTAAATCCGATGCTGTCCACTTCCTGCAAGTGAGCCAACAATGTGTCGGCACGGCTGTCCACCCCTTTCCGGTCGATCCAAACGAAAGGGCGGCGGCGCAGATAATAGCCTTTCACCCTACGGTCCACCAACATTGAGTCGTTGTCGTTGCGGATCATAGAGTCCAATGCTTCCTTAACCTTAAAACCGGTAATGTGTTCTTCGCGTTGACGCAGGCCATCATAATACGATAACATCAACTCCGTATTCGGGTTAGGCACATGCTCCCTGCATGAGCCCAACAAAATAGCGAAAAGACAAATAATTCCTATACGTCCTTTCATCTGTCATTATTCCCTCTCCCAATAAAGATTATCTGAGGGCAATCTTTCTCACCACATTCCCAACCTTCACAATGTAGCAACCTTGTGGCAAGTTGAGATGATAGCTCTTATCTGAACCGTCGACCCGAATGTTCATCACTTTCACGCCCGTCACGTTATAGATAGACAAAGTCTGTCCTGCCGCGCCTGTCACGCGCAGTACCGACTCGCCGACGAGGGAAATGGTGATGGACTGGAAGTCGTTCTCCACCCTATCCATATCAGGAACGGTAGAGATGGCCCAGCTTCTGTTCGCCCCCCCTAAAAGGGCAGAAAGAACCATACAAGAGACAAGTACATATTTCTTCATACGCATATGTTTTCTTCTCCTTGCAAAGATAAACTTTTTAAGCTACATACCACAATATCTTATTGTGTATTTAGGATTTTTTAATAGCAGCACAGCAGCCCCAGTTGTCTTTGGAGCTTTGCCCGTTTCATAATAAAGACTTACTTGGGAAGATTTCTCGTTCAATATTTCATAGTATCGATTTTTATGTTTAAATTTGTGGATCAGATAATATCCTATAGGATGACTCTGCCTTATAAAAATGACAAGGGATCGAATACCCCAAAAGGTATAAAACGAATACGTTTATTATGACCCAACAAGATACACATCATCCTCTCGACTTCGACGAATACATCCGTCAAGGGGAGCCGAACAAGAAAGAAAAAGCAAGCATCTGGCAGACAGCCATAGGCTTGCAGGCTGTTGACGGCTTGCAGACTTCAGATTATCTGAAGCAGACGGCACGCAAACATATTGAAGGAGAGATAGACATTGACGAGGCGCGTCAGCTCATCAAGAGCTATTATCAGTCGAAGACACAGCGTGAGCCTGACGATGATGAGAAACAGGAAGCCGACAAAGTTTCTGCCAACATCACCAAGATTCTTTCCTCACAGTCGCTCGATTTCTCTACGGGTGGCTTTATTTCCATTCATCGCAGGGTTTTCGAAGGTGTGTTCAAGCATGCTGGCAGTCTAAGAGATTATGACATAACAAAGCGAGAATGGGTGCTGAACAGTGATACGGTGAATTATCTGAACTGGGAGGATCTGCGCCGTGCAATTGATTATGACATAGAACAAGAACGACAATTCAGCTACAAAGGTATCTCACCGGATGCAATGATTGAGCATATCAGCAAATTTGTATCAGGCCTTTGGCAGATTCATCCGTTCTGCGAGGGAAATACAAGAACGACGGCAGTATTCACGATACTCTATCTCCGCTCCATTGGCTTTGAGGTGAACAACGACATGTTTGCTCTTCATTCGTGGTATTTCAGAAATGCGCTCGTCAGGGCAAACTACAAGAATGCCCGACTGGGAATAGACTACACACCTGTGTTTCTGGAGCGTTTCTTCCGCAACTTGATATTAGGCGACAAATGGGATCTTCGCAACAGATACCTTCATGTCAGTGCAAGCGAGGAATGGAAGGAACAGCCTAATTTGTCGCGCCCGACAAGCACCCGACAAGTACCCGACAAGTACCCGACAAGTACCCGACAAGTAGAGGATCTGTTCCACACCGGCGACCCTAATATAATGAGTCTGATAATGGCTATTGGTGACAGGCAATTGTCCGTAAAGGAGATGATGTCAGCAGTAGGATTGAAGAATCGTGAGAATTTCATGGATAATTATATGAATCCTGCCATCGGAAGCGGCTATGTCCGCTTGCTGTATCCAAATTCCCCGCGACATCCACGGCAGAAATATCTTCTGACCGTAAAAGGATTAACCTTGTACAATGATTCTTTGAATTCACCGACAGTGTAAACATCGGCTATATAGCGAGCTTTTTCTTCGCTTTTGCTACTCAGGCGCAGATTTCGATTGTATCAAAGTCTGCGTCATATCAGCTATTCCGCTTTTACATCGGCCAAGATCAGACTGAACAGATAATCCGAGAGGCGGTTGAGATAGATGCGGATCACCTCGGGGAAACTCATCTGACGGTTCAGCGTCACAAAGCGGCGCTCGCAAGTCCGAGCCTTGGCCCGCGCAAGATGCAGGGTCGCGTCGGCCACACTCCTCCCGGGAAGCAGGAACGTGAAATGGCGGTGACGGCTCACCTCCGCAATATGCGCTTCCATTTTGTCGATAGCCTGCTGCAAAGCCCGCAAGGTATCCGGCTCGGCCTTGCCATTGCTGGCCACAATCGTCATGATATTCGTGAGCTGACGCTGCAATGACTCAAAAGGTTCTTGCACCCCGCTTTGTGCTTTGCAGAGTCCGAGAAGCGCATTGAGCTCATCCATCTCTCCGTTGAGTTCGATCCTCAGGTCATCTTTCTCCACCCTTTCTCCGGTGTAGAGCGACGTCGTCCCGTGGTCTCCCGTCTTGGTTGTGATAATCATATAACTCAGTATTAGTAGGTTAAAAATCAAATAAAAAACGTCTTCTTAGTGCCGCTTGCCCAAAACGACATACACGATCACCGGCGCGCCGATGAGTGGCGTGATGGCATTGAGGGGCAGCACCTCTCCACTTCCCGGCATCGTGGTGAAGATGTTGCAGAGCAAGGCGATGGCACCGCCACACAATATCGTCACCGGCAACAGCCGTCGATGGTCGCTCGTGCCGATCATCAGTCGGGCAATATGCGGTACCGCCAAAGCGAGAAAGGCAATCGGGCCGCAGTAGGCTGTCACCACGGCGGTGAGCAGACCGGTGAGCAACAACAGCAGATCGCGCATGCGCTGCACCTTCACGCCGAGGTTGTTGGCATAGCTCTCCCCCATAAGCAGCGCGTTGAGAGACTTGGCAAATAGCAGGGAAACGGCTGTAGTGGCAATGGTCAGACAAGCGAACAGCGGCATCTCGTCCATAGAGACACCACCAAAACTGCCCATTCCCCACACAGAGAAGACTTTCACGCCCTGCTCTGAGGCAAAGAAGTTGAGCAACGTGATCGCACTCGAAGCGACATAGCCCACCATCATGCCCAAGATGATTACCATCACGCTGTTGCGCACCATGCGGCTCGCAGCCCAGATCAGAGCCGTCACCACCATCGCGCCCATAAAGGCAGCGACGACCGACGACAAAGCACTCAGCGTGGAAGGCAGCATAGCCACCGGGCTCAGCGTGACGAGAGCCACGGCGAGACTTGCTCCGCTCGTGACACCAAAAACATCAGGCGCTGCCAAGGGATTGTGGAAAACCGTCTGTAGCAGCAAGCCACTGACGGCAAGCGCGCTACCGGCCAACAGCGCCGTGATAGCCTGAGGCAGACGTGTCTGCAAGACGATATACTGCCATGCACTCATAGACGAAGGCTCACCTAACAGTATGCCAACCACAGCACGCGCAGGAATACCCACGCTGCCATGCAGCAGACTCAGTGCGAAAAACAGCACAATGGCAATGGCAAGCACTGCCACACTTAGGATCCATCTCCTTTGACTCATGAACTTTAGTTGTTCTCCTTTCTATAATATCTCAGTCTGCCTAACTTTGCCTGGGGATGCAACAGCCGGATGAACTCACGCAACTGCCAGTCCGGGTGCCAGCTCACTTCCTCAAAGTAAGGCACCACCGAACAGTCGCAGACATAGATTTGTCCGGTTTTCATAGCCTTCAGCACACTGTAGCCCTTGCATTCCTGCAACAGCATCTGTCTGGTCAGCGGCTGCGGACCATTGTATTTCAGAGCCCACACGTCGCTTTGTCCGGCCTTGGCAATGACTTGTTCCAGCGACAAAGGCAGACTGCCACTGTGTTGGTCGTCGGCAAAGGCATAGCGTCCGTGGGCATCACGGATCAGCGCTGCTATCGTGCTCTTACCGCCGGGCATATACCAAACGTTGCCCGTCATCCGCTCAGTGATGATGCTTCTGCCCATTGGCAAGCGGGCGGCATAGCTTTTCAGACTCTGATAAGTACTGTCCACCACATGGAACAACGAGTCGGCACGGCTTCCGCAGTCAAACAACCGGCCATAGTAGCGCATCCATTCCGCACGCCCCAATGCCGATGTCTCCATATAGTCGGCAGCCTGGATGATGGGAATACCCAACCTCGATAATTGCGTAATTGCTGTGTTGCCCTCGTAGGGGCTGATGATGATCGCGTCGGGATGCAAGGCAATGATCTTCTCCACGTCGGGCGACATGGAGTTTCCGCAATCTGCGACCTCGCCTGCCTTGACCCGCCGCTGTATGTCGGGGATGAGAATATACTGCAAGTCACAGACTCCAACGATGCGGTCTTGCAAATGGAGGTATTCCAGCAGCTGACAATGCGACGTCGAGAACACGACGACACGACGGAGCGGACGCAAGGCGCCGTGAGCTTTTTCCTTACTGTCGGCCTTGACCAGCAACCACTGCTGCAAAACCTTACCCTGTTGCCAAGGATCCATCACGGTGACGGAAGTCCCGTCGCCCTGCTCATCCATCTTTAAGAATGAGGCATACTGCAGATCGTTCTTACCCTTGGCATCCTTAGCCTGACGATAAGAACAACTGTTCAGCAAACACACTCCTAAGAATATGAGGAGCGTCTCTTTCAGTAGATTCGTCATGTGTCTATGTTCAGCAATCCCTATATATAATAAGGTGTAGGCGTGATCAATGGGTGCGCCTCCACCATGCAGTCTTCTCACGCCCTTTGACGGCCACACTGTTCAGACTCATATCTGATATGGTGATGCCGCTAAAGGTCTTCACAGGAATGGAGTAAGCCGAATAATAGAGGTTGGTAAACACCGAGTCGGTCGACTGCTTATACTTCACCACATTGGCCAGCGCAGCATGGAAATCACTCTTCAGGTTGGCATTGTTGCAGACATGATCGACATAGCTGCCCATGTCGTAGAAGATATGGTTGTTGAATCCGTCGAGCACCTGCACGCTGTCACGCAGACTGTCAGCCAAGGAATAATGACTGTTGATTTCCTTCATCACCGTAGCCAACTGCTCAAGATTGCGGCAGTCGATAGCCGACAAGGCACCGCCGGGGATAATATACTTCGTATTGTTGTCGTAGTAAATCTTGTAATTGGAGTAGAACGAATGGAAGCTGTTGACGATCGCCTCATAGCCCGGCGTGCTCTTGGCCAGATTGCTCCACAGCTCTCTGTAAGGCATACCCATCGCCATCACCTCACTGGTGGAAGCAATCAGATAGTTGGTGGCATCCTTGAGCATATAGGCTGTCTCAATGTTGGCCATATAGCAGTCGTCGAAAAGGATGTATTGCATCTTCATCCCTGCCTGCTGGATGGCATCGGCCAAGTCGGTGATGTTAAAGGCATAGTTCATGTCGCTCACACTGCCGAAGAAACGCGTCCGAGGATAAAGCGGCAGGACACCGTCAGCAACAGCTTTGTTACCCTTTGCACTAACAGCGCCATAAGCCTTCGCATTATAGGGATAGTGATTCCAATCCTCCTTGAATGTCCAGCCCGAGCCATGACCGCCGATGATCATCGCATAGTTGAGGGCGTAGGCATTGGCTTGTACATCATTGAGGATCTGGAGCATGCCCTGTGCCGTGTCGTACTCGTTGCCCGTATATTCCTTGATGGTATGACGCTGAATCTGTCCATTCTCATAGGTGATCTCATAGAGCGAAGACGACTGCGATGAGTTGGAGAGGAAGACCAGCACCCGACCGTTCATGCCTTTCTCGTCAACGATGGCACTCTCAATGCTGTCGAGGTTCTCCTTCAACTCGTTATACAGCCCCACACTCGACTGGGAGCCGGACCAAGGCATAAAGATGAGAATCGTCTGCTTGTTGATCGTGTTTACGTCAACGCTGTCATCACTGCATGAGGTCAGCACCAATGAGAGCATACTGACACAAGCAAGCAAAAAAAGAAAGATACGGTGCTTCATGTACGGTTTACTAAAACTCCCCCCCACCCTATAAGCTATAAGGGAGGGGGAATATAAAAGAGAGATACTTTACTTATTTAGCTTTCAAGCGGCTGAGCGACTCCTTCAGCGCGGCAATCTTCTCCTCGGAGTCCTGCTGCTTCTTGCGCTCACGGGCCACGACGGACTCAGGCGCATGAGCGATGAAGTTCTCGTTGGCGAGTTTCTTCTGAATGCCTGCGAGGAAGCCTTCGAGATGCCGGAGCTCTTTCTCCTGCTTCTCGATCTCTGCCTTGACATCGATGAGGTCGCCCACGGGCACGGCATACTCCTGAGTGCCGACCATGAAGACGCTGGCATCGGCCGACTTGTCGCTCACGACCTCGATGCTCTCCACGTTGGCCATTTTCTTCACGATGTCGTCGTAGGCGGCATAGGGGTTGGCACCCACGGCCTGGAGCTTCAGCGTTTTCTTCGGCGCAATGTTCTTCTGGTTGCGGATGGTGCGTACACCGGAGATCACCTGCTTGACCTGCTCCGTCTCGTCGCAGAGTTTCTTGTCATCGTCATTCGGTGCAGCAATGTTGAGCGTAGCCTTCATGATGCTCTCGCCATCCTTGCGGTCATAGAGGTGCTGCCAGAGCTCCTCGGTGATGAACGGCATGAACGGATGGAGCATCTTCAGCAGGTCGTCGAAGAAGTGGAGCGTTGCCTGATAAGTGGCGGTGTCGATGGGATTGCCATATTCGGGCTTCACCATCTCAAGATACCAGCTTGAGAACTCGTCCCAGAACAGACGGTAGACGGTCATCAGCGCCTCGGAGATGCGGTAGGTTTTGAACTGGTCGTCCATGATGGCGTTGACCTCCTTCATCTTGGCGGTGAACCAAGCCACAGCCTGCTTGTTGGCCTCAGGAGTAGCCAGACTGTCATCGGTCTGCCAGCCCTGTACGAGGCGGAAGGCATTCCAAATCTTGTTGTTGAAGTTACGACCCTGCTCGCAGAGGCTCTCGTCGAAGAGAATGTCGTTGCCGGCAGGAGCGGAGAGCATCATGCCCATACGCACACCGTCGGCACCGTACTGCTCGATGAGCTTCAACGGGTCGGGCGAGTTGCCGAGGCTCTTACTCATCTTGCGACCGAGCTTGTCACGCACGATACCGGTGAAGTAGACATGCTTAAACGGCATCTGTCCACGATACTCGTAACCGGCCATGATCATGCGGGCCACCCAGAAGAAGATGATATCCGGACCGGTGACAAGGTCTGATGTCGGATAATAGTATTTGATCTCGGCATTGTCGGGATGGTTGACACCGTCGAAGACGGAGATAGGCCACAACCAGGAAGAGAACCACGTGTCGAGGCAGTCACTCTCCTGCTCCAGATCAGCGGCGGTCAGCGACGCGTTCTTCTCCTGTGCGAGCTTCAAAGCCTCCTCGGCAGTCTCAGCCACGACAAAGTCGCGCTTGCCGTCGGCAGTCTTGAAATAGTAAGCCGGGATGCGGTGTCCCCACCACAGCTGACGCGAGATACACCAGTCCTTGATATTCTCCAGCCAGTGGCGATAGGTGTTCTTGTATTTCTTGGGATAGAACTCAATGTCGTCGTCCATCACCGGCGGCAGGGCGATGTCAGCGAAGTGCTGCATCTTCAGGAACCACTGGGTGGAGAGCTTCGGCTCAATAGGCACATTGGTGCGCTCGGAGAAACCGACCTTGTTGTCATAGTCCTCGATTTTCTCCATCAGTCCGGCATTGGTCAGATCCACGGCAATCTGCTTGCGCACGTCCATACGGTCCTGGCCGACATAGAGTCCGGCAGCCTCGGAGATGGTACCGTCATCGTTGAAGATGTCGATAGTCTCCAAGTGATGCTTCAGTCCGAGCATGTGGTCATTGACATCGTGAGCCGGGGTAACCTTCAGACAGCCGGTACCGAACTGAACGTCGACATAGCTGTCCTCGATGACGGGAATCACACGACCCACCAACGGCACGATGACGTGCTTGCCCTTGAGCCATGTGTTTTTCACGTCCTCGGGGTTGATGCACATTGCCGAGTCGCCCATGATGGTCTCGGGACGTGTGGTGGCCACGACAGCGTAGTAGCCTTTCTCATCCTTATGCATGACGTTGCCCTCGTCCTTACGCTCAACAGACGCCTGATCCTCGGGAGCTACATAGTATTTCAGATAGTAGAGCTTGGAGTGCTCGTCCTTATAGACGACCTCCTCATCCGACAGTGCGGTCTGGGCTTTCGGGTCCCAGTTGACCATGCGTACGCCACGATAGATATAGCCCTTGCGGCAGAGGTCCACAAAGACCTTGATGACGCCTCTGGAGCGTGTCTCGTCCATGGTGAAAGCAGTACGGTCCCAGTCGCAGGAGCAGCCGAGCTTGCGGAGCTGCTTGAGGATGATGCCGCCGTGCTCGCGTGTCCAGTCCCAGGCATGCTCAAGGAACTGCTCGCGTGTGAGGTCGGTCTTCTTGATGCCCTGCTCAGCGAGCTTGCCGACGACCTTGGCCTCTGTGGCAATGGAGGCATGGTCGGTGCCGGGCACCCAGCAGGCGTTCTTCCCCTCCATGCGCGCACGGCGCACGAGAATATCCTGAATGGTGTTGTTCAGCATGTGACCCATGTGCAGCACACCCGTCACGTTTGGTGGGGGGATGACGATGGTATAGGGTTCGCGATTGTCAGGCTTGGAGCTGAAAAGTTTGTGATCCAGCCAGTACTCATACCACTTCGACTCTACTTCTTTCGGGTCGTACTTACTTGCTAATTCCATGTATTCTTATCTTTTATACCTTATTTTATAATTAATGCTGCAAAAGTACGAAAAATCCCCCGAAAATCAGTAACTTTGCATCAAAAAGATAAATGAAGTGCATACACGCGAAGAAAAACTGAGAGCTTTCGGGCGCTTGCTCGATGTGCAGCACCGGCTGCGCAAGGAATGTCCCTGGGACAAGAAGCAAACCATGGAGAGCCTCCGCCCCAACACCATCGAGGAGGTCTTTGAGCTCGCCGACGCTCTGATGCGCCGCGACTACCACGAGGTGATGAAGGAGTTGGGCGATGTCATGGAGCATGTCATCTCCTATGCGCTGATTGGCGACGAGGCCGGTGAGTTCGACATGGCGGATGTCTGCAACCGCGAGGCCGACAAGCTGATGTTCCGCCATCCGTTCATCGACTGGAACAACGCCCAGGGTGACTGGACGATCGACAACGAGCCTTTCTCGGTGTCGGCGACAGACATGATCATCAACACCAAAGGACAGGTGGTCTACAAAGACAGCGAGACAGGTGGCAGCCAGGATGCCGGCAAGCCCAAGACGGCTGCCGGCGTGGAGCAGACATGGGAACAGATCAAGCAGCGCGAGCGCGACGGCAACACCAGCGTGCTCAGCGGTGTGCCCGCCGCACTGCCCTCGCTCATCAAGGCTTACCGCATCCAGGACAAAGCACGCAACGTGGGCTTCGACTGGCAAAAGAAAGAGGACGTGTGGGACAAGGTGAAAGAGGAAATGGGCGAACTGGAGACGGAACTGAAGAAAGAGGATAAGGAGAACTCTACCAAAGAGTTGGGCGACTTCCTTTTCAGCGTCATCAATGCCGCACGCCTCTATCATCTCAACCCCGACAACGCGCTGGAGCACACCAACCGCAAGTTCATCTCGCGCTTCGGCTATATCGAGCAGAAAGCCAAAGAGCAAGGCAAGAGCCTCAAAGACATGACGCTCGGCGAGATGGACACCCTCTGGAACGAGGCTAAAAGCGTGCTGAAAGACGAGTAGCCGGTGACGGAAGGCGAGCACTGAGCCGCCAACGCAGAATATCGATTATCGAACCCTATAAAACTTAAGCAAGATGAAGAAAATCACATTGATATGCCTTACCGCCCTGGTCACGGCATTTGTCATGACGGGCTGCAACGGAAAGAACACAAAGACGACAGCCGGAAACAAAGACTCCGTGAAGGCGGAGACCACTACAGACTCCACCATCTATGGTGTCTGTGGTGATGGCACTTCCATGAATGTCGTGCAACTGATCACCGATGCCGGCGACAGCATCGAATTTGAGTTGCCACAGACCGACGACGGCACGGACGCCGTGCTCGGCGGACTGCTCGCCGGTGACCGCTTAGCAGTCATTGCCGGTGGTACGATGGACGGCATGAAGGTAGCCAAGAAAGTCATCAACCTCACCACACTGCAAGGCAAATGGACCAGTCTCGACAAAAACTTCGAGATCCTTGAGGGCGGCACTGTGAAGTCTAACGTGCAGGCTGAGAAAAATCCCTGGACAAGCTGGAAGATCCTCAACGGACAGCTGGTGCTCAACACTGACACCTTCAGCATCGACCGGCTGGGCGGTGACTCGCTCTACCTCGAGAACCGCGAAGGTATCTTTGTCTATACACGACAGAAATAAATGGAGCCTTTCCTCATACATATCTTAGGCTGTGGCAGTGCCCTTCCCACGCTCCGGCACAGCGCTTCCTCGCAAGTCATTGAGTTGCGGGGCAAGCTCTTCATGATCGACTGTGGCGAGGGCACGCAACTGCAGATGCGGAAATACCATATCAGCTTCACTAAGATTCAGACGGTGTTTATCTCACATCTCCACGGCGACCACTGCTTCGGACTGATAGGCCTCATCTCCAGCATGGGCATGCTGGGACGTACCGCACCGCTGCATGTCTATGCGCCGAAAGAGATGGAACCGCTGCTCGACCTGCAACTGAAGATGTTCTGCACAGGACTGGAGTTCAACGTCGTCTTCCATGCCGTTGATGCCACGAAGCATCAGGTCATCTACGACGACCGCAGCCTGACAGTGGAGTCACTGCCCTTGCAGCACCGCGTGCCCTGTAATGGTTTTCTCTTCCGTGAGAAGGCTACCCTGCCCCACATCCGGCGCGACATGATCGACTGCTATGAAATCCCTGTCTCACAAATCAATAATATCAAGATGGGGGCGGACTGGACGACAGAGGACGGCGAGGTGATTCCTAACGCACGTCTCGTCAGTCCGGCTGGCAAGCCCCGCAGCTACGCTTACTGCTGCGACACGCGCTTCATCTCTACCCTTCATCAGTTGGTCAAGGATGTCGACGTGCTCTATCACGACTCCACCTACGACAACAGCATGGAAGAGCGGGCGGCACTCTACTACCACTCCACCTCGCGGCAGGCAGCACTGGTAGCTAAGGATGCCCACGCGGGTGAGCTGCTCTTAGGACATTTCAGCGCCCGCTACGACGACGAGGAAGGCATTCTCAACGACGCTAAGGAGGTCTTCTCCAACACACAACTGGCCAGTGAGGGCATGACGCTCCCCATCGGTGCAGACTGACAACAAATAACCACAAGATTATCAACATGGCAAAAATGGGTAAATGGATAGGTGGCTTCCTGGGTCTGATCACCGCCGGACCACTCGGCGCACTGGCAGGATTTGTCTTGGGATCACTGTTCGATTCCGGTGTAGACGCTGTCAACACCGAGGACAACAACGGATATACACATCAGCAACAGCAATACGAAGGCGAGCGCAATACGTTCCGCTTCTCTTTGCTGGTTCTGGCTTCATATATCATCAAAGCCGACGGCAGGGTGATGCACTCCGAGATGAATGTGGTGCGCAATTGGCTAAGGGTCAACTTTGGAGAGATTGCTGTCAGCGAGGGTGAGGACATCCTCATGAAACTCTTTGAGCAGCAGAAACGACTTGGCGCAGCAGAGTACCGCAGCGCCGTCATCAGCAGTTGTCACCAGCTCCGGCAGAACATGCTCTATGAGCAGCGGCTGCAACTGCTCAACTTCTTGGCAATGATCGCGCAGGCCGATGGCGTGGTGACGTCGGAAGAGGTCAGCGCACTGAAGGAGTGCGCTGTAGGACTGGGACTGAGCGAGGCTGATGTCGACGCCATGCTCAACCTGAAAGACGCGGGCACAAGTCTCGACGCTGCCTATAAGGTCTTGGGCGTCGCACCGACAGCCACCGACGACGAGGTGAAGGCGGCTTACCGGCAACTGGCCTTGAAAAACCATCCCGACCGTGTGGCAACGCTCGGCGAGGATGTCAGAAAAGCAGCAGAAAAGAAGTTCCAGGAGATCAACGCCGCCAAAGAGACTATTTGGAAATCAAGAGGGTTGTAAAAGTAAGCCCTCTCTAACTCTCCCAAGGGAGAGCATGGCGATCCCAATACCGCATGTTGTGACATCAGAAGATTAAGATTTAATACCTCTCTGTGTCTCCGTGTACTCAGTGTGAGATAAGACAGAGTAACAGAATATGTTTTATAAGCTCATAGAGAAGAAAAGAGACCTCTGGCTGGCATCAGACGAGTGTACCGTGAAGTCACTCATCCACTATATCGAGCATCGGGGAATGATGCGTGACGCACAGATAGAGGCCATTAAGACCTACTTGTATCTGAAGATAGCCTGTCATAACAAACCCCTGTGGCAGCTCTTCGTCGAGGGAACATTCAACGACACCAATGTTGGTGAGGAGGAGCTCACCGACACGACGCGCAGGGTCTTCGCAACCACTCCTGCTGCCGTGGCTCTTTTCCAATATTCCCGACTGAGAGACAAAAAGGGCAAGCAACTGTCGCCCGGTCTCGAGAAACTGATCAGACACCATGCCGCCGAGATTGACTACGAGGCGGCTTTCAAAAAGATCTTCTATGGAGTCAGCTACACCGACTATGTCTTCAGTCTCCCGATGGGTGCGGGCAAGACGTTCTTAATGGCTGCCTTCATTTGTCTCGATCTTCACTTCGCACAAAACGAAACCGACAATCCGGCTTTCGCCCATAACTTCATGATCATGGCACCCTCCGGCCTTAAGTCGTCGATCGTGCCAAGCCTCAGACATATTCAGGAGTTCGACCCCTCATGGGTCATTCCGGAACCATCCGCCACACAGGTAGCACGGCTGATGAAATTCGAGATCCTTGACGAGCAGAAGAGTGCCGGCAAGAGCAACAAGGTCAAGAACCCCAATGCGCAGAAGATCAACAACCACCAGCCCCTGGACGATCTCATGGGGCTCGTGGCCGTCACCAATGCCGAAAAGGTCATCCTCGACCGTCTCTCCGATGACAAGGATCCTACGCTCTTCACCCAAGAAGAGTTGAAAAAGATAGAGCAGGCCAATGAGTTGCGCGACATCATCGGGCGGCTGCCCCACCTCTCCATCTTCATCGACGAGGTGCACCATGCCGCTGACGGAGAGATCAAGTTGCGGCAGGTTGTCAACAAATGGACTGCCAACCAATCATTCAACGCTGTGATGGGCTTCTCGGGCACACCCTATCTCGAAAAGGCAGAGGCAATGACGCTCTTCGGCGACTTCGCCATCCGCAACACCGACCTCTCCAATGTGGTGTATTTCTATCCGCTCATCGAGGGTGTGGGCAACTTCCTCAAAGTGCCCGAAGTGAAATTCACCGACAACGACCGGGCGGTGATCATCGACAATGGCGTGAGAGAGTTTATCGACAAGTATCGTGACACGACCTACGCCAACGGCACCTGTGCCAAACTGGCGATCTATTGCAGTCAGATAGAAACGCTTGAGGAAGACATCTACCCACAAGTGGCAGAGATTGTTGCTGACTACGGCATGAACCCTACCGACGTGATACTGAAATACCATGGTGGCAACAAACAGTATCCGCAAGCCGAAGGAGCAGCCACAGCCTTCGCCTCGCTCGACACGCCGCTCTCCCATATCAAAATTGTACTGTTGGTACAGATCGGTAAAGAGGGATGGGACTGCAAGAGTCTCACCGGCGTGATACTCCCACAAAAAGGAGCCTGCCCCACCAACATGGTGTTGCAGACCAGTTGCCGTTGTCTACGACAGGTTGTCCGCCACGAGCACGAGACAGCACTCATCTGGCTCAACGCGTTCAATGCCGAGAAGCTCAACCGCCAGCTCATGCAGCAGCAGAACATCTCGCTGCGAGAGCTTGGCAACAAGCCAACGTCAGATGTACCGCTCATCGACCGCTATTCGCGCATGGAAAAGTTGCGCGTGCCCGACATCGACTTCTATCAGCTCAAGGTGAGCTACGAAACGCTTGTCATCGACGAGGACAGCTCGCCTGCCAAACGACTGAGCGATGAGCGACTGCTCGTCAGCAGACCTGTGAGTCTCGTCCATCATCAGGATTTGGAAGGCACTCTTCTTGACACTTACGAGCAGGAAGATGAGACCATCTGCCGAGTGACCTATCACTGGTGGCTGCAACAGATTGCCAAGGAGAGCTTCGGCACACTCGGCGTGGCCATGCTGCGCACCTGCGACGAGCAACTGAAAGCAATCTTCTCAAAGATCACAACACTCAAAGACGGCAGCACTGTGGAAGACACCGCCTACGACCAGGCACGCATCCGCTCGCTCATCCGTCAGGCCTTTGCGCCCATCCGCGACTTCCGGGGCCGCGAGGAGCTGCTGCCTTGTCAGGCCAGTCTGCTGAAGATAGAAAAGCTCACGTCGCCGGTGGAAGACAATGAGAAATACTATCCGCCACAGCAGGACGTGCACGACATCGTCGACTGGGATCAGCGACCGAAGCAGATAGAGATCAGCGAGGAAGAGAAGGCCGTGCTGGAAGGACTTAGGCTGAAGGGCATCGACATCTCAAATCTTCAACCACAAAAAGATCCACACCCCGAGCGCACACAGACCTACCACTACCTGCCCTACCGCTTCGACAGCAGGCTGGAGCGCGACTTCCTCGCCAAGGAGCTTATTCCCATCATCCACGACCGTCAGCTCGAAGCCTATTTCAACGGTGACGAGACGCTCACGCAGTTCATCATCAACTGCTATCAGCAAAAAGGCGGCACATGGCGCTATGCCGGACGCTACGTCCCCGACTTCCTGCTGCTCAGCCGCAAAGCTGACGGCACCATTGACCGTGTGGTCATCATCGAGACCAAAGGCGAAGGCTTCGCCGCTAAGTTCGCCGACAGGCTCCGCTTCATGCAGACAGAGTTCATCCGGAGAAACAACGAGAAGTTTGGCTACCGCCGCTTCGACTTCCTCTATCTTGAGGACACGCTCACCCCTGAGCAACGGCGACAGAAGACGCTGCAAAAGATCAACGATTTCTTTAACGACATAACAAGCAAATAACTATGGCTGTCAGATATATCCCCTATTTCCCCAACACCCTCGAGGGGCAGGCACTGCTCGACAACTTTGTGCGCACCAAGCGCGTGCTCCGCTACCGCGACAACGACCGCATCGTGGAGCACATCCAGCGCGGCATGCCCTATTACGAGGTGGAGCCCGTCGAGCAGGTGGGCGACAATTCCCTACACAATATGGTGCTGCGCGGCGAGTGCCTCTCGGCTTGCGCCTATCTCAAGGATAAGGGCGTGAAGGTGGATCTCGTATATATCGATCCGCCCTTTGCCAGCGGTGCCGACTATGCCAAGAAGGTGTATGTACGCAACAACCCGAAGGTCACTGCCACCATTGCTCAGGCAGAAAAGGAACTCGACATCGAGGAGATGCGCGCCTTCGAGGAGAAGATGTACGGCGACATCTGGGACAAAGAGCGTTATCTCAACTGGATGTACGAGAACCTCATGGCCATTAAGTCGGTCATGAGCGACAACGCAAGCATCTATGTGCACCTCGACTACCATATCGGGCACTATGTCAAGATTCTCATGGATGAGATATTCGGGGAGGATAATTTTGTTAACGAGATAATATGGCAAAGGGTCTATTCCCATAACGATGCAAATAGGTATGGGCAAATCCATGATACCATATTCTTTTATTGCATGAATAATGAGGATTACACATGGCATACTCAATATACACCTTATGAAGAGAAATATCTTAAGATGTATTCGATGGATGATGGTGATGGCAGAAAGTATAAGGTCGAGAACACGATGGGACCAGGCGGTAGAGGCTCAACCTATGAATGGAACGGAGTTACTCGTACGTGGCGGTATTCCAAAGAAACTATGGAAGAATTAGACAGAAAAGGATTGCTCTATCACACGAGTTCCGGGTTCCCTAAGAAAAAAGTCTATTTAGACGAAATGCCTGGTAAACCTTTGCAGTCAATATGGACTGACATTAATGTTATCGCAGGTCAAGCCAAAGAACTTGTCGACTACGCCACCCAAAAGCCAGAGGCTCTTTTGGAGCGAATCATCAAAGCCAGCAGTGACGAGGGCATGGTGGTGGCTGACTTCTTTGGAGGCAGTGGCGTGACAGCGGCCGTGGCCAACCGGCTCGGACGGCGCTTCATCACCAGCGACATCAACCTCAACAGCATTCAGACCATCCGCGACCGGCTTATCGGCGGTAAGGCTGAGTTTGAGATCTTGGAAGTCAAGGATGGCGTGTCGCTCTTCCGCAATCCCGTGCAGACCATGGACAAACTGAAGAAAATGATCCGGGGATTGCACAGTGACGAGGAGGGATTCGGCAAGATGTGGGCGGGCTCCATCGTCGACACCAAATACGGCATCATGCCCGTCTATCTGCCCAATCTGCTCGACAGCAGCTCACGACTGCTCGATAAGCCGATGATCAACCGCATCATACGCGAGGCACTCCCCGACCTGCCCGCTCACATCAAGCGCGTCATCGTCTACTACATCGACATCACCGACCGCGACGACATCGAACAGTTCATCAAAGAGCAGAACGACCAGACAACCATCGAGATAGAGCTCCGCGATCTCAAGCAGTTCCTCGACGACATCGTGGTGGAGGACGACGCTGAGTGGACGGTCAGCGAGACCCACGACGCTCTGTTCACGGGATGGAAGGTTACCATCAACAGCTTCCACAGCGACCGTGTGCTGAAGAAGATAGAGGAAGTCAACCTCAAAGGCCAACAGCAGGTGCTCCAGCAAAAAACCAAAGGCAAGGAGAAGAAGTTCGTACCCATCACCATCAGCGACGAAGGACTGGAGACCATCGAGTGGATAAGCCTCGACTGTAAGAATGCCGAAAAGAATCTGCCGTGGCACAGCGACGTGGAGATTAAACGCGATCACTTAGGGCGTGTCAGCCTCAACGGCAAGAAGACGGATGACTTTTGGGACGGCACCATACGCTGTGACAAGAAACCGCTGCGCATGAAGATTCGCAATATCTGTGGTGACGAAACAGTGTGGACGCTATAGTCACAAAAAGGCATAGACCACAATGGCCAACCTTTTTTGTTACCTGTAGATAAAGAAGGATCCTCCGTCTGAAGCTGCATATTTCCTGACGAGCTCCTGGATATATCGGGCATTAGCCGTCACCTGCGTCTCGTCACCGTCGTAGCCGTTGATAAGCACGACGAGACGGGTGGTGTCCAGACTCATCTTGGTCCGCTCATTGTCGGACGTAGGCGTTCCTACTCCACCCACGGCATCACGATAGACGGGCAGTCCTGCAATATTGATCATGCCACGGCCTATACCTTCATAGGGCTCACCTTCGCGGCCCACGCCAAGCGTCAGCGTGTCACCCTCGAACTTATCCGCGTCGAAGCCGCCGATGCTGTAACCGTAGCGAATGCTCGCCAGGTTGACGAGATCCACTAAGGTGTCGATCTGATAGAGATCCTTGCCCTTGAGTTGGCGGCGAATAAGTGCCTCAGCAGCCGGACGGTAGCGCGAGGGGTCCTTGCCGCAAGCACGGTAGACACGCCGCGTGGCCTCGATACCGGAAATCGCCTTCAGCGTCTCGGTGCTCAGCACTTCGCGGTAGTGATCACCCAAGGCATCGATCTCCTGCCATAGCTCGGCACAATAGGGTGAGTTCTTGACTTGTGCCTCCACACAAGCCCCTACGAAATCCGGGCATACGCTCTCTATCTCTTTTGAAACTATGATCTTCATTTCTCTATCCTTTCTCTTTCGTCCTCTTTCGTTCTTTCTTTTGTTCAGTTCTGTTCAGACTTTTACGAAAGTCTGCATATCCTTTGCAAAGTTACAGCAAACGAGTGGAATGGCAAAATAAAAAGGAATGAAATAGATGCAAAAGCTATCTGGCCCTACCTTTTCACCCACCTTCCTTTGTTTCCAACACAAAAACCTTGACAAAAGTATGTCAGGAAAAAACTTCATTCCAGAGAAAACTACAGCGCCTAAAATAGAAAAAACAACCATGAGAAGGCCAATTCGGTAGCATTGCTCTGTCATCTCGGCGTTTTGATGAGGTCATCTCGGCGTAATGACAAGGTCATCTCGGCGTTTTGACAAGGTCATCTCAGCCTTTTGACAAGGTCATCTCGGCATTTTGATAACAAAAAAAGAACTCTTTGAACTGAATTTTTAAGCCCATTTTTACATACAGTGCTGATTATCAACAGTTTATAAAAAACCGACTAAAAATCGCAAAATCACGGCCAAGGAGGGGTCTGCTTCAAAAGAACGCAGTCTCAGCGCCCGAAAAATGTCAGTTTATCCAACAATCATACTGACAAGCAAAAAACATGCTTTCACTGCACTGACGAAATAATCATGAAATGAGAACAAGGAAACCACGGACATCCCGATTTTTTTTGTTAACTTTGTAAACAGAAAAACAATTGCAGTAGTTTGCGATAATAACACCATCCTATGACGAAGACAGAGGAAATGCAGACCCTGATTGACCGGCTCAACCAAGCGTCTGATGCATACTATAATGGCCGCGAAGAGCTGATGACCAACTATGAGTGGGATGCGCTCTTCGACCGGCTCACCCGACTGGAACAGGAGACGGGCACCGTGTTAGAGGGCTCGCCGACGCACCATGTCTCAGCCGACACGCTAACAGGACAGAAAGAAGCCCACGAATATCCGGCACTCTCCCTGGCTAAGACCAAAAAGCCAGAGGACTTGGTGAAGTGGGCTGAGATGAAGCCCATCTGGCTCTCGTGGAAGCTCGACGGACTCACGCTGGTGGCTACCTACGACGATGGCAGCCTGACAAAGCTCGTCACACGCGGCGACGGACATATCGGCACCAACATCACGCACCTGGCCTCAGCCATCAGCGGCGTGCTGCCAAAGATGGACTACAAAGGCCATACGGTCATCCGCGGCGAATGCGTTATCAGCTATAAAGACTTTGAGCAATTCAACATGGAAAGCGATGAGGAATATGCCAACCCGCGTAACCTCGCCTCCGGCTCGCTCACGCTGAAGGATATCGACGAGGTGCGCCAGCGCCACCTGCAGTGGATTCCCTTCACCCTGGTATACTGCGACGATGACATTTCTTCATGGGGACAGCGCATGGACTGGCTCAAACGTCTCGGCTTCCACCCCGTGGAGCACGAACTGATTGAACAACCATCGCTGGCGCATGTCGAGGATGCCATCAACCGATGGACCAAGAAGGTGGAAACGATGCCCTACCCCGTCGACGGACTCGTCATCGCCTACGAAGACAACGACTATGCTCAGACCGGATCGGTCACCGGGCACCATGCCACACGCGCGGGCTATGCCTTTAAATGGGCCGACGAGAGCGCACTGACCGATCTCGACCACATCGAATGGAGTTGTGCAGCCTCAACAATCTCCCCCGTGGCCGTCTTCCGACCCGTACAGCTCGAAGGCACTACGGTGAAACGTGCCTCACTGTGCAACATCAGCGAGTGTGAGCGCTTAGGCATTGGCGACAAGGGCACAAAACTTGAAGTCATCAAAGCCAATAAGATCATACCCAAAGTTATCAGCATCAGGGAGAAAGTAGGTGAGTTGCAGATTCCCGGACAATGTCCCGTGTGCGGACATCCTACCAAGGTGACCACCAGTGCGGCCAGCGGCACACGCACGCTGCACTGCACCAACCAGAACTGTGCAGCCAAGAAGCTGAAGAAGTTTGCCCGCTTCGTATCGAAAGAAGGCGTGAACGTCGACGGCATCTCTGAGCAGACACTCGCACGGTTCATCAACTTGGGATGGGTGACACGCTATGGCGACATTTTCCGATTGGGCGACCATACACAGCAAATGGCCCATCTCGACGGCTTCGGCGCCAAGTCGGTTTCCAACCTGATGGCTTCTCTCGATAAAGCCCGTAACGTGGAGGCACGCCAACTGCTCTACGCGCTTTGCATCCCGCTATGCGGCAAGGATGTCTGCCAGCGACTGCTCTCGGCCTACAACCTGAAAGCGCTCGTCGACATCGCCACCACCGACGGCGGGCTCTTCGGCGGCGGTGAGCAGCTGGCCATGATTCCCGGTATCGGACCGGAGAAGTCGGCGTCGTTCACTGCGTGGTTCCGCAATGCCGACAACAAACGTGACTTCGATGACCTCTTGGAACAACTCCACGTCACGGAGTCGTCGACGGCACCCACCGGCAACCGTTGCCAGGGACTGACCTTCGTCATCACAGGCGACGTGCACCACTATAAGAACCGGGCGGAGCTCAAGGCTTATATCGAGAGCCAAGGCGGCAAGGTTACCGGGTCAGTGAGCAAGTCGACGGGCTTCCTGATCAACAACGACAATACCAGCACCAGCGGCAAGAACAAGAAAGCCCACGAGCTCAACACACCGATTATCACCGAGGACGAGTTTATCAGCAGGTTCACCGAAGGATGATACGCAGGAAAAAACGCGTTTCAATAAAAACAACGAATTACAACAACAGACATAGCATTTCAGAAACACCATGAGAATAGATATCATTACCGTATTGCCCGAGATGATCGAGGGATTTGTCCACGAGTCGATATTGGCACGTGCACAGAAGAAAGGCCTGGCCGAGATCCATCTCCACAACCTGCGCGACTACACACTCGACAAATGGCGCCGTGTCGACGACTACCCCTACGGCGGCTTTGCGGGTATGGTGATGCAGATAGAGCCTATCGACCGCTGCATCTCGGCCCTGAAGGCGGAACGGGACTACGACGACGTGATCTACGTCACACCCGACGGAGAGAAATTCAACCAGCATATCGCCAACGACATGTCGCTGCAGCAAAACCTCATCATCCTCTGCGGACACTACAAGGGCATCGACCAGCGCGTGCGCGACCACTTCATCACACGCGAGATCAGCGTGGGCGACTTCGTGCTCACCGGCGGTGAACTGGCGGCTGCCTGCATCGCTGACGCTGTGGTCAGACTGGTGCCTGGCGTGATCAGCGATGACCAAAGCGCACTCTCGGACTGTTTTCAGGACGACCTGCTGGCAGCACCGATCTATACGCGTCCCGCCGACTACAAAGGATGGAAGATCCCCGACATCCTCCTGAGCGGCAATGAGGCTAAAATCAAACAATGGGAAATGGATCAGGCCATGGAGCGCACAAAACGCTTACGCCCCGACCTGCTGAAGAAATAAGAAGAAAACATCATCCGGTTACGACGTATGTAACCGGATGGTGTTGATACCTAAATCGACCTTCTCGTCATCGGCCAACGACTGAACAGCAGCGGTGACCGTGTCTTTGTCGAAATGGAGGGAACGAAGAACAGAAAGATCATGGGGATCGCCGTCGGACAGGAGGTCGAGAATCTGACGCGGCAGGGCGGCCACCCGCTGACGATAGTCCTTACGGTGCTGTACACAGACATCGCACTGCCCGCAATCATCTTTCGCCTCCTCACCGAAATAAGCCAACAGCTGACGGCTGCGGCACTCCTGATCGTTGAGAACATAATCCATCATCGCCTTGAGCCGCTGCTCGTATTTCTGTTTTCTGTCCTCATAGACATGAGGTGAGATGATCACTTCCTCAACGCTGACGCGATCCTGGAGATAGGTGATCTGAGGAATATGACGGTTGGGGATGAAGTGGATGATATGCTTGGCGCTCAACATCTTCAACACCAAGTAAGTCTGCTGCTCGCTCAACTGCGTGCGTTCAGCCACCTCGTTTAAATCAAAAAAGGAATATCGTGTAAAGATGCCGTCGCACAGTCGCAACAAGGCCGTGAGGACAAGATCCTCTTGCACGGGCAGGCGGAGGCGATAGAGCTCGTCGCGACTGACCAGAATCCTCACCCGCGAGACACTGTCCGGCTCAGGATTGTAATCAATATAACCGGCATATTGCAACAGCTGCAAGGCGGAAGGCACCATAAAAGGCGACAAGTGATAGGCCGCACAGAACTTATCGATGTTGAACAGAAACGTGTGTCCTGCCCCACTGCCGACGCCGACCTGATAGAAATAAGCCAGATGCTCATACACGTCGGCTATCTTATCCTTCGGTGGAAAGTTCATTTCCACTCGCTTGAGCATCATGCGCTGATCCATCTTGTCGTCCCAGAGCAGCACGGCGTATGACTTCTGTCCATCACGTCCCGCCCTTCCGGCTTCCTGGAAATAGGCTTCTATAGCGTCGGGACAATCGAAGTGGACAACTAAGCGCACGTCGGGTTTGTCGATGCCCATGCCAAAGGCGTTGGTGGCAACCATCACCCGCACCTCGTCGTGTGTCCATCTCTCCTGCCGCTCGTCTTTGTCCTGAGGCTCCAAACCGGCATGATAGTAGGTTGAGGGAATACCGCTCTCGGTAAGAAAGTCCGACAGCAAGCGGCTTTTCTCACGGCTACGAACGTAGACGATGGCACAGCCGGGAACATGCCGGAGAATATGCACCAGCTCTTTCTGCTTGTCAACAGTGGGACGAACCACATAGATGACGTTCTTCCGGACGAAACTCATCTTGAAGAACCGCTCGTCCTTGAAAGCCAACCGATCCATGATATCATGGACAACAGCCGGCGTGGCCGTGGCAGTAAGAGCCAGCACGGGCACGTCGGGCTTGACCTGACGGATATCCGCAATCTTGAGATAGGAAGGACGGAAGTCGTAGCCCCACTGACTGATACAATGGGCTTCGTCGACTGTGATGAAGCTCACGGGGATACGCTTGAGCTTTTGAAGAAACAAAGGACTGCCGAGACGCTCAGGCGATACATAGAGCAGCTTTAGTCCGCCAAAGATGGCATTCTCCAATGTTGCGACAATCTTGCTGCGCGACATGGAGGAATAGATGGCTGCCGCCTTGATGCCGTTGGCCTGAAGATGGGCCACCTGATCCTTCATCAAGGCGATCAGCGGTGTGATGACAATGCAGACACCGTCAGCAGCGAGGGCGGGAACCTGGAAGGTGATGGACTTGCCACCACCTGTCGGCATCAGTCCCAACGTGTCGTGGCCACTGCCAATGCTGTCTATGATGTCGCGCTGAATGCCGCGGAAGTCGTCATAGCCCCAATAACGCTGAAAAATTTCACGATACTTGTCCAATGCTCAAACCTCAACTCTTTACCTCTTACTCACATCGTCTTACGCTACAAGGCTCTTACTCGCCCTTGCGGGGCCGGATGTCCTCGATCTGTAACTGCACTTGGTTGCGCTTGAAGACATTATCCTCAATGGTGTAGGCGATATCGAACGACCGGCGCGACTTGATATATCGCGCTGACGCACTCTGACCGAAGGCAATGCCGTTGACCACGACACCCGACTTGGAGTCGACAAGCTCCAGTTTGATATGTTCCTGTGAGCGGCCGACGACCTTGCTTGTGCCATAGTCATAGACACCAAGCGTGCAGAACACCGGTTTGGGATTGCTCGGGCCGAACGGTGAGAGACGCTTGAGGTCGTTATAGAGCTTCTTAGTGATGTCCTTGAAGTCGATGATCGCATCGATCCTGAGGTAGGCCTCGGTCTGCTCGGGCTGAATATGCTCCTCGACATATTTTTGGAAACGCTTGCGGAACGTGGGGATGTCGGCCCAGCGCAAGGTAAGTCCGGCGGCATAGGTATGGCCTCCGAAATTGATGAGCAGGTCACGGCAGCTCTTTATGGCCGAGTAGATGTCGAATCCCATCACCGAACGGGCTGAGCCAGTCGCAAGGTCACCATCACGCGTAAGCACCACGGTCGGACGGAAATAAATCTCTGTCAGTCGGGAAGCCACAATGCCGATGACGCCTTTCTTCCAGTGCTCATCATAGAGGACGATACTTGACTGATGTTTCTGGCTTTCCAGGCGCGAGACGATCTGGTTGGCATCTTCAGTCATGTGCTTGTCGATGTCCTTGCGCTGCTCGTTGTACTCATTGATATGCCTGGCCTTGCGCAGCGCCTCATTGATGTCTTTCTCTACGAGCAGGTCCACGCTTTCCTTGCCGTTCTCCATCCGTCCGGAGGCGTTGATACGCGGTCCGATCTTGAAGACAATGTCGCTCATGGAGATGTCGCGGCCGCTGAGTCCACAGATGTCGATGATGGCTTTCAGGCCCACACTGGGATTCTGATTGAGAATCTTCAGTCCATGAAAAGCGAGGATGCGGTTCTCGTCGACCACCGGCACCATGTCGGCAGCGATGCTCACGGCGCAGAAGTCCAACAAAGGAATCAGCCGGGAGAAAGGTATGCCATTGTTCTTGGCAAAGGCCTGCATGAGCTTGAAGCCAACACCGCAACCACACAGTTGCTTGAAAGGATAGGGATCGTCGGCACGTTTGGGGTCGAGGATGGCCACAGCGGGCGGCATCTCCTCATCGGGAACATGGTGGTCGCAGATGATGAAGTCGATACCCAACGACTTGGCATAGGCGATCTCCTCGACAGCCTTGATGCCGCAGTCAAGGATGATCACCAGTTTCACGCCTGTCCGCCGGGCATACTCCAGCCCTTTGCGACTGATACCGTAGCCCTCATCGTAGCGATCAGGGATATAATAGTCTATATTGGAATAGAACTGCTGTAAAAACTTGTAAACCAAAGCCACCGCAGTACATCCGTCAACATCATAATCACCATAGACAAGCACCCGCTCTTTACGACCCATCGCGTCGTTGAGCCTGTCGACCGCCGCGTCCATATCCTTCATGCGGAATGGATTGATCAGGTCGGCCAACTGAGGCTTGAAGAATTGCTTGGCTGCACTCTCTGTGGTGATGCCGCGCTTGACGAGAAGCTGAGTAAGCAAGGGACTCATATTGAGTTTCTCACTCAGTTCGCCCGTCAAACGGAGTTCATCAGATGTAGGTGGCACATACTTCCATTTGAAATGCATTTTAAATATTTCTTTTTCTGCTTCAAAGATACAAATTTTCTTGCTGAACAGCAAATAAACTATAGAAAAAGTATGAGGAAGGATAGAAATGAAGATAGTGGCAGGCCGGTGGAATGACAGAGTCCCGGTTGGCACAAAACAGAAATCCGCCTCTTCACACAGCAGTGAAGAGGCGGATGATATATCCTTTGATCAATTTGATCAGATGTTGCACTTCTTGCGGATGTCCTTAGGCACAGCATTCTTGTTGACCATGAAATCCATCGTGTTGGCGATGATAAAGTTCTTTGTCATGTACCAGATGCCGTCATAGTCACCGCTCTTGCCCCAAGAGTTCTTTACCATGTAGTACTCCTTGCCATTCTGATCCTTGGCGATGCCGAAGATCAGCATGCCATGGTCATCGGTGAGCTCCCAGTCGTCGAAACGCTCCTGGCGCTGCTTCTGTGTAGGCACTACTTCCGGAACGTTAACGCCGAGAGAGTCTACGATGTTCTTCTTCTTAGCGGGAGTGAGTTTCAGCCAATGAGCCATGTCACTGCCTTTCATGTTCTCGATCTTCTTCTCGTCGACATTGTATGCAAGTCCCTTGCGGGTGAAACCGTCCTCACTGACGTCTCCGCCCCAGGCGATGGTATAGCCGTTCATGATAGCATTGTCGATGATCTTCTGGAGATCGTCAATAGGCACGTTCCATGTCAGAGGATTGCGCCAATTGTCCTGTACCTCTACGGCAAACTGAGACCAGAAAGGATGATGAGAGAAAGAGGTGAAGCTCACGTAATTGTTCCAGTCAAGACCAAGGGAAGCGGCGAAAGTCTTCGGAGTGTAGGTCTTGCCCTCGTAGGTGAACTGCTCTGGGCACTTACCAAGATAAGCGTCGAGGATACCCTGCAATCCTACCTTCCACTGGCTGGAGATCTTCTTCAAACTGCTCTTGGCTACGCTCTCGACATAAGGTGTCATCACAGAGAAAAACTCACCAAAGTTGTTGAGTGAGTCGCCATAGAGGGTGCCGGGGAAAGGCATGGCATTCTCCGGGCAGATACCGTAATGCTCAAGGCAATAGAGAGGATCATAGGTACTGCCACCCTCAGCGAACTGGCAGTCGCCATGCAGACGCACGACCTGAATGGCACGGTCCATATATGTCTTGTTGGCCACAAAACTCTCGCAAAGATCATAGGTCTTGCCTGTAGCCTTGAGAATCTCTGACTCGAAATAGCTCAGCGTAGAGTAGTCCCAGCACGTACCTGAGCGGTTCTGATCCTTGATGGAAGTGATCGGGTTCTTCTTAATGACAGTGAAGACAGGCTTGTTGGGGTTAACACTGTCTTTTTTCTCAGCGTGAGCACCTAATGTGCACACTGCAAGTAAAGCCAATACAATTGCTTTCTTCATCTTTTTTCCTTTTGGTTGACTTGTCTTAATGATATTACTTATAATTCTCTCTATCGTCTTTTCTGTATATCGTAATAAATCAAAGAGTATGAGAGCCTCTTGGTGTCAAGAGGTTCCCTATATTTTCCACCCTTAAAAGGGATTAGTGGTTCTCAGCCATGAAAGCTTCCACATCCTTAGGATGATAAGGAATGCGATCCTTACCCAAGAAGCGGCAACCATCATCCGTGATGAGCAGATCATCCTCAATACGGATGCCACCAAAGTCCTTGTAGGTCTCCAACTTATCGAAGTTGATAAACTCCTTACAGTGTCCACTGGCCTTCCAGTCGTCGATCAGTGCAGGGATAAAATAGATACCCGGTTCGTCGGTGACGACAAAGCCTTTCTGCAAACGACGGCCTAAGCGCAGACAATTGGTACCAAACTGCTCAAGGTTGGGACGAACCTCTTCGTCGAAGCCGACATTGATCTGGTCGAAGCCTTCCATATCGTGTACATCCATACCCATCATGTGGCCGAGTCCGTGGCACATGAACATAGCGTGGGCACCGGCGCGGACAGCTTCTTCAGTATCGCCCTTCATCAATCCGAGCTCTTTCAAGCGGTCAGTCATCAAACGGCAAACGGCAAAATGCACGTCCCACCACTTCACTCCTGGCTTGGCGACCTGAAGCACGTAGTCGTGGCAAGCCTCTACGATGGAATAGATCTCGAGCTGACGCTGATCGTAGTGACCGCTCACCGGAGAGGTACGGGTGTTGTCGGAGCAGTAGTTGTTGATGGTCTCGGCACCAGCGTCGCAAAGCATCAAGCGACCAGCCTCCAATTTGTTCATCGAGGGAGAGCCGTGCATGATCTCGCCGTGCTGTGTCAGAATGGTAGCAAAACTGACCATAGAGCCCAGTCCGTTGGCGATACCGTCAAGAGCACCGGCAATTTCTTGCTCAGTGATACCCGGACGACACATCTTCATGGCTGTCGTGTGCATCTTATAACCAATGGCAGCGGCACGCTCCAACTCTTCGATTTCTTCGTCGGTCTTCACTGATCGCATCTTCACGATGGCCTTGATCAGGTCCATCGAAGCGCTCTCTTTCTGCTGATTGGGATGGATACCGAGCAGATCGAATATCTGAATCTTAATGTCAGCACGGTAAGGCGGCAGGAAATGGATACGGCGCTTCTGACGCATGGCATCGTTGCAGATGGTCTTCAAAGACTTCATCGGTGCTGAGTTCTTCACGCCGACCTGCTCCGCCATGTCGTGTACGCTGTCTACAGAGCCGTACCATACAATATCGTCGATACTGATGTCGTCGCCGATGAGCGTCTCAATGTCATTATCCACATCAATGACACCCACGAGTCCGTCACGGTTCTGACCGAAATAATACAGGAACGATGAATCCTGGCGAAAAGGATGGTATCCGTTGTTGGGATAGTTGGCAGGTGAGTTATTGTTGCCGAAGAGGATAATCACGCCACTCTTCACAAGCTTTTTGAGTTCAGCACGACGACTGACATAAGTTTCTTTGCTATACATAGACAATGAATTTAATATTCATTGCAAAGTTACTAATTATTCACTTAAAATGCGTAACTTTGCAATTTAAATTAAATGTTTTTATGCAAATTGATACGAATACAGGGTTAGTGCTCGAAGGCGGCGGTATGCGAGGCGTCTTCACAAGTGGTGTCTTGGACGCTTTCATGAAGCATGAAGTATGGTTTCGCTATGTCGTAGCGGTTTCTGCCGGTGCTTGCAATGGCATGAGTTATATCTCACGCCAACCCAGACGCGCACGCATTTCAAACATCGACTATCTGGCAAGATATAATTATATAGGTATAAAACATCTGGTCACGCAAGGCTGCATCTTTGACCGGGAATTGCTCTACGACCGCTTCCCCAACGAGCTGTTGCCCTTTGACTATGATGAGTACTTCCGCCACGCCGACGGTTTCGAAATGGTGGCGACAGACTGTGCGTCGGGTCATCCGGTCTATCTCAAGGAGACCCATGACAGGCAGCGAGCCTGCGACATTGTAAAGGCTTCCAGCAGTCTGCCCTATGTGAGCAAGATCGTGTGGGTGGACGGCCGTCCGCTGCTCGACGGAGGAATCATCGACTCTATACCCGTGATGCGGAGTATAGAAGCCGGACACGCTACCAACGTAGTCATCTCTACCCGCAACTTTGGTTTCAGGGAACTGGGCAAAGACCGGAAGATACCACCTTTTATCTACCGCAACTACCCCCGGCTACGGGTGGCGCTGAGTCACCGCATCCGTGCCTATAACCAACAACTGCAACTCATCGAGGACTTGGAGCACGAAGACCGCATCATCTGCATCCGGCCACGAAAGCCTATGCAAGTGAGAAGAATAGAAAAGGACGTGGAGAAACTGGAGGCTCTCTATGAGGAAGGATTCGCCTTGGGTGAGCAGTTCTGCGAGACGTATGGCAAATATATCCGCGAAGAGCTATTATCTAAGACAAAGTAACAGAAGGAACAAAGGGCTGACAAAACAAAGCAAAGACAAAGTAACAAAGGGTATAAAGGGCTGACAAAACAAAGAACTGAAGTGCCCTAAGATAAAGACAACGGGGGCAGGCTGCAATTTCGTAGCCTGCCCCAATGTTTTTCAGAACTTGTTATGATGTTCAATTTCTATTGTCTTCACGGGAGCATATTTATTGCACTCACGGAAGTACATCGATGCAGTCCCTATTTCTTGTCTTTGGTATCGGTATCAGTCTTGGTGGAAGTGAAGAGCTCCTTGATGCCACCAATACTCCCAAGCAGATTCGTGGCCTCGTAAGGCAGGTAGACAGTCTTGGTGCGATCGCCCTCGGCTACGCTCTGCATCATCTGGATATACTTTTGTGCCAACAGGTAGTTAGCCGGATTGGTGCTCTTTCCTACGGCCTCTGTAATCTTTTCGATGGCAACAGCCTCTGCCTCTGCCTTACGCACACGGGCCTGGGCTTCACCTTCCGCACGGAGGATGGCTTGCTGCTTGTCGGCCTCAGCGCGGTTGATCGTTGCGGCCTTCTCACCCTCAGACCGCAGAATGTCGGCCTGCTTCTTTCCTTCTGAGGTGAGGATGGTGGCTCGCTTGTCACGCTCTGCCTGCATCTGCTTCTCCATAGCCTGCAAAACGCTCTGCGGCGGAATAATGTCCTGAAGCTCCACACGGTTGACTTTGATGCCCCACTTGTTGGTAGCGTCATCAAGTACACCACGTAACTTTGTGTTGATGGTGTCGCGGGAAGTCAACGTCTGGTCCAGTTCCATCTCACCAATGATGTTTCGCAAGGTGGTCTGTGTGAGCTTCTCAATGGCGTTGGGCAGGTTGTTGATTTCATAGACAGCCTTGAACGGGTCGACAATCTGGAAATAGAGCAAGGCATTGATCTGCATTTGAATGTTGTCCTTGGTGATAACATTCTGCTTGTCGAAGTCGTAGACCTGCTCTCGCAAGTCAATGCTGTTGCTATAGACATAGCGTCCTCGCACTAGTGTGCAAATGACTTTTGCACGGTCGATAAAGGGAATGATGATGTTGATACCGGGTTTCAGCGTTGCATAATACTTTCCCAGCCTCTCAATAATCTTGGTCTCACTCTGTGGAATGATGACGATAGCCATCTTGGCAAAGATAAGCGCAAGGACGATAAGTCCTATCAGTACGTAAGTTCCAATCATATGGTTATTGTTGTTATGGGTTAAACTTGCTATAAACAGCTTGCTGAGATGCAACGATAACGTTGCCCGGCCCTGCTCCTTATAAATTATATATAGGATTCTTCGGTACGATAAGCCACATCCTTATAAATAAGATATAGCATTATTCAGTACGACCAGGCAGTATCGCCGCAAGCTGATTTCTAAATTAATCTTCTCCTGAGACGGATTCAACGGTCACGACGATGCTCTCGCGCGCAACGACTTTCACGATGGCGCCCTTGTTTATATTGTTGCCACCTTTGCTCACTGCACGCCACTCGTCACCATCGATCCTGACGTATCCGGGCTTTTCCGCGGTTATCGACTCTATCACAACGCCCTCACGACCCAATAGCGCATCGGCATTGCTCTTACGGTTGCGACGGTCGGTATGCAGATATTTCACGACAACCGGACGTACACAGAACACACAGAGACAAGAGAAGATGACAAAGACCAGCACCTGTGCCCATAAGGGAATGGCGAAGAAGGAGGAGACGATAGCCACTGCGGCTCCTACCGCAAAGCACAACAGATAGAAGGTGCCGGACGACACTTCCAATATCAGCGCAAGAACGCAAATCAGCGTCCACAGCAGCCATAAGTTTTCAGAAAGATAATCTATCATAGTCATTGAGATTGTTTTCTGAAGGTAAAATTAAGAAAAAAAATCGATATTTCCTATATTTCGAAGAAAGAATTACATTCGACTTAAGATTTATTCATAACTTTGCAATATCAGAAAGGAAAAAAACAACAAAGCAAAAGGCCATGACAAGTATTTGGAGGAAGTTCTTTGGATTCACAGACGAAGAGCACGAAGGAGAAACCTACGAAGAAGCTGTAAAAAGAGCCAAGAAACTCTTGCGGGAGGAAAACTATGAGGATGCGTGCCGCATCCTAAGATATGCAGAAAAGCAACACCATGCCGAGGCGATGTATTACTTGGCATGGTGCTATTGGAATGGTACCGGCGTACGCGAAGATGCGGGACATGCACGGCACCTATGGAAAGTTTGCGATGCAATGGGCTTCAAAGAAGAGCATCCAGAGTAAGAGTTCTCGGCCTTCTTATCCACACATCCTTGTCGTCAAAGATTATCTGCGACGACGCGACTTGCTGCTCTTAGAATGGGTGGTGCTCTTTTGGGTAGTTGTGTGAGCGGCCTGATAAGCCTGATAATATCTCAAAGCCTCGGGCATCTCCTGCTGCAATGCTGCAATACGCTTTGCATCGCTTGGGTGATCACTCAGGAAATCATTTGTATTGTTATTGCCTTGTGACATGCGCTTCCAGAAAGGAATAGCCTCCTGAGGATTGTAGCCAGCCATAGCAGCAAAAACGAGTCCCATGCGATCGGCCTCACTCTCGTCATTACGGCTATACTTCAGATTGGCGAAAGAAAAACCCTGCTGCATGATGCCCGTGGCCACATTGGTGAGGTCACCGGCACCCAGCACACTGCCAAGGATGTTGACACCCTGTGTTGCATACTGCTGACGGATCTGCTTGGACATCTGCTCGGCAGAGTGCTTAGCCACTGCATGAGCGATCTCATGACCGAGAACGATGGCCAACGACGGCTCGTTCTGTGTGTAAGGCAGCAGACCTTCATAGACAACGATCTTACCACCGGGCATGCAGAAGGCGTTGGCTTCCTTGCTCTGAACAAGATTGAAAGACCAAGAGAAGTTCTTTACCTCGTCGGCTGCCCCGTGTGAGGTCAGGTAGCTCTCAACAGCAGCAGCCAACCGCTGGCCTACCCGCTTCACCATGGCTGTGTTTGTTGCATCCGTAGAGAGCTTGGCGGACTGCATAAATTTCTGATACTCCTGATTACTCAAACTGAGGACCTGCTGATCAGTGACCAAAAGATTGTGCTTGCGACCAGTGACCGGCACCGTCTGCGTGGTTCCACATGCCGACACTAACAGGGCTGTCAGCAAAGTGAAGAGAACAAACTTGATTTTCTTCATAGTTACCTAATATACATATCAATTTACTATATGCAAAGTTAGATATTAATCACTGATCAGCAAAGAGAAATCTTGAATATTTAATAATTTTAGCCTGCTGAAATCGATTGCACAGCGTATTGTGCAAAAAAAAGATGTTTTTTCACTCTCATATCTGGAAATCTCATACCTTTGCAACAGAAAAAAAGAAAGCAATAGATTGTTCAAGAATAAGCAAGTTAGTTAGGTAGTTTTTCATATAGGTAGTTATTAGGTATTTGATGATTGGTTAGGTTAATTGATGTATTAGTCAAGAAAGGTTAGGATTGTTTTGGGATACCAAAAGGCGGCAGTTATCCAGTTGGGATGTCTGCCGTCTTTTGTGTTTGTACCCTTTTTGCGTTCTAAGCGTCAGCGGATTATATTTCTCTCAACATAAAACACTGGTGACCATTTGCCCCACCGTCGTTTCTTTCCGACAGACTTCGGCAAATGGCCACCAGAGAAAGTTATGGACTTAGAGATGTACCGTCTTGTTGAGCAAGTAATCATCTAATAACACCATCGCCGCCATCGACTCCACAATAGGCACTGCACGCGGCAATACACAGGGATCATGGCGTCCTTTGGCTTGCAAGACAGTTGCGCAACCGTTTGCATCAACTGTATTTTGACTACGTAATAGCGTAGCAACTGGTTTAAAGGCTACGCGGAAGTAGATATCCTGTCCGTTTGATATACCGCCCTGGATGCCCCCACTGTTGTTGGAACTTGTGGAAATATGCCCATGATCAGCAACAAACACATCATTCTGCTGACTGCCACGCTGACTCACGCCATCGAAGCCCAAGCCATATTCAAAGCCTTTCACGGCATTGATGCTGAGCATTGCAGCCCCCAACTGGGCATGGAGCTTGTCAAACTCTGGTTCACCCAATCCCACAGAACAGCCTTGGATAACACAGGCGATCACTCCACCGATCGTGTCTCCGTCGGCTTTGACCTCTCTGATCAAGGTTTCCATCTGCTGCGCTTTTTCCTGATCAGGACAACGAACGATGTTGGAGTCGATCTGCGAAAGGTCGTAATGTGTATAGTCTCCTTCCAACTTGATGTCACCAACTTGTGTCGTATAGGCCTGAATAGTGACACCTAACTGGCGCAGAGCCAGCATAGCCAAAGCACCACCGACGCACCGGCTGATCGTGATGCGGGCAGAAGAGCGTCCACCTCCACGGGGATCACGCAGGCCATATTTGTTGTAATAGGTATAGTCGGCGTGGGAAGGGCGGAACAGATCCACCATATTGTTGTAGTCGGAAGAGCGCTGATTTGTGTTCCGGACCATGAAGCCAATTGGTGTTCCCGTCGTCTTGCCCTGGTAAACACCGCTGAGCAACTCCACATGGTCGGGCTCTTTGCGCTGCGTTGTGATCTGACTCTGTCCCGGACGACGGCGGTCTAATTGATGCTGAATGAAATCCATGTCCACCTCAATGCCTGCCGGCATCCCGTCGACAATACCTCCTACAGCCTCACCATGACTTTCTCCAAAGGTCGTCAAAGTGAATATATTACCAAACGTGTTCCTCATTGTTGTCCTTTCTTCTTTAGTTTTACATCACCATCCACCTATAATAAATAGGTGTTTCGTGACTATCTAACAGATGCTTCCTTATTGTCTAATCGCCTACACCTTATTATATAAGTAGCGTACACACCTTAATTTATATATAAGGAGCAGACAAAGAGCTCTGCTGCCTTTTATAGACCTTGGCATTCAAAAAACCGTTTAATGACAGTGTCCGCAGCCTTTGCCGCAACCACCACCACAGCCTTCTTCGCCATGGTCTTCACAACCATCGCCACAGTTTTCGCAATGACCACCGCAGCCTTCGCCTGACATAGCCTTGACCAACTGCGCCATTTCTTCTTTCGTGGCCTCACGGTTAGCCAGCACCTGACCGACAAAGTTCAGCGTACAACCGGCCAATGGATGGTTGAGGTCGATGGTCACTGTATCCGGTCCCACCTCCACGACACGGCCGTTGAAGTGATCGCCGGCTTCATTTTGCAGCATCAGAATGGCATCGGGATAGACATGTTTGGAGTCAAACTTACCATCAATCTCGAAGATATGCTTGTCCACGCTCTTCACTAAATCGTTGTTGCGGGGACCAAAAGCCTGATCCGGTGTCAACTCAAAGTTGAAACTGTCGCCAACAGCCAGATCAACGACCTGACGCTCGAAGTCTTCCAACATATAGCCCATACCACTGATGAAAGTAGCAGGCTTGGCCTCTTCGGTCATCTCGACAAGCACTTTCTGTCCATTAGAAACATCGTAGAGCTGATAAGAAACGCTTACCAACTTGTTACTCTTGTTTTCGCTCATTATAATACTATTCTTTTGATTATTTGTTGTTCGTCTGCAAAGGTAGCGCTTTTTTCTTAGTTACAAGCCTATTAAAATTCAAAATGGCAACATAATCTTTGATTTACATCAAAATAAGCAGCTGTTTACGCACACAGCTAACAAATTATTTGGTTGGTATCAATAATTCTCGTAACTTTGCATCGAAATCAAGAAGATAAGTGATTTCAAGGATAACATGTTGAACACCCGGATAGAGATCCAAGGAACAAGTTTCAGGACAAGGCCGGGAAAGAAGAAAGGTAAAAAGATGAAAAAGATTGTATTGACACTGGCTGCCATGATGACAATGAGCATGGCATTTGCAAACACAGAGAACATCCCTGAGAATGCACCTGAGGTAACAGAGGCAAGCACTGCTGCAAACTACGACATGACTGTCAACTACAGCAAACTGGCTACCACACTGGAGCTGAGCGCTGATCAGATTGACGCTGTCGAGGCCATCCACGACCAGTTCGTCAACGACATGCGCAAGGCCGCTAACGCAGAGGCTTCTGAGCGTGCAGAGCTCGTCAAGAAGGCTGCTACCAAGGAGCTGAAGTACATGCACTACGTACTCAACGAGAAGCAGTATCGCAAGTACAACACGTTGCTCAACCTCACTCTTGAGAACCGCGGTCTGCTGAAGTAAAGAGTAGATAACAAGAGAACCCGTTTCTGACACAGCATCCGCTAACGGACACAGCGTCAGAAAGCAAATATAAGAAACCCTGTCTGAAAAGATAGGGCTTTTTTATTAATTGTTCTTAAATACCAATAAGAAGCTCACGTGGATCGAAATAAAATGTCTACCTTTGTAATCTAAAACGTATTAAGCGTGAAAATAGCAAAAGTGGTGAATGCCCTTGAACAGTTCGCGCCTCTGCCCTTGCAGGAAGACTACGATAATGCCGGCCTGCAAACGGGATTGACAGAGGCGGATGTCTCAGGGGCTTTATTGTGTCTTGACGTGACCGAGGCAGTGGTGGACGAAGCCGTTGCCAAAGGCTGCAACCTCATTGTGTCGCACCATCCTCTGATCTTCCACAAACTCAGAAGGCTTTGCGGCGAGGATGAAGTGCAACGCACGGTGATGAAAGCCATCGAACAGCACATTACCATTCTCTCACTCCACACCAACATGGATGCTGCAAAGGGCGGCGTGAACTTCAAGATAGCAGAGAAGCTGGGACTGGAGCGTCCTACTTTCTTCGGCAAACGCCAATCCGCCGAGGTGGAAGCCAGTGACGGAGAGACCCGAACTGTGGTTGGCGGCGAAGGAGTGATTGCGGAATGGACAGAGCCTCTTGCTGCCGACGACTTCATCATCCGGTTGAAACAAACTTTCAATGTGGAGTGTGTGATGGCTAATGAACTGCTTCGTCGCCCTATCCGTCGTGTAGCGATCTGCGGAGGAGCTGGTGATTTCCTGCTGCCGGACGCTGTAGCCCTCGGTGCTGACGCCTTCCTGACCGGCGAGATGCACTATCATCAATATTTCGGCTACGAGCAACGCATACAGATTGCCGTCATTGGACACTATCAAAGTGAGCAGTTCACACAGGAGATCTTCCGCGACATCATCACGCAGCAATGCCTCGGCGTCCGCTGCATTTTGTCGGAGATCAACACCAATCCGATTATTTATTTTTAGATCTCAACGTCAATACACGTTGATCCAACAATAGATACACATGAATCAAGCTCTCAATGCACATTGACTCAAGTATAAATACATATTGATCGAACTATAAAAACATAATAATCATGGCAAAGAAAGACCCATCAGAGTTGTCGGTGGAGGAGAAGCTCTCCACCCTCTATCAGTTACAGACCACCCTGTCTGCCATCGATGAGAAGCGGGCACTGCGTGGCGAACTTCCTCTCGAAGTGCGTGACCTTGAGGATGAGATCGCCGGTCTCAACACACGTATGGAACACATCAACGCTGAGATTGAAGACTTCCGCGCTGCCATTGCACAAAAGCGCAATGAGATCGAGCAGAACCAGGCCAGCGTAGACCGCTACAAGGCACAGCTCGACGAGGTGAAGAACAATCGTGAATACGATACGCTGACCAAGGAGATCGAGTTCCAGACACTGGAGATCGAACTCTGCAACAAGAAGATCAAGGAAGCTAACCAGAAGGTGCAGGAGCGTCAGGACGACCTCGTCAACACACAGGCTACGCTCACCGAGCGCCAGAAAGACCTTGAGTCGAAGCGTGACGAACTCGATTCCATCATGCAGGAGACCCGCGAGGCAGAGGAAGATCTCAAGGAAAAGGCCAAGGAACTGGAGGCCCGCATCGAGCCGCGTCTGCTTGCCAGCTTCAAGCGCATCCGCAAAGGTGCCCGCAACGGACTGGGCATTGTCTACGTGCAGCGTGATGCCTGCGGTGGTTGCTTCAACAAGATTCCGCCACAGCGTCAGTTGGACATCAAGATGCACAAAAAGATCATCGTCTGCGAATACTGCGGCCGTATCCTCATCGACCCTGAGCTTGCCGGTGTGAAACCAGACCCCTCTGCTGAGGAGAAGCCCAAGAAGAAACGCACAACAAGAAGAAAGAAGGCAGAGACTGAGGAGAATGCAGAAGCATAATCAGCCCTGATCCTTCACCATATAAAAAGGAGACTCTCATAACGGAAGTCTCCTTTTTTGTTTTTGTATCGTAGTCAAGTAAAGACTTTCCAAGTCAAGGCTTCAGCAACCGCTACTCGTAGTCGTCAATGACATTATTGGTGAAGTCCATCATCGGTTTGGCTACCTTAGCAATCTTCACCAGTCCCTCTGTCCAATGGTCACCCTGGAAGAAATCATCGGGCACACAATGCCAAGCACAATAGTCCTTCATCTTCAAATAAGAGAGAAACTCATAGTCTTTTGGGAAGTCTTTTGGTGCTTTCTTCAGGCAGTTGATGCCAAATCCTTTTGGCGCAGGCGCATCATCGCTCCATTCCGAGGCGTTGGGATAGCCAAAGAGGTGGATGAACTCGCCGTCCTCCACACAGTGTCTCCACTCATCTATGTTTCCCATGATCTCATTCCTCACAGACGTGAGGATGTTTGTCGGCAGCCAATAAGCACCGACAGCAATCAGACTGTGACCGGGTTGCAGATGAACATAATAGCCCGCATGCAATCCCTTACGGCCGTGGGCAGAGATGTAAGCGCCCAGATGGCGCTTATAGGGCGACTTGTCGGGTGAGAAGCGAGTATCGCGATAAAAGCGATAGACACAGTCCTTTACCGCCAGATGAGCCACCGACTCATCCATTGCTCCCAAAGCATTGATAGCCTGCATCACCCCTTTCTCGAATTCAGCCTTTGCAGCCAGATACTGCTCTTTATGTTCAGCAAACCATGGCCGGTTGTTGTTGGCGGCCACATCCTTCAAAAATTTGAATATCAGTTGAGTATTCATTTATTCTTTCCTTTATCTTTTTTCATTTTGTCCTTACCAACCTGGCGAGGACTATTCCAGTTTACTGCCCTTCAGCAGCTTCGGGCATATCGTGTCGAAGGGACATTTCTCGCACTTCGGCCTGGCACTCTGACAGATATACCGCCCATGGAGCAGCAGCCAGTGATGGGCCGAGGGAATGTCTTCCACCGGAATGCTCTTCTCAAGATATTGCTCTACTTTCAATGGCGTGTTGGCTGTTGCGGGCACCAAGCCCAGGCGATGCGCCACACGATATACATGGGTGTCGACGGCCATCACCGGCTTGCCAAACCACACAGCCTGCAACACATTGGCCGTCTTACGCCCTACTCCCTGCAACTTCTCGAGTTCCTTAGGATCAGAGGGAACCTCACCGCCATAGTCAGCAACGAGTTGCCGGGCCATCGCCACGAGGTGACGCGCCTTGGCATTAGGGTAACTCACACTGCTGATATACTCTAAAACATCCTCCACCTCAGCCTGAGCCATGGCCTCCGGCGTAGGATACTTAGCGAAAAGTGCCGGTGCCACAGCATTGATACGCTTATCGGTGCATTGTGCTGAGAGCAACGTAGCCACCAAAAGTTGAAAGGCTGAGCCGAACTGCAACTCGGTTGTCACATGCGGCTCCTGCTTCCGGAAATAATCAAGTATATACTGATAACGCTCTTGTCGAGTCATATTCTTATGATATTAAGTTGTCTTTATTCATTCATCATTCCTCACTCATTATTCAACATTCATCATTCAACATTCATCATTGAGATCATTCAACATTCATCACTCATCATTCGTTAATCGCTCCGCAGTAAGGGCATTTACCCTTATGGTCAAGCCTTTCCCCACAATTGCCACAGACATACCGGGCGTGTGGCACATGGAGATAGCGGTCGATGGCAAAGACCACATATGCCACGAGCAGGATATAACCGACATAGTGGAGCGTGGTGATGCTGAAAACGATATAGTCAATGGCACACATAACAGCCAGTCCTCCCAGGTAGAGCACACCCTCTCCCCAGCTCAACTGCCGGTGGACATCGTCGACACAGGCCAATACGATCACCGGCATCGCCCACACCGAACAGAGGAAGATCATCAACGGCACAGGCACTGAGAAGGGGTTGAGCGTGGGATGATAGTAGAAATGCTGCCACATCTGCGGTGCGTACATCTGCAGGCTGGCATAGAGCGTAGCCGAGAAGGCCACCGTCAGACACAGCAAGGTGGGATAGAACGAGTCGATGTCGTGGAAATGAACAATATGTGCCTTATGGCGTTTGATGTTCCAAAAGGCATAGCCCGCGGCGAAGACAGCGATGACACAAAGGAAGATGAGCACATGGTCGTTGCTGAATTCAGAGATGAACTGCGAGATCGGGTCGTCGGGCATCACACGGGGAAGCAGATAAGTCTCGCGTGCCCAGCCAAAGACCGAGCTGTCGTTGGCCAGTTCCACCCACACCGAGTCAGTCTTGTCTGACGGAACCATGCGTATGTCGGCCACCACGAGATGAGCACCTTTGCGCACGAGGAACGAATCGGTAGGCAGACCACCAATATACTCTTCGGGCATCTGACTGATCAGCGAAAGCGAGTCGGCCTTCACCACAAAGTTATAGTTGTTGGTGTAGTGGTGCGTCGAGAAGAACGACAATGAGTCGATCTGCCGCTCACTGAACTTGAAAGCGGCATGGTTGCGGCGGTGGGGCTGATAACAACCCGTAAGCGAGAAGACCACCGCAAACATGATCAGCAACAGACGAATGATTCTCATTCCGCGTAGATATTCATTTGACACAAGTCACATTTAAACTCCAACCGGAAGCGACGGCCGTCACCGAGCCGCAGCGTCAACGGTTCACGCCATCGTGGGGCTGTGCCGCCACGCTTGACACAGTGGCCGAGCGCATAGCGCAGACAATGACGGCATTGCATCACCAGTGCCTTTCCGGGCTCCTTCAGCTCAAAGGCCGGAGCCTCCACCTTGATGCCCTGCTGCTCATAGAACTGCCTGGAGAGGTGATTGGCGACATTATATAAATAGGAGTAGGTGTCGTAGAGATCCTGTGGCTGCTCAAAGTTGACATTGCACTCAGCCTGCTCTGTTCCCTTACGATCTCCCTCTTCTCCTTTCGTTTCTGCCGGCTCCTGCCCGACAGCATTTTTTGTGGACAGGACTTGCTTATGCTCAGTCGCCTCAACAATCTTTTTCTGCAAGCTTTCAGCCGCCTCCCGTCTCAACTCAGACAGCAGACTGGAAGGGATGAAAAGCTCGTCGGCTCCCTGCTCGATGGTGATATCGGCAGGCTCACAGTGGAAGGCTGTCGTACCGAGTTTGGCGAGTTGCTGCCGGATATTGTCAGTTTGTGGGCGTTTGGCTGCCTGATGATCAAAGGCCACAGACGCCTCCGCCTGCAAATTCTTAGCCTCAGCGCCCTCCCCAACGACGCTTATTCTCACACGAAAACCGTCTTGCGTCAAGCCATAAGCCATGGCAACAGGGATGCGCCGGTCAGCGGTCTTACCATTCAAAAGCTTCTCAAAGGCCACGTCCTGATTGCGATAGAGCGTCATGCCCTTTCTCAGATGTGCCGGCATCTTGAAGGGGAAGAGCCGTCCGCCCTCCACCCTATTGACCCGGAAGCCTTCCAGCTCATGCTCGTCGTTGAGGAAGCACAGCCCGTCGCCATTGGCAAAAGCGGCAATACCCGCCACCGTGAACGAGTCACGACGCATCTCCTTGACATGTCCGACCATCTCGCCCAATGCCTTCGGCGTGTCAAACGAGGCTATATCGGGCTGACGTCCATGGAGGAAATAAGTGGTGAAGCCACGGTTGAACGTCTTCTTCAAGTCGGGCGTAAACCCATAGCTCACCTTTCCGAGGGAAGCCCTGCGATAATCATCGGGCCGACGACGCACGAGGTCATCAAGTTTCCGACTATAGGCGCTGACCACGTTCTTGACATAGTCAACCGTTTTCAACCGTCCCTCTATCTTGAACGAGCAGATGCCGGCATCGGGCAGTTCCTCCAAATGGTCGAGACGGTTCATATCTTTTAAGGACAGCAGATGGCGGTCGTGCTCTATCGTACAGCCATCAGCGTCGAGCAAATCAAACTTCATCCGGCAGAACTGAGCACAAGCGCCCCGGTTGGCCGATCGCCCGAAGCAATACTGCGAGGCGTAGCAAACACCGGAATAGCTCACACAGAGCGCGCCGTGGACAAAGCCCTCCAACTCGACAGTAGGCACTGCCTTGTGTATAGCCTTGATTTCATCCAACGACAGTTCACGTGCCAGCACGGCACGGCTGAACCCTTGCGCCTGAAGCCACTTTACCTTTTTTGCCGACCTTGTGTCGCACTGCGTAGAGGCATGAAGAGCCGGCGCATAGCCCAGTTCCTTGCGCACACGGGCTATCAGTTCGATAGCTGCCATGTCCTGAACCAGGAGCGCGTCGACCTTAGCCTCAGCGAGTTGCTTCATCAACTGGTAGGCCTTGTCGATCTCATCCTCATAGATGAGCGTGTTGACTGTGACATACACGCGGACACCATAGCGATGGGCATAGTCACAGAGTTGGCGAATGTCATCGACACTGTTGCCCGCCGCCACACGGGCGCCGAAATCCGACGCACCGATATAGATGGCATCGGCACCATGATCCACGGCGGCCATGGCGCAGGCCAGATCGCGTGCGGGAGCAAGAAGTTCGAGTGTGCGTTGCTCTTTCATCAGCATTACTTAATCTCGTTGATGTTATAAGGAGTCTCCTGGTAGACGTAATAGTTAATCCAGTTGTTGAAAAGCAGATTGGCATGGGAGCGCCAGGTGACCAACGGTCCCTTTGTGGGGTCGTTGTCGCGATAATAGTTCTTCGGCAGTTCCACGTCGTCGCGCTTCCCTGCGTCACGCTTATATTCCTTGTCGAGCGTGTCGGGGGCATATTCCAGGTGTCCGGTGATGAAGAACTCCCTACCCTCTCTGGCCATGACCATGCTCACACCGCTCTCCGGTCCCTCGGCGATGACGCGCAGCGCGTCGACCTTGTCGATGTCGCTACGCCGCACCTCGGTATGCCGGCTGTGCGGCATCATAAACACATCGTCGAAACCGCGGAAGATTGGCAGCAAGGGATCGAGCGGCGTCTGTGGGAAGATGCCGAAGCGCTTCTTCTCCAACGGATGCTTGGGCACCTGATAGAAATGGTAGAGCGCAGCCTGGGCAGCCCAACAGATATAGAGCGTGGAGGTGACATGGGTGCGGACCCAGTCAAAGATGCCCGTGATCTCCTGCCAGTATTCCACATCCTCGAAAGCCATCTGCTCGATAGGCGCACCGGTAACGATCATTCCGTCCCATTTCTGCTCACTGAGGACAGAGAAATCCTTATAGAACATCTTCATGTGTTCGATGGGCGTGTTCTTAGGCGTGTGGCTACGCAACTTCATGAAGTTGATCTCAATCTGCAACGGCGTGTTGCTCAACAGTCTGATCAGATCAGTCTCAGTGGTAACCTTCAAAGGCATGAGATTGAGGATCACGATCTTCAACGGACGAATCATCTGCGTATGGGCGCGACTTTCGTCCATGACGAAGATATTCTCATGCTTCAAAATATCAATGGCCGGTAACTTATCGGGTAATCTTAATGGCATTGTCTCTTATCTTTAAAACACTATAGAATCCAGCGCAAAGATAGCAAAAAAAAAGGAGAAAAGAGACAATAACAATCGAAAAAAGCAAGCAAGCGCAAGTGGAAAGACAAATAAGGGTGGCCAGCGTTGGTCACCCTTATTCGTCGTATCGGATTACCAGAGCTCTAAGCGCTGATTTTCCGGAAGATACATCTTATCGCCCTTCTTCACGTCGAAGGCCTTGTACCAGGCGTCGATATGCGGCAGCGCGCCGTTGACACGCCACTCACCGAGAGAGTGTGGATCGCGTTTGACACGGTTGCGGATCTCCTGGTCGGTGATGTTCTGTCCCCACACGCCGGCATAGGCGATGAAGAAGCGCTGGTCGGGTGTGAGACCGTCGATGGTCTTCAGCGGTTTATTGGCCGTAGCATGTTTGTAAGCATTGAAGGCTACCTGCAGACCTCCGTGGTCAGCGAGGTTCTCACCGAGGGTGAACTTACCGTTGGCGTGCAGTCCCGGAAGCACCTCGATACTGTCGAAGAAGTCGGAGTAGAGCTTTGCGCGCTTCTCAAAACCTTTGGCGTCGGCAGCTGTCCACCAGTCGTGAAGATTGCCATTGGCGTCGTACTGACGGCCCTGATCGTCAAAGCCGTGAGTCATCTCGTGACCGATGACCACTCCGATGGCACCATAGTTGAAGGCAGCGTCAGCCTTCGGATCGAAGAACGGGCGCTGCAGGATGCCTGCGGGGAAGCAGATCTCGTTGGTCGTCGGATTGTAGTAGGCATTGACCGTCTGCGGTGTCATGAACCACTCGTCGCGGTCGACAGGCTTACCGGCCTTGTCAGCGATCATCTTGTCGACGGCGAACTCGCGTGTGGCAAGCACGTTGTCGTAGTAGCTCTTCGAAGGATCGATGACAAGCTTGGAATAGTCAGTCCACTTATTGGGATATCCGATCTTGACATAGAACTTATCGAGTTTCTCGTGAGCATTTTTCTTTGTGGAGTCGCTCATCCAAGTCTGAGCGTCAATGCGCTCGCCGAGGCTGATCTGCAGGTTATGCACCAGTTCCTCCATCATCTTCTTGCTGGAGGCAGGGAAGTAGCGCTCGCAATACATCTTACCGAGCGCCTCGCCCATAGCACGCTCGACCTGGTTGGTAGCACGCTTCCAAAGCGGATACTCCTCCTTGCGACCACTCATGGTCTTGCCGAAGAAGTCGAAGTTGGCCTGACGGATCTCGTCGGTGAGGTAAGAGGCAGAGCTCTGGATGACATCCCACTCCATGAGGGCACGCAACTCGTCGGGAGTCTGCAAGGCCATCAGACTGTTGAGAGCCGTGAAGAAAGCGGGCTGTCCGACATTCATCTCCCGGATGTAGTCGAGCTTCACGCCCTCAGCCTCAGCCATCTGGCAGAGCGGAATGTTGGGATAGTTATCCTCAAACTCCTTCAGGCTCATCTTGTTGTAGTTAGCCTGGGGATCACGGAGCTCAGTATTGCTCTTGGAAGCAATAGCCAGCTCAGTCTCAGCACGGAAGACATCGGCAGCCTTGGCACTGGCCTGCGCGTCGGAGAAGCCGTAGAGCTTGAACATGCGCACGAGGTGCTTCCTGTAAGCGTCACGGATGTCGCTCGTTGCCTTGTCGTTGTTGAGATAGTAGTCCTTCTGTCCCAGTGTCAGTCCACCTTGAGAGAGGCAGAGGATGTTGCGGGTGACGTTCTTGTCATCAGCACCGAAATACGAGCCGAAGGGCACGCCATAGCCGATCTTGGCATATTTCAACTGCAGGTCGTGGAGCTGGTCAAGCGTCTTGGCAGCCTCCATCTCGTCGAGCAGTGGCTTCACGGGAGCCAGTCCCTCCTTGTTGCGGCGGTTCTGATCCATGGCGAGCTTATAGAAATCGCTGAGCTTGCGCTCGGTGGTGCCCTCCTTGAACTTCTTCTTGATCAAAGAAGTAAGGATGCTATTGACCTGCTTGTTGACGTTTTCCTGCAACATGTCAAAGCTGCCATAGCGGCTATAGGCGGCAGGCAGCGGGTGGAGTTTCTGCCATCCACCCGTGGCATAACGATAGAAATCATCGGCAGGACGGACGCTCTTGTCGAAGTTCGTCATGTCGAGTCCCGTCTGGTTCTGTGCCATCAGGCCTTGTGCGGGCGCTGCGACGAGCATCAGCATCGGGAGAATCTGTTTCATGTTCATCATTGTTTTATTTTAAAGTTGGTAATTTCATTCATCACTCATCATTCATCATTCAACACTCACCCCAGCTCTTCCACCTTCTCTGAGAGTTCCATCCAGCGGTCGTTCTCCTTGTCGAGGGCCTCCTGCGTTGTGGAGTACTCGTTGACAAGCTGCATGTTGGCCGCATTCTTGGGATCCATGAGCAGAGTGTCGAGCTCCTTGAGACGAGCCTCCATCTTCGCAATCTTTGCCTCAGACTCTTCCACGGCACGCTGTGCCTTGCGCAGCTTCTTCTGTTTCTCCTTGTGCTCCTCCCAAGACTCCTTGGTGGCGGGCTGAGACGCACTCGGCTGTGCTGCCCCACCCTTTGCGGCTGACGTAGACTGCGGTGTGGCGGATGATGTAGCTGCTGCGGCTGTTGCGGCTGTGGCAGTCTTTTCCTCTGCGGTAGCCTTACCGTTGAGGGCTTCGTGGATGGTCTCGGCATTGTGGGCACGCAGATAGTCATAGATGCCACCGATGTGCTCTTTGACCTGTCCGCCGCCAAACTCATAGACTTTCGAGACAAGTCCGTCGAGGAAGTCACGGTCGTGGCTGACGATAATCGCCGTACCGTCGAAGGCTTTGATGGCCTCCTTGAGCACATCCTTCGACGGCATGTCGAGGTGGTTGGTCGGCTCATCGAGGATGAGCAGATTGACCGGTTCCAACAACAGTCGGATCATGGCCAGTCGGGAACGCTCTCCACCGGAGAGCACGCCGACCTTCTTCTCTGATATCTCACCGCCAAACATGAAGGCACCGAGCAGGTCGTTGATCTTCAAGCGCATCTCGCCCGTGGCCACACAGTCGATGATGTCGTAGATCGTCAGACTCTCATCGAGCAGCTGCGCCTGGTTCTGTGCGAAGTAACCAATCTGCACGTTATGCGCAATCTTCAGCGTACCGGTGAAAGGTATCTGTCCCATGATGCACTTGACGAGCGTAGACTTACCCTCACCGTTCTTACCGACAAAGGCAACCTTCTCGCCACGCTTGATGGTCATGTTGACATGAGAGAAGATGGTGTGCGTGCCATAGTCCTTGCGCACGTCGTCGCAGATGACCGGATAGTCGCCACTGCGCAGACATGGCGGGAACTTCAGGTGCATGACCTTGTTGTCGACATCGTCGACCTCTATGGGCACGATTTTCTCAAGCTGACGGATGCGCTGCTGCACCTGTACGGCCTTGGTGGCCTGATAGCGGAAACGCTCGATAAACGCCTTCGTGTCGGCGATCTCCTTTTGCTGGTTCTCGTAGGCCCGCAGCTGCTGCTCGCGGCGCTCTTTGCGGAGCACGACATACTGGTCGTACTTCACCTTGTAGTCTTCGATATGTCCGCAGGTGATCTCCAGCGTACGGTTGGTGACATTGTTGATGAAGGCGCGGTCGTGGCTGACAAGCACCACGGCACTGGAACTCTGAGCCAGAAACTGCTCAAGCCACTGGATTGACTCGATGTCGAGGTGGTTGGTAGGCTCGTCGAGGAGCAGCACGTCGGGATGCTGGAGAAGGATCTTCGCCAGCTCAATGCGCATGCGCCAACCGCCGGAGAACTCACGAGTAGACCGGTCGAAGTCACTGCGCTCGAAGCCCAAGCCCGTCAGCGTGCGCTCCATCTCAGCCTCGTAGTTCTCTCCTCCCATCATCATATAGCGCTCATGGGTCTGGGTGAACTTGTCAACCAGAGCCATGTAGTCTTCACTCTCATAGTCGGTGCGGTCGGCCATCTCCTGCTGCATCTTGTCGAGCTGCTCCTTGATATGGATATGTCCGGTGAAAGCCTTGCGTGCCTCCTCGCGCACGGTCGTGTCATCCTGAAGTTTCATCACCTGTGGCAGATAGCCCACGGTAGAGCCGTTGGGCACCGACACCGTACCGGATGTCGGCTTTTGCAGGCCACAGAGTATTTTCAGCATGGTGGACTTTCCGGCACCGTTCTTACCCACGAGGGCCACACGGTCGCGGTCGTTGATGACAAAGCTGACATCGTGGAACAGCGGCCTGGTACCAAACTCCACCTTGAGATTCTCTACTGAAATCATTTCAAAAATATATAAACATCACAAAAAGCAAAACAGGATAGCGGAGTCTTTCGGCATCGCTATCCTGTTTCTTATCTACAAAACTCTGATTGCTCAGGGCTTTTCTTTACTTCACCTTGTCAACGATGGCCTTGAAAGCCTCAGGATTGTTGACAGCGAGGTCAGCGAGAACCTTGCGGTTGATCTCGATGCCTGCCTTGTGGAGAGCACCCATCAACTGGCTGTAGCTCATGTCAGAGAGACGAGCGGCAGCGTTGATACGCTGAATCCACAGAGCGCGGAAGTTGCGCTTCTTGTTACGACGGTCACGATAAGCGTAGGTAAGACCCTTCTCCCAAGTGTTCTTAGCTACTGTCCAGACATTCTTGCGAGCTCCATAGTAACCCTTTGTGAGCTTCAGAATTCTTGTTCTCTTTGCTTTAGATGCAACGTGATTTACTGATCTTGGCATAATTTTGTTCTTTAAGCGTTCGACTAAAAAGGTTTACGATTAACGGAGGCAGAGCAGACCGCGAACCTGCTTGAGGTTTGCGCTGTCGACCAAAGTCTGATGGTCGAGGTTTCTCTTTTGCTTCTTTGTCTTCTTAGTCAGAATGTGACTGTGGTAAGCATGATGACGCTTAATCTTACCCGTGCCGGTGAATGTGAATCTCTTCTTTGCACCGGAGTTAGTCTTTACTTTTGGCATTTTTTGTTGTTTTAATGTTGATATGAATTGAAAGGTGGCAACGCATATACCCGGCGGTACCACTCAGTTTTTCTGTCTCTTAGTCTTTCTTCTCTGCATCAGCGGCTTCAGCGAGCTTGCGGAGGGCATCACCGCCCTTGGCATTGGCCAGAAGTCCGTTTTTCTCAGCTTTCTCAGCAGCCTGTGCCTTAGCCTCTTCTTTGGCCTTGGCCTCAGCAGCAAGACGGTCACGCTTCTGCTGGCTCTGCTTGGCGACTCCTACCTTCTTCGGAGCGAGGAACAAGAACATCTTCTTGCCTTCGAGCTTGGGCAACTGCTCTACCTTGGCATACTCCTCCAAGTCATTGGCAAAGCGCAACAACAGCACCTCGCCCTGCTCCTTGAAAAGGATAGAACGACCGCGGAAGAACACGTACGCGCGCACCTTGTTGCCCTCTTCGAGGAATTCCTTCGCGTGCTTGAGCTTGAACTGGTAGTCGTGGTCATCGGTCTGAGGTCCGAAACGAATCTCCTTCACCTCCACACGCACCTGCTTTTGCTTCATCTCTTTGGCACGCTTCTTCTGCTGATAGAGGAACTTGCTATAGTCGATGAGACGACAAACGGGTGGCTGAGCGTTGGGCGAGATCTCCACGAGGTCTACCCCTTGTTGGTGAGCCAAGTCAAGTGCCTGACGTGTAGGCATTACTTGTGAGCCGTCGTCGCTTACGACTCGTACTTCCCGTATATGAATCTGACCGTTGACGCGGTACTGATTCTTCTGATTGTCTTTCTTCATCCAGCTATATTAAAGTCATTTTTATTTTGGTTTTAGGGTATAACATACCCATACAGCGTGCAAAATTACTAAAAGTTTTCCGTTCCACCAAACTTTTCCTTATAAAAAGACGATTTACCTGGCCAGCAAGTGCATGGAACACAGATGGTCTACCACCTTGCGGTCGGTGGGCAGCCACCACATTCTATATGTTTCATGTCTTATATATAAAATAGGTATAACCCGATGCAAAGTTACAAAGAATATCCGGCATTCCGCTTCCCCTACCCTATGATTTTGCCTAAATTGCTGTTTTGAACAGAAAACCTTTTGACAAAAGACCTTCCACCTGAACTTTCATTCTAGAGAAAAAACAGAGGCGGTTTTTAGAAAAAAGAGCGTTGGAAATGAGCCAAAATCGAGTTGCACTCATCAAAAAGCCGAGATGATACGATCAGAAAGGCTTTTTGACACGATGAAACAACCGAGATGACCACATCAAACTACCGAGATGACAAGGTCAAAAAGGTACTTTGACAAGCAGAAATAAGCACTTTTGAAATGGCAAATAAGCGCGCAAATACATAAACACCTAATACACAGGTAGTTACGAAAAATCGCTCAGAATTTAAAAAATCACGGCGAGAGATGGCTTCGTCGAAAAGAATCGCAAAATAAGGCCCGTTTTTTGTCAGTTTATTCAACAATGGAGAGATAAGAAAGCGAAGGCCTGAAGAAGCCAAGATAATGATTGGACTTCACCGAGCGAAAGAGGCCCTCAGTCGAATCAGATTTTTATTATGCTATTTCGCAAATCCAAATAAAAACATTAAATTTGCATATTGAACGAAAGTAGAAGACGAAAAGAATGGAGAACGAGATACTGTTTCTGTTTTACAGTATGCCCGACGAACAAGGCAAGGTGCAGGTCGTCGTGAAAGATGGTACGATATGGTGCACTCAGAAAGCGATGGCGCAGCTGTTTGGAGTGGACAGATCGGTGATAACCAAGCACTTGAAAAACATCTTTGAGTCAGGTGAGTTAAGGCAGGAATCAGTATGTGCAAAAAATGCACTAACTGCCACAGATGGGAAGACCTATCAAACAACACTCTACTCTCTCGATGCCATCATCTCTGTCGGCTATCGTGTCAATTCCATCAAAGCCACGAAGTTCCGCCAGTGGGCAATTGAAGGAGTATATCACCAAGGGCTTTGCTCTCGACGACGAGCGGCTCAAGCAGGGGACCGCCGTCTTTGGTAAAGACTATTCCGTATATAAGGAAAACGTTATCTCTAAGTATTCTCCACTGGCTTACAAGAAATATTTGTGGCGAGCCACAGATTTTTCTTATGGCAATCAATAAAGTAAGCAAAAAGCGTTATGGCAAAGAAAATAATCAATCCCGAATATCTCACATGTCCCATCCGTCAGGTCATCAGCCGCTTTGGCGACAAGTGGTCGATGCTTGTACTTTACACGCTCAACACGAGTGAGACGGGGGTGATGCGCTTCAACGAATTGCACGCCCACATGAGTGACTGCTCACAGAAGATGTTGTCGAAGACGCTGAAGGAATTGAACGGGAACCATCTCGTTGACCGCAAGGTATATCCCGAGGTGCCGCCACGCGTGGAATATAGTCTCACCGACACCGGCAAGTCGCTCATCCCCGCCATGAACCAGCTCATCAGCTGGGCAAAGGAACATTTCGACGAAGTGGTGAGGCCATAAGCAAATCATTCTATTGCTATCAAAAAGGAATCTACGAGCAGGTCTTTGTCCTCTATTAACGCATCAACTTCGATCATTTTTCTTTCGAGCTCTTCTCCAGCTTGATGAGCAGCAGTCCGATGCCTGTCCAGATCAACTCTCGCACACGGACGATCAACGCCACAAAGATGCCGGCACTGGCCGTGAGGCCTAAACTGGTAGTGGACATGAGGAAACCACCCTCGCGGCCACCCAACTGCAAAGGAATGAAGAAGAGCAAGTTGGCAAAGAGCGAGGTAAAAGCCAGGATGAGCACACAATAGATGAAGTTGACGTGAGGCATGAGCACGAGGAGAATGAAGAAGATCTCCAAGGCAGAACAGATGCGGCACGAGAGTTCCAAGAGCACGGCACCGATGAAGTTGCGCGGCTGTTGCTTGTGCAAGGCTGCGATCTGCCGGTCAATGGTGTTGAGTTGCTCACGATGACGCTCGACAAACGGCGAAGCCCAGCGCTTGACCATGGGCAGATGGCTGAGGAAGTTCATCACGCGGTTGGCCAAACCCTTCTGATAGCCCACCATGAAGAACCAGACACCCAAGATGCAGAAGCAGATGATCGCCAGCATCAGCACCGTATAGAAAACAGAGAAGGGATGAACAAAAAGAAAGACGATGGCCGAAAGCAACCAAAACCAAAAGTGGCTGAAGATATGTGTCATGGCATAGAGGATCACCGACGACGAGGCACGCTCGGTGCCTATCTTCGGAGCCAGCTCCATGATGCGGTAAGGCTCACCGCCCATCAGTCCGCCCGGCGTGGCATAGTTGAGGGCAAAGCCCGACACCGTGATCTTGTAGAGCCACAGAAAGGGGATGCGCTTCACCGGCTTGTCGTCGGCCGACGGCTGGTTGCACACCCCCTTGATGATCAGATACCACGCAGAAGTGTTGAACACATAGAGAAACATCCACAGCGCTACGACGGCGAAAAACCAGTAGCCCGCATGTTTCAGTCCCGCCCATACTTGAGCAAAGTCAAGCTGGGTGACCATAATGATCAGTACGATGAGTCCAAAAATGAAGAAGCCGTTCTGGTATTTCTTTTTCATGCTGTCGAGAGATGTAGTATGCTAATTGTGTGTTATTGTTCCTTGCCGTTGCTTTCCTGAGCCTTAGCGGCAGGAGCGGGACGGTTGCCAAGTCGCTCCTTGATGGCATTCTCGTGCTTCTTGGGAATGGAGAAGCGCACCTTCTCGCTGTCGTCCTTTTTCTCGTGATAGAGCTTAGGCAGCGGATTGGCCAGCGGCTCGTCGTAGGCACGACGGTTGCGGAAGCCGTCGATGGCGGCGTAGATGGCGTGGCGCAATGGTGTGGGATCGGCTAGGCCCTGTCCTGCAATGTCGTAGCAAGGAGAGAGGTCGGGAGCCGTAGCCACCAAGGGCAGTCCACCGAGATAGCGGACATTGTTGTCGGGATGGAGCGTCTTGAACGGAGCCAGTCCCTGATCGTGATACATGGAGAGGATTGCGTCAAAGGCATAGTAGTCGCCTTGCTGGAAGAAGAGATCAGCCTGATAAGGGCCGAAGACATTGACACCGGCATCAGCCAACTTCTGAATAGCGGGCTCGATAGCCTCCGTCTCCTCCTTGCCCTCAGCCTTACCGTCGACGTCGGGATTAAGCGCAAGCACGGCGATGCGGGGATTGGAGACACGCATGTCGCGACGCAGCGTGGTGAAGAGGATCGCCACCTGCTCGATGATGTCGTGAGAAGTGATGGCAGCAGGAACATCCTTCAGGCTGATTTCGTCAGTCATAAGTGCCAAACGCATGTCTTCGTTGATAAGCAGGCTCTGCGCCTTCTTGCCTTCACCGATGCACTGCTCGATATATTTCGCACGACGCGGGAAGTCGAAGCCACCCACATGAGCCTCACCCTTGTCGGCAGGAGCACAGACAAGCACGTCGAAGAGTCCGTCTTTGTAGTCGGTGATGGCGCGGTCGAGGGCTTTCACGGCAGCTAACGTGGCATCGGGAGAAGGAATACCCATCTCCACCTTGATCTCCTCATCGACAGCCGGAATGATATTGAGCTTACCATCCTGGGCAGCGCTGGCGTCGTTGATGATGGTGAAGTTGTCCTTGATGCCCAATGCCTTGCTATGATAAGCGGCTACTTTGGGAGAGCCATATATAATAGGAGTGCAGAGTTCAAACATCTCTGTCTCTTCAAAAGCTTTGAAGATAAGCTCGTAGCCGATGCCGTTGGTGCTGCCGTGGGTGATGGCCACGCGTATTTTGTTGTTGTTCATGGTTGTTTGGTCTTATATATTAGTCTTGAATATTTTTATATTTGAAATCAATGATCTGTGCGCTTAGCCTGCCTCATGGTATAGAGCACGACTTCGAGACGGCGAACCGCATTGCGCTTGGTCTTGCCCGGAGCGAAGACAAAGCCCTCGACGACAATATGACGGCAAACCAAGTTGCCCTGCCGCTCGGACTGCTGCAATGGGAGCGTACGGCTGACAAACGGACCGCCCATGGCATCGCCCGTCATCATCCACAAGCCACGGTAGAAGCCGCGGCCATCGGTCAATACGCTTTCGGGCACCGTAGCCATGTGCATGCTGTCGGTCTCGCCGAGGATGTTGCGGCCAAGCATATAGTCGCGGGCACCAATGAAATAGCAGGCCTCGCTGTCGCCATGATTAGCAGCCTTCACTTCGCTGTCGCCGTGACCAGCTGTTTTAACATCAGATGCGTTGACAGGACTCCAATCACGATACACCACGATATTTTGCATCATGGTGGCTGAGTTGTTGCTCAACCAAAGGAAGTCCTTGCCTTGCTTGCTGGCAATCATGTCAGCAGGTATCCACAACTCTATGTCGAACAGTTTCCGGACGAGCTTCTCTGCTTTGGCGTTTCGCTCATGGCGCAGCATGCTGAGTTGCTTCCTTGTCTCTGAGCGGTTGAGGAGAAAGCGCAGCCGTCGTCCGATGCTGTCGATGCTATTGTGAAGCGCCGATGCCGACGGTGCTCCGATATGCACCACGGTTTGAGGCTGTGCCCACACATTGCACTCACTGCGGATGGAGGGACGGGCATAAGCCTCAGCATTGATGTCGACAATCACGATGTTGCGCGTGTAGCGAAGCGTGTTGCCGAAAGCCTTGGCGCTGACCTCCGATACGTCGAAGCTCGGTTCGGGTTGTGGCAAGCCCTCCACGTCGGCAGAGAGTGCGCTACGCACCATGCCCGCTGTGTCACCCACCAACAGTACCTCGTAGAGCTGTCCGCCGGAGCGGGGCTGCAAGCCACCGTTGCGACAACTCACAAGAGCTGACAGCAGTAAGAGCAACAGAGCACTTCTGAGGCTCATGGTGCTATGGGTAATACGCTTCACGGAACGGTGCGGTTTCTTTTATGATTCAGCTTTCTTCTTAGCAGTGCTGAGCAGTCCGCAGGCGGCAAAGATGTCTTGCCCCCGGCTGGCGCGGATCGTCGTGTAGATGCCGTGCTGTGTGAGATAGTCGCGAAAACTCTCCATCTTCTCCTCGCTGGCTCCATGCAAGGGCACGTGAGGAATCTGATGGAAGCGGATGAGGTTGACACGGCACTCAAGGCCATGAAGCAGACGCACGATAGCCTGGGCATGAGCCTGAGAGTCATTGATTCCGCCAAAGACGATATACTCAAACGAGAGACGGCGCTGATGGGAGAAGTCGTAGTTGCGAAGCAGTTCCACGATATCCCCTATCGCCATACCTCTCTCTGCCGGCATCAGCTCCTGACGCTGCTCATGGAGTGGCGAGTGAAGGCTGATGGCCACATGGCACTGGCTCTCTTCGAGGAAGCGCTTGAGCTTGTCCTTAAGTCCCACACTGCTCACGGTGATGCGCTTGGGACTCCAGGCGTAACCATAGGGAGCGGTAAGGATTTCGGTGGCGCGCAGCACGTTGTCGAGGTTGTCCATCGGCTCGCCCTGTCCCATGAACACGATATTCGTGAGCTTGTCGCGCTCGGGCAGACTGTAGATCTGATTGAGGATGTCCGTAGCGGTGAGGTAGCCCTCAAAGCCCTGCTTGCCGGTTTGGCAGAAAAGACAGTTCATCTTGCAGCCTACCTCACACGAGACGCAGAGCGTGGCACGGTCGTTCTCGGGGATGTACACCGTCTCGACAAACTTGGTGCCTGCCACTGCCGAGTCTGCGCCGGCGGTGGTCGCTACAGGGAAGAGATATTTGATGGTTCCGTCCTTGGAGTGCTGGGCATCAATGGGCTTGGCACAACCAATCTGATAGAGCTCGTTGAGCTTCTCGCGGTTGGCCTTGGAGATGTTTGTCATCTCGTCGATGGAACTCACGTGCTGGGTGTAGATCCATTTTGCCATCTGCCCTCCGGTGAAAGAAGGCATGCCGAGCGACACGGCCACTTGCTTGAGCTCGGGCAGTGTCATGCCAAGGAGATTTTTCTTATTCATGGTACTATTCATAGTGCAAAGATACAAACTTTTTGAGTAAAGTAGGGATTTTGTGCCATAAAATAGCTATCTTTGCATCATTAACACCTTATTATATAGGATTATGTCTATGGAATCATCGAGTTGGAAATATCATTGTGAACCACAAGTGAAGGTGGGAATCGTCAGTGGTATGACCATTCATTTCGCGTTGAATGGCCTCTACACTGCCCTGGGACGCAAGGCAGTAGGCGCTCAGACGGTGGAGATGATACCCCGCGGTATCGTGTGGAACAACGAGGTATATCCCGAGCTGGTCTTCTCGCCATTGTCAGATGACGCGTCGTTCTCGCTGAGCGATGTGACCATAGGCGTGAATTTTCACTGGGAGCGCAAGGAGACACAGACTTTCTTGGGTACGCTGCATCTCATTCAGAACAGCGACAAGGTATGTGCTGTCAATGAGTTGCCGGTGGAGAAATACTTGGAGAGTGTGATCTCGAGTGAGATGAGTGCTACGTCGTCTCTGGAACTGCTCAAGGCACATGCGGTCATCTCGCGGTCATGGCTGCTGGCTCAGATGGAAAAACGGAAAGGAGAACAGCCGACAGACGAGGTGAAAGCACAAGAAAAATCAGCAGCTGCCGAGATGGTGGAAGACGAGGATCGTATCGTGAAATGGTATGACCGTGAAGACCACACGCTGTTTGACGTCTGTGCCGATGACCATTGTCAGCGCTACCAGGGCATCACCAAGGAGACCAGTCCGCATGTGGCGGAAGCTATCAGACTGACACGAGGTGAGATTTTGACTTCCGACGGTGAGATCTGTGACGCACGCTTCTCGAAGTGTTGTGGCGGCGTGACGGAGGAATTTCAATATTGCTGGGAAAACAGCCCGAAGACTTACCTGAAAGCGGTGACAGACACGGCTGAAATGGTTAATAGTCAGGAAGACAAAGACAACAACAATAGCAATAACAATAGCAGCGATGCGCTGGTTCTCGACTTGACGGTAGAGGCTGCGGCTGAGCGATGGATACGCTCCACACCACCGGCATTCTGCAATACGCAAGACAAAGAAGTGCTGTCACAAGTGCTCAACGACTATGATCAGGAGACCACGGATTTCTATCGCTGGACAGTGGAATATACGCAAGAGGAATTGGCTGAACTGATTCAGAGAAAGACAACACGCAAGTTGGGCCGCATCCGCGATCTCGTGCCCTTGCAGCGGGGAAAGAGCGGCAGGATCTGTCTGCTGAAGATCATCGGTGAGAACCATGACCTGCTCATTGGCAAAGAGTTGGAGATACGCCGGGCACTCAGCAACAGCCATCTCTATAGTTCAGCCTTTGTGGTGGACAAAGTGGGTGAGGATGCCGACGGATTTCCAAAGAGCTTCACCCTCCACGGAGCAGGATGGGGACACGGAGTGGGACTCTGTCAGATTGGTGCCGCGATGATGGGCACCAAAGGCTATGACTATGACAGAATCTTAGCGCACTATTATCCCGGTGCCAGTCTCACGAAGCTATACGTTTAAAACCAGTTACGACCATTTACGACTATGCTCAATAAAACAAAAGAGAGAACACGAGCAACTTTTCAAGATCAAGAACACAGGTCGCCTTGGCTATGGGTGCCGTCGCTGTCGTTTGCCGACGGATTGCCTTTGGTGACAATTATGACCCTATCGGTGATCCTCTATAAACAGCTGGGACTGAGCAATACTGAGATCACCTTCTATACATCGTGGCTCTATCTGCCTTGGATATTGAAACCGGTATGGAGTCCGCTCATCAATGTGGTGAAGACCAAACGCTGGTGGATCATGCTGACGGAAGTACTCCTGGGCGCTGCCTTCGGTGGAGTAGCTTTCACAATACCTACCTCGTTTTGGCTGCAAGGCTCACTGTTCTTCTTCTGGGTGATCGCCTTTGCGGGTGCCAGCCACTGCATCTCTGCCGACGGCTTCTATATGCTTGGACTCAACACCCATCAGCAGGCTACGTTCATGGGGATCCGCTCGCTGTTTGACCGTCTGGCCACGATCTTCGCGCAAGGCGTACTCGTGATGATAGCGGGCAATCTGCAGGTGGTCTTCCGCAACAGCATCTCCTACTCGTGGAGTCTGACATTCTTTGGCGTCACGGGACTGTTTCTGCTGTTGTGGCTTTGGCATAACTGTGTATTGCCGTGCCCCAAGGAGGATGCCAAGCGCCCATTTGTCAACTTCCGAACCATCGGTGACGAGTTCACGCATACCTTCCGCACATTCTTTGCCAAGGAACAGATATGGGTGGCACTGATGTTCATCATCTTCTTCCGCATGCCGGAGGGACTGATGGAGAAGGTGTCAGCACTCTTCCTCATCGACTCTGGACATAACGGAGGACTGGGACTCTCGCCTCAGGAATATGGACTCGTACAAGGTACTGTGGGCATCATCGGCGTGTCGTTGGGAGGCATCTTAGGAGGCATTCTCGCAGGTAAAGACGGACTGAAGAGATGGATATGGCCGATGGCCTTGGCTTTCTTCCTGCCGCAGATGGTCTACCTGCTGCTGAGCTACACGCTCTCTTCCAGTCTGTGGATGGTCAGCCTTTGTGTGTTTGTGGAGCAGTTCGGCTATGGCTTCGGACTGACTGCCTACACCCTATACCTTATATATTATAGTCGTGGCGAATACAAGACCAGCCACTATGCACTGGGGTCCGCTATCATGTCGCTCTCGATGATGCTGCCGGGATTGGTATCCGGTGCACTGCAAGACATGATGGGCTACCGCCATTTCTTCACGCTCTCATTGGTTTTCAGCCTTCTCACCCTCTTGGTAGTAGGCCGGCTGAAAATCGACAAAGGGTTTGGGAAAGCTGAGCAGGAGCAAGAACAAGAGAAAGAACTGGAAGCATAAGGCTGCTGAGCCATACACAACATGACACTCCACAGGCAAAACAGAGGCTTCAAGCAATGTGGTTTCCATTTTTAGCGGACACCTATAATACAAATAAAAATGCCGCAACCTCGCAGAATATATTTGCGAGTTGTGGCATTATCATGTTCACCTGATTCCTATTTCGACTTCATTATCATATCTGATGATCATGTCTATTTCACGACGCCGATAATCTCTTTCACGCTCTTGCATCCGTGACGCTCCAGCCACTGAGCCATGCCATTCTTGACTTTCACGGTGACAGCGGGATCGATGAAGTTAGCCGTACCAATCTCAATGGCTGTAGCTCCTGCCATCATAAACTCGATAGCATCTTCCGCTGTCATGATGCCACCCAAGCCTATCACCGGTATCTTCACGGCTTTTGCCACATCATGCACCATTCTCACAGCGACAGGCTTGACAGCCGGACCACTGAGTCCACCGGTACCAATGCTCAACTTGGGACAGCGGTGCTCGATGTCGATGGCCATACCCATCAGCGTGTTGATGAGCGACACACTGTCTGCACCCTCTGCCTCGCAAGCACGGGCGATGTCGGCAATGGAAGTCACATTGGGCGAGAGCTTCACGATGAGTGTCTTGTGATAGACTTTGCGCACTGCCTTTACCACACTGGCAGCCCCCTCGCAGGTGACACCAAATGCCATACCGCCATCCTTCACATTGGGGCAGGAGATATTCAGCTCAATAGCCGGAATACGATCCAACTCGTCGATACGTGCTGCGCATTCGGCATAACGCTCAGGCGAAGAACCGCTCACGTTGACGGTGAAATGAGTCGGGATGTCTTTTATTTCAGGATAGATATGCTCACAGAAATAGTCCACACCTTTGTTTTGCAATCCCACGCAGTTGAGCATACCACTGGCAGTTTCTGCCATACGCGGATAGTCGTTGCCCTCGCGCCACTCCAGCGTGGTGCCCTTGACGATGATACCCCCAATTTCCTCCAAAGGCACCAAGTCGGCAAACTCCACACCATAGCCAAACGTACCGCTGGCGGTCATGACAGGATTGGATAATTCGAGCTGATGAATATTGACACTTAAATCTACCATAACAACTTCTTAATATTAAACACAGGTCCTTCTTTGCATACACACAGATTGCCTTCGACAGTCTTCTCCACACAGCACAGACATGCACCCAGTCCGCAGGCCATCATATTCTCCAACGATACCTCGCAAGGAATATTCTTCTCTTTGGCAAATCTCGCCACTGCCTTCATCATCGGAGTAGGACCACACGTCTGGATGAAATCGAAATGCTCGCGCTGCAAGACTGAGTGGTTGGTGACAAAGCCTTTCTCACCGGCAGAAGCATCTTCTGTAGTGACATATACCTTACCGAAATTCTTAAACAAATCCAACTCTAATAAATCTTTAGCAGAGCGGGCACCAAGCAGGAATACAGGCTCGCCGCCCTGACGCTTGATCTCAGCGCCCTGATAGAGAACTGGAGCCACGCCGACACCGCCACCTACTAAAAGCACGCGCAGACGATGGCTGTCATCCGGCTTTTCACAGGAAGAGGAAGCAGCAGCACTGCAAATCGTAGACTTGATAGCCGCGAGATCACTGAAAACACTGCCTAAGGGGAAGAGGCAGTTGAGTGTGTCGCCGACCTTGAGCTTAGCCATGTGCTTCGTGCCTTCACCAACAGCGGCCACCAACAGCCACAACTCATTGCGGGAGACATCTACGAAGTTGATCGAGATAGGGCGGCGGAGAAAGGTAGTGGGACTGTCCTCAACGTGGATGTTGACAAACTGTCCCGGCATCATCTCCGGAAGAGGTTGCTTGGAAGTGAGCTTGAGCAGAACATGATGATCACTGATATGATCGTTCGATGCCACTGTCAAGTCCATACAATATTTCTTCATATAAATGGATTTAATGGGTCTTCTTCTTAGCAAGAGCATCACCGCAGCGATACCGTCGGGCTTACTCTTTTTCTATTTTCGGGCTCACCCTCCTCTATATTCGGGCTTACACCTTATTATATTTAGAGGATTATATTTTGAGGAGCAACACCTCGTGTCTTCCCATCGGGCTCCCCCTCTGCCATAATTCAGCTACAAACTTACACAAAAAAAACAAGAAATCAGCATTTCTATCCCTACGATATTTCATCCGATGGCAAGAATTGCTCTTCCGCAGCCTAAATCACAACCAGTTCTGAAGACAGAAACACCTTGCAGCACATAAAAGAAGATTCCCCATGAAGCAAACCTCTATCACTTTATGAGGAATTAAACCTGCCTTATCTCGGAAGAGCCTCGATACGGCAAAAGACAGACATTATTTCTTTGGTGCAAAAGACTCCCACGTTTGATCGTCATAGAAGATTCTTATTTCCGTGATCTTTCGCTGTGGTTTGTCAACATATTTCACGATTACCTTTTCAGCCTGAGAAGCAGCAGAGCGGGCAGATTGACCACCTTTACCATTATCCTGTCCAAAGAGCAAGGGCTGCTGTGCGCCTGGAGCGGCACCGACTGAGGCTGGGGTCTCGGCACTATACCCATCGTCTGACAGTGATGTGTCGCTTGCTGTGGCATCTTCTGCAGAAGCGTCACCGGCAGCAGAATCAGACTGCTGAGCATTGTCTCCGGCAGTGGGGGAGTTGCTCACATACATCGGACCCGTGCCAAACATCAGCCAGTTGATGGAGATTTTGGGGAAGTGCTGATGGATATTCTCCACGATCTGCAAGGTTGGGCGTGTTCGACCATTGAAGATACCGCTGAGGGTGCCTTCAGAGATGCCCGTGTACTGCGCGAAAATTTTTTGCGTCATGTGCTGATTTTCCATCAGCTTCTTAATTCTGTCTTTCATATCAGGAGTCATAGAGATGAAAAGGGGCTAAAAAACCACCTTCACTTAAGTATTTGCAAAGTTAAATCAAAAAATCGATATTTGCAAATGTAAAGAGAAGAATTTTAATCCTAAAACGGTATTCAATAAATCAAATAATATAGATTTTAGAATTTGAATATTATAATCGATATACTATAATTTGCAAATTCAAATATTACCTTCAAAACGCCTATGAAGCTTTAAATCGACAATTCAAGTCAACTATTTGGCTTTGATAGGATTATATCGGCAAATTATATATAAAAAAGTCAGAAAGGGTGATTTTGCAGGTTGAAAGCCCTATATTCATGTATATGACTTCTCAAATATCTAATTTTATTATTGATAATCAGGGACTTATCATTAAATAGTATATCTGCATACTTTTGCGTTTAAGTTTTAAAATTCACGCCTGAAAATTTGAATGGTTAAACAAAATATGTATTTAATAATTCAAATAGTTTGATAATTCGATTTTGTAAATCATATTATCACTAAATTCTTCAAATTTAAAGTTTAAAATTCAGTGATTTAAAACAAAAATAAACGTTAATCTTAAATCTCGATGTACTTAGAATGCTGTTTTTCGTCATTTTGGCGAAAATTCGGGCAAGGATAGGAGTTGGTTCAAATTTTTAAAATCTCAGCAAAAAAAATTAGCATAACTTCGCTCATTTTGAGGAAGTTAGGCTTAAAAAACGGGTGTTTTCTCAACTTTCAATCTAGAGAAAAATAGGCGCTATTTTGGCGTTTTCCGGTGCTTTTTAGTGCAAAATGAAGAAGACAAGCTCCCTCATCAGCTCCTCAGGAGGGGTGTTTGGGTTGTCCAAACCCTTAATTTTAGCGTCTGTTTCTCCTAGTTTATCCAAAATCTGTAGCGTCTTTCTTCCCGAGTAGTTTTTCATACCTGTAAGATAGTCTTTCACACCCCACGGACTTCTCATGCCCAGATACTCCGCCAAAGCATATTGATCGTTGCGGTTGGGAGCATAATACGCCAGCATCAGATTCTGGAAGAAATTGAAGAGCAGCGGCACGAGGCTGTAAGCGGAGCCCGCTTTAGGATTACTGTTGAAGTAACTGATGATTTGATTTGCTTTGTAAACATTTTTGTTAACGATGGCATCTCTTAGCTCAAAGGCGTTGAAATCTTTGCTCACCCCCACATTGCGTTCTACGATGTCGGGCGTGATGCGTCTGTCGTTTTCCGGCAGTGAGATGAGCAACTTGTCGAGCTCGGAAGTGAGTCGGCTAATGTCTGCTCCGATATGGTCCGCCATCATCGCTGCACTTTTCTCGTCGATAGATGCTTTTTGCCGACTGACATAGTCGTTGATGTATTTTGGCAGCTGCCACTCCTTGAGTTTCTTACTTTCAAAAATGACACCCACCTTATCGACAGCTGCTGCAAATTTCAGTCTTCTGTTCACCGTACCATTTTTATAGCAGAAGACGAGAATTGTTTTCGGTTGAGGATGGAGCACATATTTCTCAAGTTTATCAAACGACTTGAGTCCCTGCGCCTCCTTGACGATGATCACCTTTCTTGGTGCCGTCATCGGATACTGCATCGCCAAGTCAGCGATCTGCGCCGCGTTGACATCAGCGCCGAAGACCACAGTGAGGTCGAAGGCCTGTTGCTCAGGGGTGAGGATTTGGTTTTGGAAGAAGTTGCTGAGCTTGTCGATATAGTAAGGCTCATCACCCATAAGCAAATACACGGGTGCGAACTCTCCATTTTTGAGTTGTCGCATCAGAGCGTCGAATGAAACTGAAGCTTTCTTTTCTGGCATGTTTCTGTTTCTGTTATCTGTTATTCTCGCGATAAATGACTATCTTTGCACAGTGGAAAACGCAGGAGTCACCCTGCTATGGCTCCACCAAGAATAATCACTTGCAAAGATAACAAAATGATTTCAATCAACCTACCTCATAGCGATATAAAAATAGGAGGGACCCGTGAAAAGCCGATGGTCCTGGACATCCTGCGTCACCGCTATGTGGCATTGACACCCGAGGAATGGGTACGTCAGAATTTCGTACATTATCTGATTTCCGAGCTTCACTATCCTTCGGGGCTGTTGGCCAATGAGGTGTCGCTACCGGTGGGCGCGAAACGGCTGCGGGCAGACAGCGTGCTCTATGACCGCGATATGCATCCGAGGATGATCATCGAGTATAAGGCACCGTCAGTGAAAATCACGCCAAAGGTATTGGAGCAGGTTGCCACCTACAATCTCTTGCTGCATGTCGACTACCTGGTGATGAGCAATGGTCTGACGCATTACTGCTGCAAGATGGATTATGGGAGTAAAAAATATGTATTTCTCCCAGAGATCCCCGTCTACGAAAATCTTTGAATACAGATTCTGTGATATGGATAACTCAAATTCTGCCCGAGTTACGCAGTTACGAGTTACAAAAGTAACAAAAAGCCTCATGGCTGTTGACCATGAGGCTTATTAAAAGGTTACACGGCAGCGTAGCCTTTTGTGGAGTTGTCACGCATGATGTCGCGGATATTCAATTCCTTGTATTCACCGCCTTGATGTGCTGTGGGATCCGGATGATGAGGTTTGTCTTCCTCATAACTGAAGTTCTTGTAGTTCAGTTCAGCGCATCCCCACACGATGAGCGCAGCCACGATGAACACGACCAATGCTATTGCTATATTCATAGAGCGTATTGAATTATGATTTGATACGAGTTGGAATTCTGTTGCAAAGGTAGCAAAATTAGCTGTAAAACATTTATTTTCAAAGCAGTTTTTTTCAAGCAGCTTACAAAAGAACAGCTCTACAAAGAACTTCTTTCTGCGAACACCTTTCAAAGTACATCTTTCCACAAGCCATTTATCGCTTTCTTTTCACTCCTCTTTGCGCCACAGCTTCCAGTGGGTTGTCGGGCCAGTAATGCTTGGGGTATCTGCGCCGCAGCTCCTTTCGCACCTCGAAGTAGGTATCCTGCCAGAAGCTCTGCAAGTCAGCAGTGAGCTGCACCGGCTTGAAGCCAGGGCTGAGCAATTCCATCAGCACAGGTATCTTACCGTCGTTGACGCGCGGCGTTGCGGTGAGCCCGAAGCATTCCTGAAGCCTTACACTGAGCACAGGTGCCTCCGAGCCTTTGCGATACCTCAGCTGTATCTTGCTGCCAGAGGGTACCACGATATATGTCGGTGCCAGTCTGCTGACCTCCTGCTGCTGTTCATAGGAAAGCATGTTCCACAGTACACTCTCCATATCTATTTTCCTCATCTCGTTGACCGTAGTGATCACCTTCCCGTCTTTTTCAAGATAGAAGGGCAGCCATTTCTCCGGTTGTCTGAGCACAGCGTCAGCAGAGACATCAGGCAGTCCAAGCTCGGGATGCCACTGTGCCACGAGGGCTACACGCTCTTGAAGAGCGGATGTCTTGTCGGTCCAGCTGAGCATACTCCTGCCTTCCTTCTTCGCTGCCTCGCAGATGATTCGCTCCAGCTGTTCCTTCGGCACATTGTCCAGCGGCTTCGTCTTGACCACCAGCGTACCTATTTTCATCTCTTTTTGGGCAACCACCCCACCCTGATGCGCTATCCACGTGATGTTGTCCCACCACGTAGCATAGTCTTCGAGACTTTGACTGCTGACCGGTGCGGCGAGAAAAGCCCTTCCCCTCCCTCCGTTTCCGGCGTGCAGCGTAGCGATAGCCAACCACGGGAAGCTGGTGAGCGGATCCGCCGCGTCGAGCATCACCTCTTCACCGTTGGCCATGCGATAGTTACCGTTATGGTCCACAGCCTTGGCGATACGCTCGGGATAGGCGGCAGCCACCAGAGCACCAATATCCTCCCGTGCCACATAAGCATTGCTGGGGCGTATGTCCACCATCCTATCATACTCCGCTGCAATGTTTCCGATGCGCTTCCATCGTCCCAGTGCATTCCTTCGTCTTGCGTCCTGCAAAGCCGACACACGCAGCAACAGATCAGAATAGGCATTGCTCTCCTGCGCCATCACGTCTTTTTCCTCCAAGATAGCGGCGATGTCGCAGGCCAGCGATTTCTCCTGTGCGTTTCGTGCCTGGAGTATCATTCGGGCAATTCTCGGATGACAGGGCATAGCCGCCATCTTTCGTCCCAACGGGGTGATCTGCCCCTCCGCGTTGATGGCATGGAGCGCCCGCAACTCGTTGCACGCTCTTGCCACATTACCTTTTGGCGGTAGTGTTAGCCAAGGCAGACGCTCGACATCCGTCTCACCGAAAGCCGCCACTTCCAGCACCATCGGCACGAGATCGGCATCCATGATTTCGGGCTGCCGTTGCTCCTCCATGCGCTGCTGGGTGGCATTGGTCCACAGCCGGAAGCAGGTACCCGCAGCCACGCGCCCTGCTCTACCCGCTCTCTGCCGTGCCATGTCCATGCTGATGCGTACAGTCTCAAGATGGCTCAAGTCGTTGGTAGGGTCAAAGACAAGTTTTCTGTAATAACCGCTGTCCACCACGATTCTGATGCCCTCTATCGTCAGCGACGTCTCGGCGATGGGCGTGGCCAACACCACTTTCCTCTCCCCCGGTGCAGAGGGGCTGATCGCCTCGTATTGCTGTTGTGGCGGCAGATTGCCGTAGAGCTCACACACATGGGTAGCGCCCAAACTGCAGCCCAACAGTTCCGCACATCTGATGATGTCGGCTTGTCCAGGTAGAAACGCCAGTATATCACCTTCCAACTCTCGGTGCGCTCGGCTGACAGTAGCGGCGACAGCCTCAGCGATCTTACCCGGTAGAATATCGTCTTTCGAGAGCACTGTCTCCACGGGATACATCCTACCCTGGCAGGAGACTTCGCGGGCGCCAAGGGCCTGACAAATAGCTGTGGCGTCGATGGTAGCCGACATCACAACGATGTCCAAGTCGGGTCTGAGAATGCTCCTCGCCTCTTGTGTCAGACAGAAAGCCAAATCCGACTGCAAGCTGCGCTCATGAAACTCGTCGAAGATGACGCAGCTCACGCCTTCGAGCGTAGGGTCTTCGGCCAGGCGGCGCGTGAGGATTCCTTCTGTGACCACCTCTATCCTTGTCTTCGACGAGATCTTCTTCTCGAAGCGTATCTGATAGCCTACCGTCTGCCCCACTTCCTCGCCGAGCATCTGTGCCATGCGCAGGGCTACCTGCCTGGCAGCCAAGCGGCGGGGCTCAAGCATGACGATTCTGCCCTGCACCCCACGGCTGAGCATCGTCAGCGGCAGCAACGTGGACTTACCGGCACCCGGTGGAGCTACGACCACGGCGGCATGGCGCTGCGAGAGTTCTGTGTTGAGCTTTTCAGCAATAGTGGCTGCTGGAAGCTGGCGGTATTTCTCTATGATATTCTTGGTTGGCATCGTCATTGACTCCTTATTATATATAGCTGATTTTACTCCTTAATTATATATAGATCTACAAAGTTACTACTTTTACGTGTAAAAAACACCACCGGCGACAATTATTGATTTTAGGGATAAAAATACCCAAAATATTGCGCCAATCAAAAAATAAGTAGTACTTTTGCGGTGATTTAAACAAAACTAATTTGTATCATGGTTAAAATCACATTCCCTGACGGTTCTGTGCGTGAGTACGAGCAGGGCGTCACTGGACTTCAAATCGCAGAGAGCATCTCACCGGCTCTCGCCCGTGACGTTGTATCTTGCGGGATTAATGGTGAGACAACCGAGTTAAACCGTCCCATCAATGAGGACGCAACCATCGCACTTTACAAGTTCGACGACGAAGAGGGCAAGCACACCTTCTGGCACACTTCCGCCCACCTGCTCGCCGAGGCGCTCCAAGAGCTCTACCCCGGCATCCAGTTCGGCTTCGGACCTGCCATCGAGAATGGCTTCTTCTACGATGTCATGCCGCCTGAGGGCAAGATGATCTCCGAAAACGACTTCTCCAAGATCGAGGAGAAGATGAAGGAACTCGCTAAGAAAAACGAGCCCGTCGTGCGCCGTGAGGTCTCCAAAGCCGACGCCATCAAGGAGTTTGAGGCTGACGGACAGAAATACAAGGTGGAGCACATTCAGCAGGATCTCGCTGACGGCACCATCACCACATACACCCAGGGCAGCTTCACCGACCTCTGCCGTGGCCCGCACTTGATGAGTACCGGTGCCATCAAGGCCATCAAGATCACGAGCGTGGCTGGTGCCTTCTGGCGCGGCGATGCCAAGCGCGAGCAGATGACACGTATCTACGGTATCACCTTCCCCAAGAAGAAGATGCTCGACGAGTATCTCGTGATGCTCGAAGAGGCTAAGAAGCGCGACCACCGCAAAATCGGTAAGGAGATGGAGCTCTTCATGTTCTCCGACCGCGTCGGCAAGGGTCTGCCTATCTGGCTGCCGAAGGGTACTCAGCTGCGTCTGCGTCTGCAGGAGCTGCTCCGTAGCGTGCTCAAGCCTTACAACTATCAGGAGGTCATCACTCCGGGTATCGGCTCGAAAAACCTCTATGTCACCTCAGGACACTATGCTCACTACGGCAAGGATGCCTTCCAGCCTATCCACACGCCTGAGGAGGACGAGGAGTATATGCTCAAGCCGATGAACTGCCCTCACCACTGTGAGGTCTATGCCCGCAAGCCACGCTCTTACAAGGATCTGCCGCTCCGCATCGCTGAGTTCGGTACTGTGTTCCGCTATGAGAAGAGCGGTGAGCTCCACGGACTGACACGTGTGCGTACCTTCACGCAGGACGACGCCCACATCTTCGTGCGTCCTGACCAGGTAAAGGCTGAGTTCGAGACCATCATCGACATCATCCTCAAGGTCTTCCGTATCTTCGGCTTCGACAACTACGATGCTCAGATCTCTCTTCGTGATCCCAAGGACACCGAGAAGTATATCGGTTCCGACGAGATTTGGCAGGAGAGTGAGGACGCTATCCGCCAAGCTTGCAAGGAGAAGGGGCTCAACGCTCATGAGGAGACGGGCGAGGCTGCCTTCTATGGTCCTAAGCTCGACTTCATGGTCAAGGATGCCATCGGCCGTAAATGGCAGTTGGGTACGATCCAGGTCGACTACAACCTGCCGGAGCGTTTCAAGCTGGAGTACACCGCTGAGGACAACTCCAAGAAGACGCCGGTGATGATCCACCGTGCTCCCTTCGGCTCTCTCGAGCGCTTCACCGCTGTGCTCATCGAGCACACTGCCGGTCACTTCCCCTTGTGGCTCACTCCCGACCAGGTGGCTATCCTGCCGATCTCGGAGAAGTACAACGACTACGCTAAGGAGGTCAAGAGCTACCTCGACACGCAGGACGTGCGCGCTTACATCGACGACCGCAACGAGAAGATCGGCCGCAAGATCCGCGACAACGAGCTCAAGCGTGTGCCTTATATGATCGTCGTAGGCGAGAAAGAGGCTGCTGACAAGCTCGTGAGCATGCGTAAGCAGGGCGGCGGCGAGCAGGCTACCATGCCGATGACGGAGTTCGCACAGCGCATCAAGGACGAGGTTGCTGAGCAGCTCAAAGAGATCAACGCTTAAACATTTCATTCTCTCCTGACGCTCTCAGGAGACTTTCATACCGGGGCGGGAAGCATCGAGACATGCTTTCCGCCTCGCTTTTTGTTCCCTAACAATCCCTCCCGCAACTCGTGTAACAGTTTCTCACACAGAGATACTGATAAGGCTCTATTCTATATTCCTATGTCTCGGTGATTCCATATCCCGGTTTGAGATCCATTCGTTAGCTAATTCACTGCCCTCCACTAACAACAACGAGCGTAAACACTGCTGGAAAATTTGCCCTCATCAGAGGAAACTTCTATTTTGCCTTATAAATCTGTGTCATGACACAAAGATATAAAGCAATGATCGTACTTGAAAGGAAATATTCGACCAAACGAATCTTTACAAAACAGCATCACTGCAGAGTTGCAATCTAGAGAGAAAGAAAACTTGAAAATGAGAAAAAACAAAGATGAACCATCAATTTTTGCTGGCTCATGTTGTCAAAGTACCCTTCTGATACTATCAGAAAGGCTTTCTGACCTGGTCAAAGTGCCTTTCTGACCATGTTATCTTACCGAGATGATAGCATCAAAAAGGCTTTCTGATAGGTAACACCGACAAAATTTCATTGTAAAATTACTGTTTTCTTAGAGAGAAAAAACACCATTATTCTATAACATTCTGTATATCAGATATTTATAAATCAACTCTCAAAAATCGTGAAATTGGGAGCGACATAGTAGTTGATTCAGAAAATCGCAAGGAGAAGAGCAGAAAATTGTCAGTTTTCTCAACAACAGAGATAGAAGGACATACACCGCAAGAGATCGTCTTGTTAGCTCGCACAACAGCAGCTGTTAAGAGAATCGCTTTCCCAAACAAACGATAACTGCCCCATACTAATTATCTGTCTAATTATCTGCCAAGACGCAACTGTGGTTACAGGGAGCGTCAGGAAGCGGAACTTCATCAGGAATGGACGACTCGAACTTGAGCGTGAATCCGTAAGCACCTATTAGAGCCGGATAAAAGCTGAGCAGCGCGGACGAGCAAGCACAGCCTCGAGGAGGCTGCTCATGTGTTACTTTTGTTACTCGTTACCGCATTACTCTGATATGGTCTCATTTTCCCGCAAACAAGCGTAAAATCCTTCCCTTTTGTCCCCATTCCCTCAATCCAGGCACGATCCTCACGGGAAATTATGAGGAACCAAGCAAGTATTTTAACCTGCGCCCCATCTTTTTCTGCCAAAATTGCAGTATTCTCAAATAAAATGCGTAATTTTGTCAACCCATGAATACTACAGAACTGCAAAGAATCAAACAGCGCTACAACATCGTAGGCAACAGCGATGATCTGAACCACGCCCTCGACGTGGCCCTGCAAGTAGCCCCCACCGACCTCAGCGTGCTGATCGTCGGCGAGAGCGGCGTGGGCAAGGAGATCATCCCCCGCGTCATACACGACAACTCCCCCCGGCGCCGTGAGCGTTACTTCGCCATCAACTGCGGTTCCATCCCTGAGGGTACCATCGACAGCGAGCTCTTTGGCCACGAAAAAGGTGCCTACACCGGAGCCGTCGGCGAAAGCGAGGGATATTTCGGTGTCGCCAACAAAGGCACTATCTTCCTCGACGAGGTAGGTGAACTGCCCATGGCCACACAGGCACGACTGCTCAGAGTGCTCGAGACGGGAGAGTATATTCGCGTAGGCGGACAGGAAATCAGAAAGACCGACGTGCGTATCGTCGCTGCCACAAACGTCAACATGCGCAAGGCAATCTCTGAGGGACGCTTCCGCGAAGACCTCTACTACCGACTCAACACCATCCCCATACAGATGCCGCCACTGCGCGAGCGGGGCAACGACATACTGCTGCTCTTCCGGCTCTTCGCCATGCAGATGGCCGACAAATACCATCTGCCAAAGATCACCCTCACCGACGATGCCAAGCAGCTCATGCTCCACTATAAATGGCCCGGCAACGTCAGACAGCTCAAAAACATCACCGAGCAGATGTCGGTGCTCAGCGAAAAGCGCGAAATCAACGCTGAACAGCTCAAGCACTTCATCCCCGACGATCCCGAGAGCACGGAACTCGCCACCATCAGCCAACCCGGACAGCACTCCTATGAGAATGAGCGCGAAGCGCTCTACAAGATTCTCTACGAGCTCAGAGGCAGCGTCGCCAACCTCAGGCACGACCTCAACTCCATGAGAAAACAACTCGACGATACCCGCGAACTCAACAATATGAGTGCTTACCGCAATCAGTATCTCGACACCCCAGCCTCTGCCATGCCCGCACTCTCCCCTGCCGGACACACACTGAATGGATACGACGGGGTCTCGTCCACACAAGAGGCCGAAGCCGAGGAAATTAAGACTGAGCCCGAAAGCCTTAACCTCAACGACCTCGGACGGCAGATGGTCGAGAAAGCACTCGAAAGAAACAATGGCAATAGGAAAAAAGCTGCCCAGGAACTGGGCATCTCCGACCGCACACTCTATAGAAGAATCAAACAGTATGGTCTCGATAAAAAAGAATATTAAAGTCATCCGGCATACCCTGCTGGCTCTCACGCTGCTTATCTCCACCGTCGCCCTGATGAGCGCATGCAAGGTAAGCCTGAAATTCAACGGCGCCAGCATCGACTACACCAAGACCAAGACCATCCGTATCGCTGACTTCCCCATACGCTCCAGCTATGTCTGGGGACCCATGGGACCGATGTTCAACAATCAGCTCAAAGATGTCTTCGCCAACCACACTCACCTACAGCAGGTCAAGCGGGGCGGAGACCTCGTCATCGAAGGTGAGATCACACAATACAGCCAGCGCAACAAATCCGTCTCCAGCGAGGGATATTCTGCGCAGACCGAGCTCTCCATGACCGTCAACGTGCGCTTCACCAACAACGCCAACCACAGTCAGGACTTCGAGAAGCAATTCACCTCCACCAAGAGCTACGAGACCACACAAAGCCTCTCCAGTGTACAGCAGGAACTTGTGGATCAGATGTGCAAGGACCTCACTGACCAAATCTTCAATGCCACCGTCGCCAACTGGTAATCATCATGGACATAGCGCAATACATACAACATCCTGAGCTTTTGGACCGCGAGACCGTCTACGATCTCCGCAGCCTGCTTGCGCTCTATCCTTATTACCAGAATGCACGGCTGTTACTGCTCAGTAACCTCTACCTGCTCCACGATCCCTCGTTCAACGACGAACTCCGTCAGGCTGCCATCTACATCACCGACCGAAAGGTGATCTTCAACCTTGTAGAGGCCGCACACTACAAGCTCAAAACCGACAGGCAGGAAAGCAATCGTGACAGCAGACAAGACAAGACAGAGGACAAGGGCGACCGCACCATATCACTCATCAACAACTTCCTCGACACCATACCCGAGGACGAGAAAGAAAAGGAAAAGCCCAAGAAGACCAAACGCAAGCCCACTCCCGCCGATGCCGCTGTCGACTACGTCGCTTATCTGCTGGAAACAGAAGATGACGACGAGCAGGAAACGCCACAGGAGCAGCCTCAGCTTAAGGGGCAGGATTTGATCGATAATTTCATCAATAATGACAAGGGAAAAATAAAATTGAAGGACACACCCGAGTTCCTTCCCAAAATAGAAGAAGAAGAAAACAAAGACAGCAACAAAGAGGATAAAAGCTATTTCACCGAGACTTTGGCCAAGATTTACATCAAGCAAGGCCGATATGAGAAAGCTTTGGAAATTATTCAGCAATTAAATTTGAATTATCCAAAAAAAAATGCTTACTTTGTAGATCAAATACGCTTCTTAGAAAAGTTGATATTAAATAATAAAAATAATAAGTAAAAGTTTATGTACACGTTTTTCGTTATTCTCATCGTTGTGGCATCACTGCTGATGATTGGCATTGTACTCATACAAGAGTCCAAGGGCGGCGGTCTGTCCAGCAATTTCTCCTCCACCAACGCCATCATGGGTGTGCGCAAGACCACAGACTTCGTGGAGAAGGCTACATGGGGCTTGGCTGCCTTCATGGTGGTCATGAGCATCGTCTGCGCTTACACCGCTCCGCAGAGCACCGCTGATCAGAGCGTGCTCGAGAAGGCTGCCACTGAGAGCCAGGCTACCAACCCTACCAACACACAGGGCTTCCAGGCTGGCCAGCAGGCTCCCGCGCAGGGCGCTGCTGCTAAGGGTGCTGCCGCTCCGGCTCAGGGTGCCCAGAGTGCTCCCGCAACGCCTGCTGCTCCGGCCAAATAAAAGAAAAACTGCAAAAAGTAAGGGATAAATTTGGTGGTTTCAAAAAAATCCCTTACCTTTGCACTCGCTTTTGAGAAATATCTCAGTCACTGATTATTTGCTGGCTTGGATCTCTCACAAAGCCTTACATGGTGGGCGTAGTTCAGTTGGTTAGAGCGTCAGATTGTGGTTCTGAATGTCGTGGGTTCGAGTCCCACCCCCCACCCCTCAAAAATCCCCGTAGTCCAAGCGACTGCGGGGATTTGTCGTTTATAGATCTACATTTCACCACATTTGGCGCCCCAATAGCCAAATATTGTCGTGCCTGCCGTTCTGTTGCCACGGCTGCCAATTATGCACCAGCCGCCCGGTTTGCCATAGCTGCCCATGTTATGCATTAGCCGCCCGGTTTGCCACGGCTATGCCGTGGTCATTGCTCTGCCCTCTATGGCCCGTCAGAAACCGCAAATCCCTGCCACTCCTTATGAGCGGCAGGGATTTGCTATTATCCTATCATAGACGCGGCTCAGTCTGCCTTTGCCACATGCTTGCGCTTCCCGCTAAACTCCGTGAAATCGACACGGATAATATTCACACGGTGAAACGACTTCTCGCTATACTTATACCCGATCTCCTTGAAGTCGGGCGACAGCTTATCCACCAGCAGATGCAGTGCACCCATCATCTCTTCGGCAGAGAGATGGATATGAGCCTCACCCCGCAGGATGACGCTCTCATACTCTGTGGTGAAGTTACGTGGCAGCAGATGCACGCGTCCAATGATACAAAACGACACTTGTGGATGCTGCTCCAAAGCCTGCAGCTTACGTCCCTCAGGAGCACAATGAATGTAGATGGAGTGATCACCGTCCCATACATAGTTCAGCGGCACACCATACCCCGAACCGTCGACATCCTGCATCGACAGCACACCATACTCACTCTCCCGCAAGAGCTCCAAAGCCCTCTCCTCGTCCATCAGCCTATCCTGGCGACGGACGGTGTCGTTGACATACTTCATTGCTTCAAAACCTTTTCCTTCTTAAACGTAGCAATAACGATTATTATTGTTGAATGTTGAATGTTGAGTGATGAACTAAGTCAACATTCATCATTCAACACTCAACATCGCTTACGCATTAATCATCGTCTTGATATCCTCGTCTACGGTAGAGATGGTACCGAGGCCGAAGCTGTCCTGGAGCACTTTCAGCACACCGGGAGAGACAAAGGCGGGAAGCGTAGGACCAATGTGGATATTCTTCACGCCAAGGCTCAGCAGAGCGAGGAGCACGATGACAGCCTTCTGCTCATACCAAGCAATGTTGAAGGCAATCGGCAGATCGTTGACATCAGCAGCACCGAAGATCTCTTTGAGCTTCAAAGCTACCACAGCCCACGAATAGCTGTCATTGCACTGTCCGGCGTCGAGCACACGAGGGATGCCGTTGATGTCGCCGAGGTTGAGCTTGTTGTATTTATACTTAGCGCAACCCGAGGTGAGGATCACCACATCCTTAGGCAGAGCCTGGGCGAAGTTAGCATAATAGTTACGGCTCTTCATACGGCCGTCGCAACCACTCATCACCACGAACTTGCGGATAGCACCACTCCTGACAGCCTCCACAATCTTATCGGCAAGAGCGAACACCTGATCGTGAGCGAAGCCGCCGACAATCTCGCCATGCTCAATCTCCTCAGGAGCCTGGCAGTGGCGTGCCAGCTCGATGACCTCAGAGAAGTCCTTATGGCCGTCGGGACGTGTAGCGATATGCTTCCATCCGGGGAAGCCCGTGGAGTTGGCTGTGAACACCCGACCTGCATAGTTAGCTTTCGGTGACGGCGGAACGATGCAGTTGGTGGTGAAGACGATAGGACCGTTGAAGTGAGCGAACTCCTCTTTCTGCTTCCACCAAGCATTACCGTAGTTGCCTACGAGGTGCTTGTATTTCTTCAGCTCAGGATAGTAGTGTGCCGGCAGCATCTCGCCGTGAGTATAGACATCGATACCCGTACCCTCTGTCTGCTCCAGGAGGTCAGCAATATCGTGGAGGTCGTGACCACTAATGAGAATACCCGGACGCTTACCTACGCCAATGTTCACCTTCGTGATCTCAGGCTTACCATAAGCTCCCGTGTTTGCCTTGTCGAGCAGTGCCATCACGTCAACACCATATTTACCAGTGGTGAGAAGCAGCTGCAGCAGACTGTCAGCAGTAGCGTCGGGGTTGGTAATACCGGCCAAAGCCTCAGCCATGAAGCCGGCGATAGCCTCATCGCGCAGTCCCAGACGTGCGGCATGCTCGTAATAAGCAGCCATACCCTTGAGTCCGAGCACGATGGTCTCCTTAAGTGAGCGGATGTCTTCGTTGGTAGTGCGCAGCACGGTCTCGCGGTCGCCCTCAGCCTCGTAGTCGCTCTTCTCGCCGCCCCACTCTACTTCGTGATAGTTGGGCAGTGCCACTCCGAGCTCAGCAGCCTTAGCCAGCAGCTGTTTCTTCAATGCGATACCCTTGTCGACTTTCTGCAGCAGTGCGCTGTCGTCAAAATTGGCATTGGTGATAGTGGCAAAGAGTGCGTCCACGATGAAATCATCCACAGCGGTATCATCACTCTGTCCCTGCTGCAACAGCGCGTGATAGATGGTACCTACACCACGTGTCACGCTCAGCAACAAGTCCATCCAACGGCTTGTCTCGGGTTTCTTACCACATACGCCACTCACAGTACATCCTGTACCCTTGGCTGTCTCTTGACATTGATAGCAAAACATCATATCTTTCTTCTGATTATAAGTTATATTTATTATCTAATGATTAGTTACAAATTCTGTCCGTCAAAGTGCGATGCCTCCATCTCGATGGCTTGGGGGAAGATAATGTCGTTTTCGACATGGGTGTGCTTCTTGAGGTTCTCTCGGAACTCGCTGAGCTGGCACATCAACTCCATATAGTCTTCCGATGCGTCGGCCGGATCCTGGTAGTCGCTGAACCGTGTGGCGATGCGCCTTGAGCACATAGTCTGCAAGGAGATCTTGTAGCCACTCGCTAAAATTGTATCTGCTTTTATCTTCCATCTTGTGCTGCTTGATTAACGATTGACGGGTGCAAAGTTAGGAAGATAGAAAAGGAGCACCGGTAACAATTGTTACCTCAGCATATTAATTAGAGTTAAAGATGAAAAATACATCACTAAGAGAGAATGTCGATTAAACTTTCAAGAGGTACCAACGTCATATAAGTGTTTTTGCACAACAAACAAATCACCGTATTATTCAGAATAGAATATTCAATCAGATATGAAGAAAGCATTACTCCTTGCCTTGCTATTGATGATGACGATAGCATCAGCGACAGCGCAGCAGAAAATCCAGGGTACGCTCATCGACCGCGACTCCAAAGAGCCCGTGCCTATGGTCACCGTTCAGCTGCTCAAAGCCGACTCTGCCTTTGTTTCCGGCACCGTGAGCAATGACAGCGGTAAGTTTGTCATTCAGACGCCTGCTCCCGGCAAGTATCTGCTGAAGATTTCCAGCATCGGCTATGTCACCGCCATCAAGCGTCTGCAGATGGAGGCTGAGCACGACTTGGCTCTGGGCAATATCATTATCCACTCCGATGCCGTGATGCTCAAAGAGGCACAGGTGACGGCTCAGGCTCTGAAGGTGACTCTCAAGGAGGACACCTTTGTATATAACAGCGCTGCCTACCGTACCCCCGAAGGCTCCACCATCGAGGAACTCGTCAAGCGATTGCCCGGCGCTCAGGTGAGCGACGACGGTAAGATCACCATCAACGGCAAGGAGGTGAAAAAGATCATGCTCGACGGTAAAGAGTTTATGACCGGTGACACCAAGACGGCCATGAAGAATATCCCGACAAGCATCATCGACAAGGTGAAAGCCTACGAACAGAAGAGCGACTTGGCACGTGTCACCGGCATCGACGACGGTGACGAGCAGACAGTGCTCGACTTCGGTACAAAGGCTGGCATGGGCAAGGGTACCATGGCCAATGTCGATCTCGGTGTGGGTACCAAGGACCGGTATGCCGAAAGATTCTTCGGCGGATGGTTTAACAAGGAAGCCCGCGTCTTTGCTATGGGCAACGCCAACAATGTCAACGACATGGGATTTGGCGGACGTGGCGGCTTTGGCAGAAACCGCAATGGCCTCAACGCCTCGAAGATGGGTGGCGTGAATGTCAACTATGAAAAGAAAAACGTCATCAAAGTAGACGGCAGCGTCAGATGGAACCACAGCGATGGCGACATCTACTCGAAGAACTCCAGTGAGAACTTCGTCAGCAAGTCGGCTTCCTTCTCCAACAGCCTCAACCAAAGTTATTCCCGCTCCAACAGTTGGAATGGGCAGGCACGCATCGAATGGACACCCGACACGATGACCAATATCATGTTCCGCCCCACTGCCAGCTACTCCACCAGCGACGGACTGGGCAACAACAATTCTGCTTCCTTCAACGATGACCCTTATAAATATGTGGTGGATCCGCTCTCTGAGGACGGTTTGAAGACACTCGACGAGAATGGACTGCTCGTCAACAGCCGACGCAACACTTCCATGAGCTATTCATGCAACAAGAGCCTCGGCGCTGAACTGCAATACAACCGGCGCCTCAACAGTCGCGGACGAAACATCACACTACGTGCCGATGCCAACTACTCCGACAACGATGGCAAGAATCTCTCCACCAGCAACGTGCATCTCTATCAGATTCTCAACGCGCTGGGACAGGACTCTACCTATCAGACCAATCGCTATAGCGTCACGCCGACAAAGAACTACGGCTATACCTTGCAGGCTACCTACAGCGAGCCACTGTGGCGTGGTGCCTTCCTGCAGTTGCGCTACCGCTTTAAATACAGCTACAGCAAGAGCGACCGCTCCACCTATGACTTCTCCAACCTCGGTGAAGACTTCTTCTCGGGTATCAACGGCGCCTACCGCTCATGGGACAGCTACCTCAACCGCCTCGCCAATCCCTACACCGATTATCTCGACTCCAACCTGAGCCGCTACTCTGAATATAAAAACTACACGCATATCGTGAAGCTCATGCTGCGCATGATACGCGCCAAATGGCAACTCAACGCCGGTGTGATGGCACAGCCACAGAAGTCGCACTATATTCAGGACTATCAAGGTATCAGCGTCGACACCACACGCAATGTCTTCAACGTCTCCCCTACCTTCGACTTCCGCTACCGCTTCAGCAAGGTCAGCAACCTGCGCATCAACTACCGCCCCAACACGTCACAGCCCAGCATCTCACAGCTCCTCGACATCACCGACGACTCTGACCCGCTCAACATTCAGAAAGGTAACCCGGGACTGAAACCGTCGTTCACGCAGAACTTCAGATTCTTCTACAACAACTACTGGGAGAAGACACAACGCGCTATGATGGCGCACCTGGGATTCTCCACCACGAACAACTCCATCAGCTCTAAGGTGACTTACGACGAGAAGACAGGTGGACGCACCACACGACCGGAAAACATCAACGGCGACTGGAACATGAACGGTGCCTTTATGTTCAACACGCCGCTCGACTCGGCCGGTATCTGGAACATCAACACGTTCACGAATATGAGCTATGCTAACAACGTAGGTTATGTGACGCTCAACAACGCCTCTGACTCGCAGAAAAGCACTACCAAGGATCTCAACCTTTGGGAGCGTCTCTCGGGCAGCTACCGCAACAGTTGGCTGGAGGTGGAACTCGACGGACAGCTCTCCTACCGCCAATCTCGCAATGAGCTGCAGTCCACCGCCAATCTCGACACTTGGCAATTTGCCTACGGTGCTAATGTCAACTTTACACTACCGTGGGGTATGTCGCTCTCTACCGACCTCCACGAGAACAGCCGCCGAGGTTACAGTGATCCTTCGCTCAACACCAACGAGCTGGTATGGAATGCGCAACTCTCACAGAGCTTCCTGCGTGGTAAGCCCCTCACGGTGATGTTGCAGTTCTACGACATTCTTCACAACCAAAGCGACCTCTCACGCACCATTACGGCCATGCAGAGCAGCAACACGGAGTATAACAGCATCAACAGCTACGTGATGCTCCACGTCAACTATCGTCTCAACCTCTTCGGTGGTAAAGGCATGGGACCCGGCGACGGCCATCGTGGTCCAGGTATGGGTCCTGGTCGTGGAGGACGCCCGCCAATGGGTGGCTTTGGTGGTGGCAGACCTCCACGTGGCGGCGGCTTCAGTGGATTCTAAAGCATGAAGCATGATAGCACAAAAACACTAAAGCTCTAAAGCATAAAAGCACAAAAAAAGGGAACTCTTCAATGAGTTCCCATTTTTTGTTGTATAAAGGAAGCTGTTCTTGACAGCCCCATATATAATAAGGTATATCCCTACTGTGCTTTCACTGCCTTGGCGAGTTTCTCCAATGCCTGACGGATATACTCTCGTGGTGAGCCTACGTTGAGTCGCATGAAGCCTTCACCGCCGGGTCCGAACATCTCGCCGTCGTTGAGAGCCAGATGAGCCTTGTCGATAAAGAGGTCGAGTAGCGCTTCATGGCTCAAATGCAGATCCCGGCAGTCAAGCCATACAAGGAAGGAAGCCTGAGGGCGCAGCGGACGGATACCTGAGATATGCTCCCGACAATAGTCTTCCACGAAGCGGATGTTATCCTCCACGTAAGCCAGCATCTGCCGACGCCACTCCTCTCCCTTGCGGAAGGCAGCTATCGTGGCGATATGGGCAAAGATGTGCGCCTCATCCAATTCGTTGGCCTTGAGCCAGCCATAGAAGCGGTCACGCAATTCCTTGTTCGGCACGATGGCGTGACTGGTGATGATGCCTGCGATATTGAATGTCTTCGTGGGCGACTGAAACGTGATGCTGATGTCGGCAGCCTTCTCCGACACATTGGCAAACGGTATATGACGGTGCCCGAAGAGTGCCATGTCGCAATGGATCTCGTCTGAGATGACCAATAGGTGATGATCATAGCAGAAGTCAGCGAGTCGGCTGAGCGTCTCACGTGTCCAGCAAATGCCACCCGGATTGTGAGGATTGCAAAGGATCAGCAGCCGGCACTTGTCGTCGCAGACTCGTTCCAAGCCCTCGAAATCCATGTCGTAGTAGCCAGCCTCCCGTCTGATGAGCGGATTCCACACCACTTCCCGATGATTGCCCCGGGGCGTGAGGAAGAAAGGATGATAGACCGGTGGCATGACGACCACCTTCTCGTCGGGCTTCAGAAAGATGTTGCAGACCAGTCCTATGCCCTTGACGATACCAGGGATAAACGACAGCCACTCCCGCTTGATGTCCCACTGATGATGGATGAGCACCCAGTCGTGGATAGCCGGGAAGTAATCTTCCGGCTCTACTGTGTAGCCGAGAATAGGATGATCCAGCCGATGACGCAAGGCATCGAGAATCTCCGGACAGACAGCAAAATCCATATCTGCCACCCACAAGGGTTGCAGGTCGTCACGTCCCCAGCGTGGCTTCAGTGCCTCATGCATGAGATCGCCCGAACCACGGCGCTCAATGATCGTATCGAAATCGTATTGCATAAAAAGCCATTTATGTTGAGAGTTAAGACCAGATAGTTCTAAGCCCAACTCTCATAATTTCTATGATTAGCCCTCCAAAGCCTGCTTGATGTCCTCAAAGAGGTCGTCAACATCCTCCAATCCGATGGAGAGACGGATCGTCGTGTCGCTGACGTCCATCGCCTTTTTCATCTTGTCGGGGAAGAGGCCAAAGATCGTACTGGCCGGATGGATGGCCAGCGTGCGGTTGTCGAAGAGATTGGTGGCACGATGGATGAGCTTCAGATGATCAATCATGCGGAAGCAGGCATCCTTCGACTCCAAATCGATGCACACCATGGCACCTGCTGTGGAGCCGAACTGCCGCTGTGCGAGCTCGTGGAAGGGATTATCCTCCAAGCCAACATAGTTGACACGTTTGATCTGAGGCAGTATCAGAAGCCTGCGAGCCAAAGTCAATGCATTGGAGGATTGTACACGATAGCGTGCGTCGAGTGTCTCCAGTCCCATGGTCTGCAGGAAAGCTACCTGCGGAGTCATGTAAGCACCGAGATTAAAGAGCATCTCATTTTTCATCACCTCATCAAAATGCGGTGTAGTGCCATAGTCGATGACCAGTCCGCCTAATGATGTAGCGCCACCGCTGACATACTTTGTGCTGGACACCACCTCGATGTCCACACCCAAGTCATGGGAAGAGAACATTGTGAAGGGAATGGTTGTTGTGTCGGCTACCAATGGGATATGATGGGCATGGGCGATCTCTGCCAACTTGCTCAAGTCAGCCACCTCCATCTGCGGGTTGGTGATGATCTCCAAAAAGATGCAGCATGTATTCTCGTTGATGGCAGCCTCAACAGCCTCGGGATCCGTCAGGTCAGCAAGCTTGCAGCCCACACCAAACTTACGGAGCGTGGACATGAGTAAAGAGAAAGTGTTGCCGAAGAGATGCTTCGACGTCACTACGTTCTTTCCCTGTGCTGTGAGCGCCATCATGGTATTGCTGATGGCAGCCATACCACTGTTGAGCGCAATGACATTCTTTGCTCCTGTGAGCGCCTTGACACGCTCCTCGAAGTTGGAAACCGTAGGATTCTCACAACGAGAATAGTCCGGTGCGTCGATACGGTTGCAAAAGGCATCGCTCATCGTCTGAGCATTGTCAAACTCATAGGCTACTGCGTTGTACACGGGCATACTGAGTGCGTCATACGCGTCGCGCCGCTTATAAGGCACATGTATGGCTTGTGTCTGTTTGTTCATAATCTCTTACCAATATAGTTCTATAACGAAAGTTCTGCTTGAGTTACCCCCCCACGTCATACAGAATACCACTCTATAGCATGATTAATACCACTGCACAGCATTGCTGTAACCGCTTCGCTTGTCATACTTCAGCGCGTCGGTAAGCGTTGATGCGTTGCATCGGAAGGTGAAGTTATAGCTCGTGTATGGAGCCAGTACCACAGAGCAACTCATGTTGAAGCAGTGAAGGTCACGCTGTAACGACGCCGTGGTCATTGACATCTTGTGATTGTCGAAATCATAACCACTGGAGAAGCTGATATTCCATCCGTCGCTGATGCGCAGGTTACCACTCATATTGAGTGTCTGAGAGAAGCTATAGGGATAGCGCATAGTCTTATAGTTAAACTTCCCGGAAGTGTTCTCACGCATCGTGATGCCATAGCCGAAGGTGATAGACCAAGGCATAGAGAAGCGCATATAGCCGTCGTCATCTGTACTGGCTTTTCCGCCACCACTCTTCTTCTTGGCTCCGTTCTGCGCCTTGATCATCTCGTCATCGACATTACTGTTGATGTCGGTGTCTATGCCTTCGTCGTCATCATCATTGTTGTATTTGTTTTTGTTGTCCTTGTCCTCGTCGCTGCCACCGCCAAAGAGCTTGGCGATCTTCTCGGGAGTCAGCGTGTAGGAGATGTTCTGCGACATTCCTTGGAAACGACCGAAGCGTCCACGTCCCCACTCTGTGTGGTTACCGACATAAGGTTTGCCATTCTCGTCGAGATCCCAAGCGTAGGTGGCAAAGACCGCATTCATGTTGAATGTATAGTTCTTCCACCATTTCAGTCTCAGGCGCATGCTCAGATCACTCCACTTATGATAAGAGGCCGCCATATTGTAGGACATGCTGGCACCGAGCTCATCTATAAGGCTGATCTTCTTATAACCCGTCGAATCCTCGTCGCTCTTGATTTTCATCTCAAGATTGTTGGACAAGTCCATCGAGATGCTACCCGTCTTACCTTTTCCCGGCACGGAATAGAGCTGATCGGAATAGGGTGAATACTCCACAAGCGACACGTTGCCGTCGGCATCTGTCTTCTGATAGGTCTGATAATAGCCGTAGCGCGAAGCGCCGAAATCAGGTGCATAGCTGAAGGAGATTTGCGGTGTGATGACATTGCGGATGGCCTGAATCTTATCACCGAAGATCTTTCTGTTAGGGATGGCAAACAGATAGAGCTTGGTATTGGCCGAGAGACTCAGGTTCCAGTTATAGACATTGTGGAATCCGTAAGTCGTATCACGCACCTCTTCCTGTGTCGCCTGATCCCACGAGCGTGTGACCTTGCTCGAATACATACGGTCGGTGAAGTTGAACGAGGGCGAGATGTTGATATAGTTGAACAGCGTGAAGTTGCCGCTGATCGGTATATTGTGCTGCATGCCATTCTTCCAGTCCTTGATGAGGTTGGAGTGTATGAGCTTGTCTTCCTTTGTGTTGATCGAGTTGCTGAGCTGTCCGGTATAGCTCATCGAGATCTTCTCATACCATTTCTCATCACCCACCTGATGCTTGCGGCGGAAAGGATAGAAGCGAGAGATGTTGATATTCAGGTCGGGCAGCGTCATGGCGATACTCGAGTCACACATATTCTGCGAGAGGTTGGCAGAAGAACTCAGCGACAGCCCGATGCTGGAGAAGGTAGTGCTCCAACTTACCGAAGAGGTACGTGTCGACTGCGTGAGCGACTGCGGATTGTACATACTCGTCAGGTTGTTGCGCTCATACTTCGATGACGCAAAGTTGATGCTGGCAGCAAGACTACTGAAAGGATTGGCTTTCGGGTCCTGCCGATGGCTCCATTGTAGTTTGAAGCTCTTCTGCTCAGAGAAGTCCGGCATGCCCTTGTCACCGGTCTTGGTGTCCTGGTAGCTGAAGAGGAACGAGCCACTGTACTTATATCGTTTTCTATAGTTGCTGGCTGCCGAGAAGCCCCACGAGCCTTTGGTATAGATTTCACCCAAGAGCTTCAGATCCCATTTGTCACTTATGGCAAAATAATAGCCACCGTCGCGCAGATAGAATCCACGGCTGTTCTCGTCACCATACGTCGGCATGATGAAGCCACTGGAATAGCTCTTGGTGAAGGGGAAGAAACCATAAGGAATGGCGAATGGCAACGGCACATCGGCCACTACCAGATATGCCGGACCGAAGACCACATCCTTGCCGGGACGTACCTTGGCACGCGACAAAGCAATATAGAAGTCGGGATGGGGTGCGTCGCAGGTGGTGTAGCGTCCGTGAGCCAGATAGATCTCGCCATTGTCGTTGCGCTTCGACTGCTCACTGGTCAGGAAGCCATCCTCCTGCTTGGTATATACGTGTTTGATGAAACCTTTCTTGGTCTTGAAGTTAAACGACATCGTGTCGGTGTCGTAAGTGTCCTGCCCCATGACAAAGACCGGCTTACCCTTGATACCATCCTTTGCCGTGGTGTCTTTGGAACCGGTAGCATGTACAAGACTGCTGTCAAGACTCAGCTTGATCTTGTCGCTCTTCAAGTCCATATTCTCGTACTTCACCTCAGCCGAACCGTAGAGATGGGCGGTATTGGTAGAGGCCATATAGACCAGCGAGTCGTCGGCTTGATAGTTGACGGGGGCGTCAATGCCGTTTTTCTTCTTTCGGTTGATGGAGTCGAGGAGTAGCGAGTCGTCTACCGCCTTGTTGTGGTGATAGACAGCGAGTTGCAGAGAGTCCATACCCGTTGTGTCGGTAGCGGCACCATCAGCTTGTAATCCTTTGACACGGGAGGAGTCCGTCTGCGTGGTATCAGCCTTCTTGCCGGTAAGCCGCTTGTCGGAAGAAGGCATAGCGCCACTGGCCATGGCTACAGCCATGACACCCACTGCCGATAATATAATGAAAGGCTTACTTCTCAATGGATATTCTGAATAATGTGAAAACAATGAATGGCGCTCATCATGAGCTATGCAAAATTACGCAATATCTGTTGAACAAGCGAGGGTTTTCGCATTTTTAACGTTCAGGTTCAAACAGTGTTTTCCATTGCAGGAAACGCTGGAGACCATCCTCTCCAAACTTGGCGATGCTCTTTGCGGCCTGCTCTGGTGTCTTGACTTTCTTGAGATTGGACTTGCTGTAGAACTTGTCAGCATAGCAAATCAGCTTCTCTTCCAGTGTCTCAGGCAGGAAATCCTGATGTGGCAATGGCAGGTTCTGCCGGATGATCTCCTCTTTGGACAGCCCGGCGCCAGTATGCCGCTCGCACACGCGGGCATGCCTGGGATAGCCTTCCTCACGCATCAGCTCTGCGCCCAAACGGCCGTGACAAATATAAGGCTCTGTACCAGGGCAGGCAATGCCGGGCGCGTCACAGCGAAAGATGCCGATATCATGAAGCATTGCCGCCTCCTCGACAAACTGTCTGTCGAGATTCAACTCGGGATGACGGTCGCAAATCTCCAATGTCCGCGCTGTCACAGCACGACTGTGAACGAGCAGGATATGGCGCAGCTCATCGTCGGCCGGGTAGTATTTGTCTATGATCTTCTGATAATCCATATAAAACGAATTCATCATCCACCCTTCTCCCTGCTTTCTTACAGCCTCTGCTACGCACAGTGACGGCAGTCTGCTCTCACAGAAAGCAAAGAGAAGAATAGATGATGAAATATGATATTAGTGTTGACGCTCTATATAAGCGATGACGTTGCCTTTCTGTACTTTGCTGCCCTGCTTGGCGTTGATCTCCACGAGTTTGCCGCCGAGATCAGCCTTGACCTCCACAAACTCGCCCCAAGGAGCCTGAATATAGCAGAAGGTGTCGCCTTCCTTATATTCCTTGCCAATGTAAGGTTCTACGGCAGGAGCACACTCGCCCTCGCCCTGGAACTCCCAGAACACCTGGCCCTTCACCGGAGCGACGATAGCGTCAGCCTTGGCGTGCTTGAAGGCGGCGAGCTCCTCTGCAGAGAGTTTGCTGCCCATCTTGGCATCTTTAGCCTTCTGCAGGTCAGCCAGCATGTTCTTCTTAGCCTGACCGCTCTTGTAGTTGCGATACTGCTCGGGGTGCATGGCGAGCTCGAAGAGTTCTTCGTCGTCCTTGCCATAGTCCCATCCGTTCCTGTCCATCTCCTTCTTAAAGTCCTCCAAAGCGGGCTTCAGCAAGGTGTGCGGATCGATGTCGGTGAACTCATAGTCTTTCTCCTTGGCCAATTCCTTCAGCTCGGGAGCAATCTCGCCGGGCACCTTACCACTGCGGCCGAGGATCATACCCCACATGGAATCATCCATGTAGACATAGCGACCCTTGCCCTGCTCCATAGAGAGCAAGTTCATCAGAGAGATGTTCTTGGTATACTGAGAGAATGGTGTCACCAATGGTGGATAGCCCACACGCGGCCATACGTAAGCGACTTCGTTGAAGAGTTTGATAAGCAGATCGTCGACGCTCAGCTCTGGCTCTCCTTTCTTCTTACGCAGATTGTTGATGGTTCCGCGGATACCGCCCAGATCGCTCATCATCGAACCCATCATACCGCCGGGAAGTCCGCAGCTCAGCAGGAGTGAGGACATCAACTTGTTTTGGGGATTGATGAAGTAGCCCAACCACTCATCGATGAATTCCTGAGTCAAGGCACGTGCCTTCATGTAAGCGTCCATATTGATGTCAGCCACCTCAAAGCCAGCGTTCTTCAACATGCTCTGCACAGAGATGATATCGGGATGAACCTTACCCCACGACAGTGGCTCAATGGCAGTATCGATAATGTCAGCGCCGTTCTTGCAGACTTCCAATATAGAAGCCATGCTCAGACCCGGACCGGAATGGCCATGATATTCGATAATGATCTCAGGATGCTTATCCTTGATCATCTTGGTGAGCTTGCCCAGGAAGGCAGGCTGACCGATACCGGCCATGTCCTTCAGGCAGATCTCCTCTGCACCGGCCTCTATTTCCTGATCAGCCAGATGGCTGTAGTATTCAAGTGTATGGACGGGAGAAGTGGTGATACACAGTGTTCCCTGCGGTGTCATACCTGCTTCCTTGGCCCATTTGATAGACGGCGCAATGTTGCGGATGTCATTCAGGCCATCGAAGATACGGGGAATGTCCACACCCTGAGCATGCTTGACACGATACATCATTGCACGCACGTCGTCAGGCACAGGATACATACGTAGCGCATTCAAGCCACGGTCGAGCATGTGGGTCTTGATGCCGGCCTCATTGAAAGGCTTGCAGAAGGCACGCACTGCATCATTAGGATTCTCACCGGCCAGGAGCTGCACTTGCTCAAAAGCGCCGCCATTGGTCTCCACACGCGAGAAACATCCCATGTCAATGATGACCGGAGCGATACGCTCCAACTGATCCTTGCGTGGCTGGAACTTACCTGAGCTCTGCCACATGTCACGATAAACGAGACTGAACTGAATTTTCTTACTCATATTTATCTACTACTTCTGTTTTCATCTATTTCTTGCTGTGGGAGTCTCTTCCTCCCTCACTAAGGCTGCAAAATTAAATAAAAAAAAACAAAATACGGCTTGTACGATTGATTTTTTATGATTTATAACTATCTTTGCACTCAAAAAGTAACACTCTCGATGATACGTGCAAAAACATTGATGACAGTCACTTTGGCCGCAGGCTTGTTTGGAGCTTGCAGCGGTGACAAAGCGACAAAAGATCTCTCCAACATTCAGTTGGAGTCGGAACTGAAAATCACAGGCGACAAGACCGTCTATGGACTGGCCTGCGAGGGCTGCAACGACTCTACCGTCCTGCTCCTGCCCAACGACGGAAGCGATCCGGTAAAATACGACATCATTGACGCCACACGCAACCACAAGGTCCGCGGCAAAATCAAGACGGGCGACTGGATCTGTCTACTTACCAACAAAAACGATAAGCACGTGGCTGACTTCGTAATGGATCTCGACCAGTTGCGCGGCATCTGGTGCTATATCGTCATGCCGAAGATGCGCGACTACGACAAGATGAGCAAGCGCCTGCAGGCTCGTATGATGGAGAATATGAGCGACTCGATGAAAGAGACGTTCCTCATCCCACGCGAATATGGCTTCTGGCTCAAGCGACAGTGGCAGGCTCAGAGCGTCGGCTATGTCAAGGAAAGCAGCACATTGGCCGAAGAGAGTCCTGTCGTCTATCCCCAGTTGGGCTTCTATGTTGCCTGGGGCATCTGGAATGGTAAGATCATCATCGCAAGAGGCACCCCGAAGTTCAGCGACACCGGTCAGGTGACGGTGACGAATATGGTCAACGACACCTGCGACGTGGACTACTTGGATGCCGACTCTCTCGTGCTCTCGTCCGACGGACAGAGTCGCAGCTATTATCGTAAAAACGACATCAACGACGTCAACAAGCGGGCCAATGCCATCGCGGCCATGCGTAGCAAACAAGCGCTCCAGCAGGCCACGGAAAACAAATAGCATGCAAAAACGGCTGTCTCTCCCCAGAGACAGCCGTTTTTTCCTTTCTAAAAAGACAAGCCGCGACCCAAGCAAAGTTTATTCGTGCGTCTCGAAACGTTTCCGCGCAAGGAGTTCATAGCGCGTGCCCTCGCGACCATAGTTGGCATAGGGATAGATGCTGATGCCGCCACGGGGCGTGAACAATCCCGTCACCTCTATATACTTAGGATCCATCAACTTGATCAGGTCCTCCATAATGATGTTGACACAGTCTTCATGGAAATCGCCGTGATTGCGGAAGCTGAAGAGATAGAGTTTCAAGCTCTTGCTCTCCACCATACGCACATCGGGGATGTAGCTGATGCGAATCTCCGCAAAGTCGGGTTGTCCGGTGATGGGACAAAGCGACGTGAACTCCGGACAGTTAAACCGCACCCAGTAGTCGTGGTCCTGATGTTTGTTGACAAAGGTCTCCAGCACTTCCGGAGCATAGTCCATTTTGTATTGTGTTTTGGCACCGAGGACTTTCAGTCCCTCTGATTTGCGTGTATCTCCCATTTTGCTATATTATTTAAATCATCTGATTTCTACCTTTCCAGTCCCATCAGAGGCTGAACACATTCCATATATTATAGTTGACGCCTATGTCGTAGACATCCTCGCCCTCATGCTCCTTGAGCTTCTTCACGACGCGGATGGTCACCGGCAGCGCAATGATCTCATAGACTGTCTTGAGCACCACTTGCCACAGCATCAGTGCGGGCAGAGCCGAGAGCGGCACTACTCCGCCCAAGGCCAACGGAAAGAAGATGAGAGAGTCACAGCTCTCTCCGGCTACAGTACTCCAAATGGCGCGGGAGGAGAAATGACGGCCTTGATCGCGGATCTTCATCTTGCTCATAACATAAGCGTTCATGAAACTGCCCACGATGAAAGCCACAAACGAAGCCAACGCGATGCGGGGCGCCAAGCCAAAGACAGCATGAAAACCCTCTTCATTGTGCCAGTAAGATGCCCCAGGAATGGCATCGCAGAGCGCGCCCATCGCCACGAAGAAGAAATTCATGCCAAAGCCCAGCCATATCAGAAGACGGGCCTTGCGGTAACCCCACACCTCGCACACGCAGTCATTAATAATATAGGAGATCGGAAAGACCAGCAGTCCGCCCGTCAGATTGACAGGCCCTACAGCGATCTGCTTGGTTTCCAACACGTTTGCCGTAATCAGGCAAACACAAAAGAGGATGCTGAACAGCATAAACAGCATACTCACGGTTTGTTTTTCTTTTTTCATGTTCTTGTTTTTAAAGAGGTTAGACAAGCACTCTGTAGAATGTTGAATGTTGAATTTAAAACAATGTTGAATGATGAATGTTGAATTTAAAACACGCTGACGGGAACGGTACCAGGCCTAAACCTGATAAAGGAGATAAGCGATATATCCAATGAACAGCGTCGTCAGCGCAACACCTTCCCAGCGCTCGATACGGTACTTGGTGTAGGAGAAGAGCCAAAGCAGTATCATGGTGATGACCATCACGCTGAGGTCTACAGTGGTGATGCCTTGTATGCTCATCGGCGAGATGATGCCGGTGACGCCAAGAATCATCAGGATATTGAACACATTGGAGCCCAACACATTGCCGATGGCGATACCGCTGTTACCCCTACTGGCAGCCACTGTGCTGGTTGCGAGCTCGGGCAGCGACGTGCCGCAAGCCACTATCGTCAGTCCGATCACGGCATCGCTCACGCCCAAGGTATGGGCCAGCGCTGAGGCATTATCCACAAACACCTCTGAGCCAACGATCAATCCGACCAGTCCGATTACGATCAGCAAAGACGACTTACCCACGCTGAGGTTGATCGGCTGCTCCAAAGGATCCTTTTCCTCCTTCATGCCTTTCTTGGCTTCTTGGAGCGTCAGATACATGAACACGAGGAACAAAACAAACAAGATGGCGGCATCTACCCGACTGATGTTACCGTCCAAACAGAGCATCAGCAGCACCACAGAGGCGACAAGCGCAAACGGGATGTCGCGCTTCACGGTAGCATGAAGGATGGTGATTGGGGCTACTAAGGCAGACACGCCCACGATGAGCGTGGCATTGAAGATATTGCTACCCACTACATTGCCTACTGCCAACCCAGGCTTGCCGCCAAGAGCAGACATCAAACTGACGAAAAACTCAGGCATGGAGGTTCCCATGGCCACGACTGTCAGCCCAATCACGATCTGGGGAACTCCCATGCGAGTGGCGATGCCTACCGAGCCATCGGTGAGCCAACCTGCAGACTTCACAACAGCCACGATGCCAATAACCAACAAGACAACCTGAATCCAAGTTTGAGAGGGGGCAAAGTTAAACAGCAATAAACTCATATTACACATATTTTTTGCAAAGGTACGAAAAAACCCTGAATATTCACATATTCAGGGTCTAAAACTAACAATCACACAATTATAAATCTATCAATCTATTATGCTCATATGTCAAAGCCTGCACTTGGCTTATGCCTTAAGAGACTGGTACAAAACCTAAATGATTCAAAATGCCTAAACCTATTCGCTTACTTATCTGCATTGTAGATTGCAACAGATATGCCACAGCACCTAAACAGCCACTGTGGCACAATCGTGTGACAATATGTCATTACTGATACTGCTATTACTTAGCGGCCTCAGTCTCCTGCTCTTTGTTTTCCTCCGTGCTCCCGGCCTCCTCAGGAGCCAAAGTAGCCTTAAAGTCGGTATAGCCGTTGTTGACTAGAATATTGTACCACTGCAGCAGCTTCTTGATGTCGCTGTCGTGAACACGATCCTCGTCAAATTCGGGCAGCACTTCCTTGAAATACGCACGGAGCTCTTTGCCGGACACCTTCTTGTAGTTGATGGAGGCTTCCTTGCAGCCTTCCTTCTTGGCTACACTATCCAGCACTTGCCAAAGGGGCACATCATCGCCGGTGGTGTACATGGCAATGTCGCCCAGGCTGGTCACCTTGTCGGTGGCGAAGGCTGGCTGACGACGGTGTGTGGCATCAATGGCCTCCACGATCAGATTCATCTTACCACGACTTACCAACTTATACAATCCGGGCTTTCCGGCAATCGATAATATTGTTTCCATTGTTTGCTTTAAAATTTTGCTTTGTTATGTTGTTTATTGATATCTATCTTGCTTCTTCTCTCTATTGACAGCCGGCGAGTTCCCCGCCCTGCTGTTTTCCGCCTACTGTCCCAACGTACATAGCAGGTCATCGACTTGCCGGTCGAGATCGGCCTTACCGTCGTTCACGATCGTGTAGTCACAGCGGCGCTTCACCTCTTCGGCCGGCAACTGGCTGTTGATCCACTGCATGGCATTCTCGCGTGTGATATGGTCGCGGTTCATGACCCTGCCGACTCTTACCTCCAATGGTGCGTCGACAAAGACGAATGCATCAAAAGCCACACGACGGTCAAAACCGCTGTCGAAAAGGATGGCACTCTCCAGCCACCCATAGCCGCTCTGCTCGAAATCACGCGCCACGGCCGGATGCACAATATCGTCGACAGCCTGCTCGTTCTCATCAGAGGCAAGCAGGAAACTCGCCAACACTCTCTTCTGCAACTCCTGACCCTGGTACACGTCGTCGCCCACAAGCTCCCGCAACTGATGTTGCAGAACAGCGTCTGTGCGCATCAGCCGCTTGGCAGCAGCGTCGCAATCATAGACCCGTATGCCGCGTTTGGCAAGAAGACGACAGACAAAACTCTTTCCGCTGCCTATGCCTCCGGTGATCGCGATCCTTTTCATTGCTGCTCGATGAGATAATCGACTTGGTTCATCTCCAGCCTGACATTGCTCACGCCTCTCGGCCGCTGCGTGACGTAAAGATTACATTTATCCGACGGGTGGGCCGAGATATCCTTGAAGTCAACCACCACATGGAAGTCACTGGCCTTGACCTGGCGATAGAGACTGGCACCGACGGTAAACGTCACATTGACCCGCTGGGGGAACGTACGGATGACGGTTCCGATGGGTCTGTTGATCGCCGTGATCGGCACTTCCATCGTCTCCTCGGTGAGGATGTCGGGGAACAGGGTGATCTTGACTTTCGACGGCGTGATCTTCACACCGTTGATAGGCCGGAGCCTTACCTCTCTTGTGACTGTATCGGAGAAGTTGGTGACACGAAGAAACTCGGTCATCACCGTCTCTATACTGTCCAACTTGGCCTTACTGGCGTAGATCGTCACCTTGTCGGGCCAGAACTGCACGTGAGACAGGTAATAGTCTTTAGCCGGCACAATGTTGCCAGCCAGGCTCACCTTCACCACTTTCTTCCGGCCATAGTTGAAGTAGAAGTCCAACCGGTCGCTTTTGATGCCCGAAATAGTGGAAGAGGAGAAGAGCTGCTGTCTGATCTGCCGCTGGATGTCGACCATAGGCACGGCACCATGCCCAGTCTCTCCATCGGCATAATAGTCGAACTTCAGCACTACCGGACGTAAACGCCGGCTTGTAGAATAGCCTAAGAGCATGAAGCCCTTGTCGTGGATGGTCACACGCACCGTGTCGGTCATCGGCGTGGTAATCACCACGTTCTTGGGCACTCCGACAAGGCGCACGGCGACCGGGAACTCTTCGTCATACGTCTCATTGAGCGTCTCCATCAGCCAGAAGATGCCAGAGAGGATGAGGAAGAATAAGAAAATCAGAAACTGCTTGTTCTTGGAACTGAACAAGAAGCTTCTGACCATGTTGAGGAAAGATTCTATATTATGCATTAGGCTGCTGCTGAGCTGCGTCCTGGAAGACGTAGTTCTTATCAACCGTGATCACTACACCACGTGCCACTTCCACCTCGACGACGTTTTTCTCGTTGTCGAGACGCTTCACAGTGCCATAGACGCCACCGCCTGTGACGACCTTAGAGCCTTCCTGCAAAGAGTTCTGGAACTCGCGTATCTTTTTCTGTTTCTTCTGCTGGGGACGGATCATGAAGAACCACATGATGGCGAAGAGTGCCACCAACATGATGAGCATACCACCGAAGCCGCCTCCTTGTTGAGCTGCCTGAGCAGCCAGTACCATTGTATTCATTTACTGTCTGATTAAAAGATGATTGTTTTGATATGAATAGGCGCACGACCCCGCTGATGCCAAGAGCCATGCTACACATTAATTACACGATAGGCTACTCTTGACCTTCGGGCTGAAGGGGCTCCTGCCCGTCAGCGGGCTGAGCATTCTCGTTGCCATCGGTCTGCTGGGGAACCTCGGCCGACGCGTCGTGATGAACAAAGCGCATGTAACCTGTCGGCTGACTGTTGCGGCCCATCGGCTGACGCTCAGGCATATCCTTCTTCATCTTGCCGCTCTCGATCAGATGGCGGGCGATGGAGTCCAACATACCATTGATATATCCGCCACTGCGAGGAGTGGAATAGAGCTTGGCCAACTCCACATACTCATTGATCGTCACCGACACCGGAATGTTGGGGAAGGTGAGCATCTCGGCGATGGCGATCTGCATGATCACCACATCCATATAGGCCAGACGCGAGAAGTCCCAATTGCGGGAAGCCTCACTCATGTAGTGCTGATATTCATCAGCATTGAGGATAGTGGAGCGGAAGAGCTTGCGGGCAAAGTCCTTGTCCTCGACATCCTTCCATTCCGGCAAGAGTTCCTGTTTGTTCTTGTTCTTCGGATCGAAGCGCTTGATGGTCTTCAGCACGAAGGTGTCCACCACCTCCTTGTCGTCGTTCCAATAGAGACTCTTCTCCTCCAGGAGAGCGTCGAGGTCGTCGTTGGTCTCGATAAACATCTTATAGAGCCGACGCCACAGCTCGCGGTCATCGTCGTAAGTCGCCTCGGGGGTCTTCATGTACTCCTGATACAGCTCACTCTGCTCGATCTGGTTGCACAGTTTGCGGATGAACTCGATATCGTCCTTCCACGTGAGCTTCTTATCCTCAAGGAACTCATTGAGCATCTTATTCTCTTCCAGTTGAACCGCGAATTTGTTGAAAGCGAACTTGGGAGAGGCCGGCTGCGTACCTTCACGCTCTGCACGCTGATTGAGCACATCAAGACGATGACGTTCCTCCTGCGTGATGGCGACCATCAAATCCAAGAGATAGTTGTACAAGTCGTATGCCTTGGAGAGGCTGAAAAGCAATTCCTTTTCAGCCGCGTCCATATTCTTATTACCGTTTTGATAGTATGCATAGGTTAACTGGACTATCTTTATACGTATTAGTTCGCGATTAATCATTTTCTTTTATTCCGTCTAAAAACATGTTTTACGCTGCAAAAGTAGGGAAAAATCCGTGGATATGCAAGAAAAGAGGTATCAAAAGACTGTTTTTTTAGATAAACTTTGCACATAGCTTTGCTCAATTCAAATAAAAGCGCTACCTTTGCACCGCTTTTCAGATTGATACATATTATTGATTCAGTGTGATGGCGAATTAATTAACGATTTAATTTAGAGTAACACAAATGAAAGAAATCAGCATTTCAGGTAAGAAGCGCGAGGCCCTTGGTAAGAAAGCTTCTAAAGCCCTTCGTAAGGAGGGAATGGTTCCCTGCAACCTCTATGGTGAGGAGCGCGTAGACGGCAAGCCGGTAGCATTGGCTTTTGCCTCTCCCTTCAGCGAGCTGCGCAAGCTCATCTACACTCCCCACATCTATGTTGTCAAGATCAATATCGACGGCACTGACCACACAGCAGTGCTGAAAGAAATCCAGTTCCACCCCGTCACAGACGCTCCTCTGCACGTCGACTTCTATGAGGTCAACGATCAGAAGCCTATCACCATCGGCATTCCCGTGAAGCTCGTAGGTCTGGCACAGGGTGTTCGCGACGGTGGTCGTATGAATCTCTCTATCCGTAAAATCAACGTCACCGCTCCTTATCAGCAGATCCCTGAACACCTCGATGTCGATGTCACTGCACTGCGCATTGGCAAGAGTATCAAGGTCGGTCAGCTCTCTTACGAGGGTCTGGAACTCGCTACAGGCAAGGACGTGGTCGTTTGCTCCGTGAAGATGACACGTAACGCCAACGCCAGCGCAGCCAGCGACGACAGCGCCGAAGCTCCCGCAGACGCAGCAGCAGACGCTGAGAGCAAGTAATCCATCTCTTTAGGTTACCGATATCGATAGACATTGGATAAGTATTTGATCTGTGGGCTGGGTAATCCCGGCGATGAATACGCCGGTACTCGCCACAATACAGGATTTATGGTATTGGACGCTTTTGCTAAAGCGTCCAATATTTGTTTTGAGGATCGCCGTTACGGCTTTGTGGCAGAGACGTCTCTGAAAGGCAGAAAGGTCTTCTTGCTGAAGCCGACTACCTTCATGAACCTCAGCGGCAACGCTGTGCGCTATTGGCTCAATGAGGAGAAGATCGACCAAAGCCGACTGCTCGTCGTCAGCGATGACGTAGCCCTGCCCTTGGGAGATTTCCGACTGAAAGCCAACGGCAGCAATGGCGGACACAACGGTCTGGGTCATATCATGCAACTGATCGGCCAGAATTTCGCACGCCTGCGCGTGGGCATCGGCAACGACTATCCTCGCGGCGGACAGATCGATTGGGTGCTCGGCCATTACTCCGACGATGACATGAAGGTGTTGCAGCCTACCATCGATATGACCGTTGACATCATCAAGAGCTTTGTCTTGCAAGGCATCGACAACACGATGAACCAGTACAACAAACTGGGAAAAAAGCACTAAACAGTGTTAAGTGTTGAATGATGAATGATGAATTGTGCCAATGATGAATGATGAGTGTTAAATGATGACTTGCTCCACCCGGCAAGTGGTCATTCTTCATCGATTTAATCAAAGCGGAGTCAATTCAACATTCATATTCTACATTCAACATTGAATTCATTCATCATTCAACATTCATCATTGTATGAAAGATACTCTTCCTCAGTACGGCCCTTCGGCCCGCATCGACAAATGGCTTTGGGCCACACGTATCTACAAGACGCGCTCTTTGGCAGTGGATGCCATCAAGAATAGCCGTGTGACCGTAGACGGAGCTAACGTGAAGCCAAGCCACATCGTCAAAGAGGGACAGGTCGTCAGCGTGAAAAAGCCGCCCATCACCTACTCTTTCCGCATTCTGGCTTGTATCGAGCAGCGCGTTGGTGCCAAGCTCATCCCACAAGTCTACGAAAACATTACAGATCCCAAACAATACGAACTCTTAGAGATGAGCCGCATCAGCGGTTTCGTCGACAGAGCAAGAGGTACGGGACGCCCCACAAAGAAAGAGCGACGGGCACTCGACGCCTTCATCGAACCTGCCATGTTTGGCTTCGACGACGAGCCTTGAAAAAGTAAAAAGGTAAAAGGTAAAAGGTAAAAGAGTCTATCGACTAAGCAACTACGGAGGATAAAAACAAAGTAACAAAGTAACAAAGTTACGAGATAGCATGTGTGAACAACAAAGAACAAGATAGTTTCTCGCCGAGAAACCAACAGTTTCTCACTGAGAAACCAATAGTTTCTCACCGAGAAACCAACAGTCTCTCACCGAAAAACCAACAGTTTCCGCCGAGAAACAATGTACACACACTGTAGTTTAACGATTTAAGTTGACTACTTTGAGTCTTATTTTTAATGTTGGTT
>ERZ1023830.4-NODE-4-length-113163-cov-55.486084_pt1 | contig 113163 bp, 84 predicted proteins | sample MGYA00380381_ERZ1023830 | MGnify/ENA primary metagenome ERZ1023830 (study PRJEB33179, sample SAMN07449067) | human gut metagenome | biome: Human-gut; feature: Human associated habitat; material: Faeces | host: Homo sapiens | place: India:Kasaragod | collected... | reverse complement strand
ACGAAAGTAGGAGATAAGCACCTATGATTAGTGTTTACCTCCTACTCGATTATGGCCTCTTCTTACTTGATTTTCATGGTAATCTTCATGATTAAATGACAATAACACGCAAAAACATGCGGTAACATACAATAACATGCAACTGTGTAGTCGCGAGATAGTAACTTTGCAAACGTAAACAAAAGGCCTCACCTACCCTCCTAATAAGAGACCGAGGCAAGAGGAACCTGTTTTAATTTCAATTTTACTGTATTATGTCTATTTATTATCGTTTGTATCAGAACAAGATCAAGAACAGCAAGAGTTTCGGCAAGTACTACGCCCGTACCATCCACACCGACACTGTGAACCTCGACAATATCGCCGATACCATCCAGCGCAACTGCACGCTCAAGTGCTCCGACGTCAAGGCCTGCCTGACCGAGCTTGTGGAGGTCATGCGTGACGCTTTGCAAAGCTCCAGCAAGGTGCGTATCAACGGTCTGGGCATGTTCAAGATCAATGTCAAGTCGACTGCAGCCAGCGATCCTGGTACTTTCAAGGGTAACAACATCGTCGGCTACCGCGTGATCTTCAGTCCGGAGCACACCGTCATCAAGGCTAAGGGTACTACTACTGCCGACGGTAAGACCACCGGTACCCGCGTCAACAGCTACTATCTCTTTGAGGGCATCTCCGCAAAGCGTGCCTCTAAGCTCGATGGTCAGGCTGCCGGTGACAAGACTCCGACTGACAGTGGACAGGGCAGCGGCTCGGACGGCAATAGTGTGAATCCGTAAGACAAGGTGCCTCACCCCCGAACCCCTTTCCAAAGGGCGAGGGGGTTGGGGTGAGGCAGGTGAGACTGTTCTTTTTACTACACTAAAACTCAGAATAACATGAAAATCAAACAAATTGTACGGCTCCTGAGCCTGTTGGCCAGTGTGCTCTCTGCTATTATCAACTATGTCAAGAACCTCAAAGACAACAACGACGACGATGAGGACAAGGAAGAAGATCATCCCAAGGGGAATTAGAAACAACAATCCGCTCAACATCAGACGGACGCGCACACGCTGGAAGGGGATGACGCAAAGACAGACTGATCCTGCCTTTTGTCAGTTCGGCGAGATGCACTATGGGTTGCGCGCTGCTTTCATCGTGCTCCGCTCCTATGTGGTGCGCCACCATCTCAACACGTTGCAGAAGGTGATCTGCCGATGGGCCCCGCCGCCGGAGAACAATCCCTCGACTTATCTCGTCTATATCTGTCTACGCACGGGATGGCCGCCCGTCAAGCCATTGCCTCCGATGGACAACGAATCGGCCTTTTGGCCGCTCCTCGTCGAGGCGATGGCTGAGGAGGAGTGTGGTAAGGATGTCATGATGCAAGGACTACTGAAGCATGAGATGGTGGTGGAGGCGTATAGAGAAGTGGCCTCTTCCCCGAAAGCCTCGCCTCCGACCTCTCTCCAGAGGAGAAAGTAGTAGTATGCTGCAAGGGGTGATAGGCGCTCGCAAAGCCGTTGAGAACGCAATGAACTGCACTTGTGTGCTCTTCCTTGCGGTCTTAGCGGCTTTTACGTTCTTTTCCGTTTTCCGCTTTTTCGTCTTTGCGAGAGAACATCATCTGGCTTTTGCTCCCGGCTGATGCGAAATGAAACAAGAAATTATTACGTAATAATTTGTTTGTCTCGATATTTTTCGTAACTTTGCAATGTAGTAACTTACGCTTCTATAAGACATTATTTATTATTAACTCTTAAATACAATTTGTCTATGAACAAAATTTTACGCTTAACTTTCGTGGCGCTGTTGGCGATGGTCAGCAACATGGGCTTCGCTCAGGACGCTCAGCCTACCGTCACTTTGGACTTCACAAACAACGATGCTTGGAAATTGCCAACAGCTTATACAAAGGAGAAGAATACCTACACAGACGGAACTTATACCATTACACTTGAGGCTGCTTCATCTGGCTATAAGTTCAACGATTATAAGGGTTCTGAGAGTCTGATTCTTGGTAAGAAGGACGCAACGCTGACTCTCCCTGCTTTTGACTTTGATGTGGAGCGCATCGACATTGTCGGTACATCCGGTGCTTCTGGTAAGACCACTCAGAATATTTTCGTTGGCAACGATGCAGTGAGCACTCAGACTACAGGCGCAAAAGGTACACACGAGTACAAGATCGCAGAAGCTTCTCAGAAGGCAGGTACCATCTACACATTGAAGGTGACGAATAGTAACAATACCCAGATTGCTAAGCTTCTGGTTTGGAAGAAGGGTACAGCACCGGGTGCTGTAAGCATCAAGAACACACCGGAGACTGCTTATACCGTGGCTAAGGCAAAAGAATTGTTTGACGCTGGCCAAGGCTTGGATGACCTTGTCTATGTCAAAGGCATCGTTTCAAATGTCGATTCAAAGCCATTTGAGCAGTACAAAGAACTGAATATCTATATCAGTGACGATGGTCAGGTAGAAAAAAAGAATGCTTTTGAAGCTTACAGTTGCAAGAGTTTCAATAATGCAGATTTCGCAGCAGTAGACGCAGTGAAGGCAGGTGACAAGGTGGTTATCTATGGTAAACTCACCTCTTTTAATGGTACTTACGAGCTCGGCCGTGGATGCTATCTCTATTCTCTGAATGGCTCTACCACCGGCATCTCCAAGATCCAGACTTCCGTAGCTAAGTACGTCCGCTACAACCTCGCCGGTCAGAAGGTCGGTGCAGACTACAAGGGTGTAGTCATTGAGAACGGAAAGAAGGTCGTAGTGAAGTAACGCCCTCCTCCAGCTCCCCCCGAGGGGGGAGAATCGCAATACCCTTGTGCCGATCAGAGCATTAGATTAAGGGGCAAGGAGAGAACAACAAAAAAATCCCCTTACACCAGCGTGTTGAGCGCATGGTGTAAGGGGATTCTTGTTTCTGTCCTATAGTCGTTTATCTGTCCTAATCGGTTGCACCTTCACCCCTTGAAGGTAACTTCCCCCCTCCCCTTGGAGAGGGGGTAAGGGGGGAGGCTCCTCCCTTTGGAGAGGGGTTAGGGGGTGAAGCCGGAGCGCCCGTTCCTTATTATTCTTCTACTACCGTATGTATCTTCCCGTCTTTGTCGACCTGCAGCTCAGCGACTTTGAGGCTGCGCAGCCATGTCGTGTCGTGGCTGGGTACACAGTCGTGGTGGAAGAGATACCAGTGGCCGTGATACTCCAGGATGCTGTGGTGCGTGGTCCAGCCAACGACCGGGTTGAGGATCACACCCTGATAGGTGAACGGACCGTAGGGGTTGTCGCCGACAGCATAGCAGAGCAGGTGGCTGTCACCGGTGGAGTAAGAGAAATAGTACTTGCCATTCATCTTATGCATCCAACTGGCCTCGAAGAAGCGGTGCGGGTCGTCGGCGGTGAGCGGCTGTCCCTGTTCGTCCACGACGACGACAGGACGCGGCATCTCGCTGAACTGCATACCGTCGGGCGTCATACGGGCTACACGGGCAGGGATGGCCGGCTCTTTGCCGGTAGGCAGGTACTCATCTTTGAGTGCTTTGTTGTCGCGGTACCACTGTAGTTGGCCTCCCCAGATGCCACCGAAGTAGACATAGATCGCGCCGTCGTCGTCCTTGAAGACGCACGGGTCGATGCTGTAGGACTTGCGGATCGGATCGGGCTGCGGGATGAACGGACCTTCGGGACGGTCAGCGATGGCTACGCCAAGGCGGAAGACACCATTGTAGTCCTTTGCCGCAAAGATGAGATGGTACTTGCCACCAACTTCCACGACATCGTTGTCCCACATCTGCTTTTCAGCCCAGGGCACATCCTCGACATCGAGGATCTTGCCGCAGTCGGTGACAGTGGCTTCCATTGGGTCGCCGTTGATGCGCAGCACGTGGTAGTCCTTCATCTGGAAGTGACCGCCGTCGTCGTCGAAGGCCTCCCCGCTGTCCCAGTCGTGGGATGGGTAGACATAGATCTTGTCGTTAAATACATGGGCTGACGGGTCAGCCATATAGTCTTGAGGAAAAAGATATCTGCTCATAGTTTTTGATGATTAGTTGCTGATTAATAACCCCTACTCTTTATACATATTCACTATCTCCTTTACCACCTTCTTTGCCTTCCCCTCTCTGTCGAAGAGCAGGGGATAGTTGGTGCGGCCGGGGATGGGCCAGTTGTTGAGCCATGACGTGCCGTCGGTGACACCCCACAGCGTGACGCGCTCTATCTGAGACGCATGACGGCGGTAGATGTCGAAGAGAGCGAGGTAACGGCTGTCGAAGACCTTCTGCGCCTTCTTGTCGAGACCTTTGACATAAGGGTTGTACTCCTTATTATATTGATAGCGCTGACTGATCTCCGCACCGCCGAAGCTCTTCGGGTTGGGCAGCATGTTCAGATCCAGCTCCGTCATCTGTACTTTCACGCCACAGGCCGCGAAGGAGTCGATGCTCGCCTCGTAGTTGTTCAAGTTGGGATAGTTATATCCGTTGTGGCTCTGCATACCTACGGCGTCGATGCGGATGCCCTTGGCTTTCAACGCACGCACGAGCTTGCAGACGCCGTCACGCTTTGCCGGCGTGGACAGGTTATAGTCGTTGTAGTAGAGCTCTGCGTCGGGATCAGCGGCATGGGCAAAGCGGAAAGCTAACTCGATGTAGTCCGGACCGATGATATTATAATAAGGAGTGTGTCGCAGCGTGCCGTCGTCGTTGAAGGCCTCGTTGACCACATCCCATCCTTTGATGCGTCCGCGGTAGTGGCTCACCACCGTGGTGATGTGGTGATACATGCGGTCGATGAGCACCTCGCACGTAACCGGTTTCCCCTTGTCGTCGGTGAAGATCCAGCGTGGCGGCTGGGAATGCCACACGAGGCAATGACCGAAGACTGTGAGACCGTATTTCTCAGCAAAGGCCACCGTCTGGTCAGCGTCGCGCCAGTCATAGCGGTTCTCTTCGGGGTGGATGACCTCACCTTTCATACAGTTCTCGGCCACGATGGAGTTGAAGTCATCCTTCACGATGTTTGCCTCCACCGTGTTTCGCTCCCACACGCAGGACGTGTTCACGGCAGCACCGATGTAGAAGTATTTGCCTACGGTCTCCTTGAGCGTGGGCGTGTTGTCCTTGGCACCGGCACCCAGCGTGGCGACGAGACTGAGAGCAACCAGCAGGTTGCGTTTGATGTTGTTCATGTTCGATTAGTTTTGTTGTTTTGGGAATCTTTTCGACTTTCTGTATATTGATTTCAATCCTATGATCTGTTTCCTTTATTCCTGTTCCATGTGTCTGCGCTCTATCTCCTCATTGATCTCGTCGACCTTCTCGTCGGTGAGTTCATACTTCGAGATGATGAACATAGCGAGGACGAGCAGCATGGCGGGGATGACACAGACAAGCCAGCGGATGCCTTCCTGTGCCTCGGGCGTCTGAAGCTCCAGGTCGTTCATGAAGTAAGCTCCGGCGGCGTTGCCCACCGACATCATGGCGAAGGCAGTGATGAAGAACAGGGCCAGGACACGCAACGGACGGTTGCGGAGGAACTCTTTCCAGAGGTCGCTGACCTTGACGTTGGCGGTCTCTTTCTGATCCATGACCACGCGCTCCTTGGTCTGGCTGAAGCAGAAGAGCAGGAGCACACAGCCTACGAGGGCATAGATGAGCATGGCATAGAACCATGCGCTCGGATCCTTGGGCAGCGTGTTGGCCTGTGCCGTCACATGATAGCCCGTCACGGCCAGGACAATGCCGGGCACCACACCGCCGAGCGCCATACCGGCTTTGAAGAAGATACCTGTCAGTGCATTGACAATACCCGAGATGCGGCGGCCCGTCTTGTATTCTGCGAAGGAGATCACCTCCGGTACGAGCGCCCACATATAACCTGTGGCTACGATGACACCCGTCGACTTGATGAACTGTGCGATATAGATAGCTGTCATATTCGTCTTCATATCGAAGAACTTACTGATCACATAGAGCGCCGCCATGCCGATGATGGCAATGGAGAGGAAGACATAGAACATGTTTCTCTTACCGATCTTGCGCTTGATGGCTGGTACCATTGGCATGAAGATAAACGAAGGCAATGAGCCCAGTCCCATGAAGAGCGCCATCTGCAACGGCAGTTTCTGTGCCGCCATGACGGCCACGAGGATGGGCACACCGGCTGAGACAGCGAGTCCGCCGACGTTGGCCATGAACATACGCACGGAGGTGAGAATGGTGATCTCGTTGGTGTCGCGCGTCAGCGAGCTGTTGAGCGCACCGTAGGGTACGTTGACGAAAGTATAGCACATCGACATGCCGACATAGGTAACGTAAGCGTAGAGTAGTGAACCGCTGAAACCGTCCCAGAAACACAGGATGGCAAACGCTGTCAGCGGGAGACCCGCAAAGACAAGATAGGCACGGTACTTGCCCAATCGTGGGTTGTGCTTGTCGACATAGGTACCCACGATGGGATCCCAAAGCACGTCCACGAGACGCACCACGAGGAACATTGTCGCAGCCGCTCCGGCATCGAGACCGTAGATATCGGTATAGAAGAACAGCAGGTACATGCAGATGGTCTGGTAGATGAGGTTCTGCGCCAAATCACCGGAGCCAAAGCCGATACGCTGTAGCCAGTTGAGCTTGTAGAATCCGCGCGCTGCCTGTGTGTCCTGAGCAACGGCGGTCGAATTGTTTACGTTTTCTTTCATCAGATATTAGGTTCTTTTGACTGCAAAGTTAAACATAAGAGCTGGATTGGCCTTCATGTAGTGTTACAAATACATTCTTATTTGTTTCATCACGCAAAAAAAAGCCGCTATATCTTGCTTTTGCCTCGTTTTCACTGTATCTTTGTACTTAATCAAATCAACCATCACCATGCGCCAACACCTATTTATATTACATCACATCGTTGTCGTGCTTCTCGCTATGATAGCGACACCTATTTATAGTATGCCATCCGAGCCTCCCGTTGGCAACGATGGCGTGGGCGCTACACTGTGGCTGCCGAGCAAGGCATCGTCGCCAGCTCATGTCGTTTGTCCCAAAGTCGCTGACCACACCGCTGCGGGCACCATTGCCATCGCCGGTCGTGAGTTGCAGGATAGCTGGCAGGGCGGTCAGGTGACGCTGAGCCTCGTTTCAGACGGTAACGACAACGATGGATATACCATCAGCTACAAGGCCGCGGATCATAGTGCCGTGGTTTCCGCATGTCGTCCCCTCGGTCTGCTCTACGGTGCCTACGCCTTGCTGCGCTGGCAAGAGACAAAAGAGGGCAATGACAGGGACGCCACCTGGACATCAGCGCCCGCCCTGCAGCGTCGCATGCTCAACCATTGGGACAACCCAGACGGCAGTGTGGAGCGTGGCTATGCGGGAAAGAGCATCTGGAAATGGGAGCAGATCACAAAAGGCGGTATGACTGACTCGTTGCGCCAACGCCTGACGATCTACGCGCGTGCCAACGCCTCTGTGGGCATCAACGCCATGGTGGTGAACAATGTCAACGCCAGTCCCAGGATGGTCACGCACCCTTATCTCGAAAAACTCAAGGTCATCGCTGACCTGCTCCGCCCTTACGGCATTCAGGTATGGCTGAGCATCAACTTCGGTTCGCCGTTGGCTTTGCATGAGACCAAGACGGCCGATCCCCTCGACGCTTCCGTGCAGCGATGGTGGCTGCGCAAGGCTAAGGAGATCTACAAGCTGATACCAAACTTCGGCGGCTTCCTCGTCAAAGCCAACAGCGAGGGACAGCCCGGACCGGGAGACTATCACCGCAGTCATGCCGACGGCGCAAACATGCTCGCCGACGCGCTGAAGCCCTATGGCGGTACGGTCATCTGGCGCTCCTTTGTCTATGGCGCCAACCACAAAGGCGAGGACCGTGTGATGCAGGCTGTGTCGGAGTTCAAGTTCATGGACGGACTGTTCCACGACAATGTCATCTTGCAGTCGAAAAACGGACCGCTCGACTTCCAACCGCGCGAGCCTTACGCACCCATATTCGACAATATGACGAAGACACCACAGATGGCTGAACTGCAGATCACGCAGGAATACACAGGGCAGTCGCTCCATTTGGTCTATCTCGCTCCGATGTGGAAAGAGTTCTTCAGTTACGTCGATCCTGTGGCTCGCGGACTGAAGGGCATCGCCGGAGTGGCCAACACGGGCGATGACACCAACTGGTGCGGACATCCATTCTCACAGTCCAACTGGTATGCTTTCGGCCGTCTGGCTTGGGATCCTTCATTGACTTCTGAGCAGATCGCCCACGAGTGGCTGCTTCAAACCTTCGGTCGTGGTGACTCGGTGACGGTGGCGGCACTGGAGGATATGATGCTCAGCTCGCGCGAAGCATGTGTAGACTATATGATGCCGCTTGGCCTGCACCATATCTTTGCCTTTGATCATCACTATGGGCCGGAACCCGATGGCTACAAGGCGGAATATCCCTTGGAGTGGTGCCCCGTCTATTATCATAAAGCTGACAGGCAAGGACTGGGCTTCGACCGTACCGTTGCCACGGGATCAGGAGCCACGGCACAGTATCGCGAGCCTTACCGTTCGCTCTATGAAAACGTGAAGACCTGCCCCGAACAGTATTTGCTGTGGTTCCACCATGTAGCTTGGGACTATCGTCTCGCCAACGGCCGCACGCTGTGGCAGAGCCTGCGCGACCACTACGACGCCGGCTTGCGACGCGTTGCTGCCTATCGTGTGCTGTGGCAGAGTCCGGCCGTGCGCAGCTATGTCGGCAAGGCGCAATGGCAACAAGTCGACAAGCTCCTCGGCACACAACTCGACAATGCACGTCTGTGGCAACATACCTGTCTCGACTATTTCAATGGTTTTAGAAAATGAAACGAATCGTTCTGCTCTTTGGGCTCTTGCTCTTTCTGACTGCCGTCAACGCACAACCGCGGCTTGTCAGTGATGGTCCCGGCCGTGCGCACTTGGTCGTGAACGGTCAGCCGATGCTGATCTTGGGCGGTGAGCTCAGCAACTCCGCCGCTACCTGCAAGGCTGATATCGACAGCGTGATGCCGAGAATGGCACGCCTGGGACTGAACACGGTGCTCGTCCCGGCCCAATGGGATCTCATCGAACCGGAAGAAGGCCATTACGATTTCTCGCTCATTGACGAGAGCATCCGGCAGGCACGCAGCAACGGACTGAAGGTGGTGTTTCTGTGGTTCGGCGCCTGGAAGAACTCAATGAGCTGCTATGCACCATTGTGGGTCAAGCGCGACTTCCGCCGTTTCCCGCGTGCCTGCGGCAAGAGCGGACGGCCGCAGGAGATCGTCACGGCATTCTCAGAGAATCTCTTTCGTGCCGACAGCACGGTGTTCACCCGTCTGATGAGTCATATCCGTGAGGTGGACAGCAAGGAGCAGACCGTGGTGATGGTGCAGGTGGAGAACGAGATCGGCATGCTCGAGTCGGCCCGCGACCACTGTCCTTTGGCCGAAGCGGTCTGGCGAAAGCCCGTTCCGAAAGACTTTCTTGCGATCTATGAGAAAGCTAACAAAGGTTTGCCGACGATGGCGCGCCATGGACTCACCTGGCAACAGCTGCTCGGAGAGAGCGACGAGGGCGATGAACAATTCCAAGCTTATTGGTATGCCCACTATGTAGAGCGACTGGCCTGTGCGGCTAAGCGTATCTACGCCTTGCCGCTCTACGTCAATGCCGCGATGAACAGCCGTGGCCGCAAGCCCGGCGAATATCCTTCGGCGGGGCCGTTGGCTCATCTCTTTCCCATCTGGAAACAGGTGGCAAAGCACGTTGACCTCTGTTCGCCTGACATCTATGACACAGGATTTAGGAACTGGGCACGTTGCTATGCCACTGCCGACAATCCGCTTTTCATCCCTGAGTCGCGCTGCTGCGCCAACAGTGGCGTGCGGGCTATCTACACCTTCGGCACTCACGAGGCTGTAGGCTTCTGTCCCTTTGCCATCGACCAAAGCGGAGCGGGAGATACGTATCAGGTCAGTGCTGCTTATCATCTTCTGCATCAGCTTACCCCTCTGCTGCTCCACTATCGTGGCAAACAGCAGATCCATGGTGTGCTCTTTGACCAGCAGGACCGCGATACGACAATCATCGACGGACGTCTCGCCCTTGCATGCCATCATGTCTTCACGTTGCCGTGGGATCCGCGTGCCAAGGACGGAAGTACCTGGCGCGAGGGCGGTGCGGTAATTATCAGGCCCAGCGCTGACGAGTATATCATCGCCGGCAGTGGTGTCGTCGTTGAGTTTAAGGATAAGGGACAGGGCGCTGTACGCCAGCAGGCTTTGGGCGAGGACGGCTTCGCGCTGAAAGGTAATGGAAAGAAGCAAGACGAAAAGACGCAGAAGGGAAGGCCGGGGGAAAGCCTCGGTGCTTCCGCTATGAATAAAAAAAGAGGAGAAGAGCAGCAACGTAGTGCTTACTCTTCTCCCCGTTATGTCGGTCTTGGTTCCGTGTCAGAGATCCACGTTGATGCTGACGGCCATTGGTCACCGGTTCGCTATCTCAATGGCGACCAGACACATCAGGGCCGTCATGTGCGTATCGGCATCGACGACTATCAGATACTGCATGTGAAAGTATACTAAGAGCCCTTCCCTAACCCTCCCCAAGGGGAGGAAATGGCAATACCCCAGAGCGAGCTTTTCCTATACGCTTAACAGACTGTTTATCTAACATTTCACTCCCCTCTCCCCTTGGAGAGGGGTATGGGGGGTGAGACTGCGTTTGCAAAAGTACTTCCACAGTGGTGCTACCATCATGGCCTGATGGATTTTGCCTTCCTTGAGCATGGTGAAGAGCTCGTCTTCAGAGACATAGAAGTAGCGGAGATCCTCCGTGGCATCGAGATGCTGCGTGGTGGTCTGCTCAACTCCGCGCGCTACGAACGTATAGCAGTGGTTAGTTGCCGTGCTGCTGTTCGGTGTGGTGACGAGCAGTTGCTCCCATGTGCCGCCCGTGAATCCCGTCTCTTCCGCCAGTTCGCGCTGGGCAGCCTGCAGGGGCGACTCGCCTTTCTCCACCACGCCGGCGGGGATCTCCAGCGATACCTCGCCGACAGCCTGCCGCCATTGCTGCTCCATGATGATGCAGCCGTCGGTAGTGATGGCGATGACGTTGATGAAGTCGGGATATTCCAATACGTAGTATTCCGGTTGCACACGGCCGTCGGGATGCACGACCACGTCTTTCCGTGCTGTCAGCCACGGCCGGCGAATGATGTATTCGCTCGACCGTGTGGTGCACTTCATGTTTTTTTCTTCCATGATGATATACCTTATTTTTATTAAAGGTATAACGTCAGCTTTGCCGTGATATTGCGTCCCATGTTAAACAGTCCCATTCGGCCGTTGTCGGGGTTCACGCCTCCGATATACTTCAGTCGGCTGAGATGATCCTGATAGATGCGGTCGAAGAGGTTTGTTGCAGAGAGGGACAGTGTAGCCAAGCGCTTGCCACTGTACTTGAAGTCCGTACCGGCAGCCAAACCAAAGAGCGTGTAGCTTGGCGTTGCCGTCTCTGTGCCACCGAGCATATAGTAGTGGTTTTGTCGCAGGTTGCACTCCATATTGGCAGCAACAAAGGTGTGGTCGAACGTCTTGCCGTCGCGGATGAGCGTATAGCGTAGTTCGCTGTTCCAGCGTGGAGCGGGCGTGAAGGGCAGATAGCGCGACTCACGGGGCTGATGGCGCTGTACGCTGTTGACATATGAGAAACTGTTTTGCCAATGCAGACGCTCCACAGGATGGAAGTCGATCATTGCCTCACCGCCGAGCAGACGCGCGTCGCCTTGGGTATACTGATAGAGAGGCACTCCCTCGCGCTGTTGGTCACCCTGCCGGGCAGTGAAGATATAGTTGTCGATGTAGTTGGCGAAAAGCGAGAGTTGTGCTGTCACCCAGCGTGAGGTGAAGTCCCACCCGGCATCCACCTGCCAGCTTTGTTCTGCCTTGAGCTGTCCGTTGCCGAGGACATACTGTTGTGTGCCCTCATGCACGCCATTGGCCGAGAGTTCGCTGATGCCCGGCGCACGGAAGCCTTTCGCCACGTTGAGGCGTAGGTTCATGTTATCAGTGACATGATAGACCGCTCCGACAGAACCGGACAAGCTGGTGAAGTTTCGGGAAAGGCGGTCGAAATGGTCGTCCAGTGCAAAGGCGTGGAGATGACGGTGGTCGACGCGCAGACCGCCGGACCACGTCCAGGAACCTTTCTGGTAGGAAGTGGTGACGAAGGTGCCAAAGTCGAAGAGCTGATAGCCCGGGATGAGATATTCCGAGCCCTTGTTCATGTTGCGTTGCCACATGCCGTTGGCACCGATGGTAGCCTTCCATCCACTCTGTTCCGGCAGGATATAACGGATGTCGTAGTTCAGCGTATGGAGCATCATGTCCAGTCCCGGCTCGTCAGCACTCTCCTCGTATTCCTGTCTTCGGTTTTGCTGATAGCCGATGGTGGCGTTCAGCGTGCTGTTGCCGAGATAGTAAGCGTTGTCGCTCACCACTTTGTAATGGTGAATCTGCTGGAAGGGCAGCGTCTTGCTGTAGCTCTTGCTGTCGTTGGCGCGCTCGCCTTCCGCGATGCCCGGCGTCAGGTGATAGATGCTGGCAGAGAGATGGCTGTAGCCCCATCCACCGTTGTATCCGGTCATTGCCTCGGCATCCTGCTCACGGAAGCGGGAACCTACGACGTATTTGTCAGCGCGGTTGTGGTAGTCATGCGCCCGCTTGTCGGTCCACCGACCGTTCCACACCCATCCGTTCTGATTGCCGCGGAAGTTGAGCGAGTAGTTGAAGAGTCCCGTGTTGCTTTGGTATTCCGTGGTAGCTTCTCCGGCTATGGTGTTGTGGGCCATGACGGGATCACCATGGAAGATGATGACACCGGCGAGAGCATCTGAACCGTACATCAGCGAGGCGGGACCTTTGATAATCTCGGCCGAGGAGACACCTTGTGCGTCCATCTCCACACCGTGCTCGGCACCCCATTGGTTCCCTTCCTGGCGGATACCGTCATTGACGACGACGAGACGGTTAAAGCCCAAGCCACGGATCACGGGCTTGGAGATGCCGCCGCCCGTGGTCACCTGCGACACGCCGGGCTGATGGCTGAGCGCGTCGATGATATTGGTGGAGGGAGTCGTGCGCAGCATGTCGGCGTTGACGAGGGATATCGGCGTTGGGGAGTCCTTCATCAGCGACTTGCCCGTCAGTCCTGTGACGACGACCTCGCCGAGCATGGCGTTTTGCTCCTTCATGACGAAGTCGAGTTGTACGGTTTTCTTCAGGTCGATCTTTCTCACTTGATTCTGGTGACCCAGGTAGCTGGCCTGTACGCTGACCGTACGTTGTGGCAGTGCGGCGAAGACATAGTTGCCGTTTGCGTCGGTGACGGTACTCTCCTGGATTTCTGGTATGGACACGACGACGCCGACGAGCGGTTCTCCGTCTGTGGCATCGGTAATATGACCCTTGAGCGTCGTAGTAATCAGCGCAGGGTCTGCAGTTGCTGTCAGGCTCATGATCAAGCCCAACAGCAAGAGATAGAATGATTTCATAATTAAAATATGGAGCCCTTTCCTAATCCTCCCCGAGGGGAGGGAATGGAGCCCTTTCCTAACCCTCCCCGAGGGGGGAGGGAACGGCAATACCCACTAGGGAATGGCTTTGAAGACTTTTAATGGTTTTGATGGTTTGAATGTAGGGACGGCCTTTATGGTCGTCCTAACCCCTTGAATGTAATTACTCCCCCCTCTCCCCTTGGAGAGGGGTTGGGGGGTGAGGCTGTAAGGCTTAGTACACAGGTGGCCCTCTTAGGGTAGGAACGCCATGACGGAACGATGATAGGGTAGAGGTTGGAGCCGTCGTGGCGGTGAGTATAATATAATAAGGTGTAGCGATTGCTAAAGTAGCAGTCGTCAGGAAGGGAAGCGATAGAAAATGACAGAGGACACAGTCACTGGTATGATGCGCCATCGTGTTGAGGTGCGCGTCGTGGTGGATGTGGTGGAGACAGGCATAGCACACCTCCTCCTGACTCTGTCCCACGGTGTCGTGACGGTGGAGCGAAGATAGGAAAAGCATGGGGATGAATACTGCCATCAGTATCCATGCCGCAGTCTGTCTCTTGTAGCTATTCTTCATTAACGTCTGTCTGCTGCCTTCCTGTAGAAAAATCTCTTTGTACTTTGCTGCGTTATATTTTCTTTGTGCAAAGTTATGGATAATATTCCCAAGCGACGAAGATCTTGTCTTAAAAAAGATTTATTTGATATTAGAAGATTCTAAATTGTTTAGAGAAAGGAAACAAATCATCATACCGATTGCTTCAAAAAACTCTATCAAGATAGTTATGACACAAAACGTAAAAAGCCCTTTTCCGACCTCTCCCAATGAAGGGAAAGACCGGGAAGGGGCTTGAAAGTAAAAAGAGGATTGCAGCTCCTTTATTTATGAGCCTTATAATATTTCACGGCAGCCTCGACGTTGGCCTTCACGGCCTTGGAGGAATAGGTGGCCCCCGTCACACCGTCGACAGCGCTGACAGCAGATGTCTTCTTGCCTGCATACTTGGGCAGCATACCCGACTTCACCTTAGCGAAGATCTTCGGAGTCTCCTTGTTGGGCAGCGCTACTACCTTTACCACCTTATTCTTCTTGATATACACCTCCAGTGGTGTGGCACCGAGATAGCCGCGTATATTCGAGGCAAGCGTTGTGGTGTTGACCACATAGGTACCGTCTTTCAGTTTGGTCATCACGTCATCACCCTTGCCGGCAGCCAGCGCGGCACCGCTGACCAGTGTGGCGGCAGCCACTGCGGCAATCATCATCTTGGTCTTCATCATGGTCTTTCTTTTATCTGATATTGTTTTTGTCGGCTGCAAAATTACATAAATAGCGACAAACCAGACACCCTGCCCAACGTTTTTTAAGTTAAAGAAAAACAGAGGCAGATGATTATCAGGTCGTTTCCGAAACTAACTATAACTTAATTACACTATGTATCTGTCAAGACATGAGATGCTCTCACAGATTTCAGGCATTTGCTATACATATCTCAATTTGATGTCAAGACTTAAAAAACGTTGCGCTTCTACGATGTTTAAGCGCTTTTTTGTATCTTTGCCCAACAAAACAAATTTGTAGGGAATTTAGTACAATAATAGAAAATGGATAAAGAGATAAAGACAACTCCCGTTCTGCTGCTTACGGGCTACTTAGGAAGCGGCAAGACCACACTCCTGAACCGCATCTTGAAAAACGAGAAAGGCATCCGCTTCGCTGTCATCGTCAACGACATCGGCGAGGTGAACATCGACGCCAGCCTCATCCAGCAAGGTGGCGTGGTTGGACAGGGCGACGACAGCCTCGTGGCACTGCAAAACGGCTGTATCTGCTGCACGCTGAAGATGGATCTCGTCAAACAGCTCAACGACATCATCAACACCAAGCGTTTTGACTATATCGTCATCGAGGCCAGCGGCATCTGCGAGCCCGCACCAATCGCCCAGACCATCAGCACCTATCCTCAGCTCGTCGCTCCCGCAGCGATGAAGAATGGTGCCGCGCGCCTCGACGCCATCGTCACCGTTGTCGACGCTCTGCGTATGAGAGACGAGTTCGGCCTCGGCGACCATCTGCAGCAGGAGCACGGCGAGGAGGATCTCGCCAGCCTCGTGATCCAGCAAATCGAGTTCTGCAACATTATCCTGCTCAACAAGGCATCGGAGATCTCGCCCGACGACCTCGCCCACCTCACGGCAGTCATCAAAGAGATACAGCCTCAGGCACTCATCATGCCCTGCGACTACGGTGACATCGATCTCGACAAGATCCTCAACACCCATCTCTTCGACTTTGACAAGGTCGCCACGTCGGCTAAATGGATTGAGGCCATGGAGGACGACGATGACGTGAGCCTGGAGAACGAGGAAAGCGGCGAGGCACTGGAGTATGGCATTCAGACCTTCGTCTACCGTCGCCGTCTGCCCTTTAATCTTGGCAGCTTCGACGAGTTTGTCTCCGCGAAGTGGCCCAAGGGCGTCGTCAGAGCCAAAGGCATCTGCTGGTTCCGTGACGAGCCGGAGACTTGCTACCTCTTTGAGCAAAGCGGAAAGCAGTTCAACATCACCAATGCCGGCCAGTGGTACGCCACCATGCCTGAAGACCAACTGAAAGACTTTATGGAGCAGAACCCCGGCGTGAAGAAGGATTGGGACGAGAAGTTCGGCGACCGTATGGAGAAAATCGTCTTCATCGGGCAGAACCTCGACCGCAAGGCCATTGAGGCGGAGCTCGACATGTGTTTGGAAAAAGCCTGAACATTGGCTCAACTCTTATCCTCTTCTCAACGAAGATGGAAAAGAAACAAACATCATGAACAGAAGCAAACAATATATCGCGATCCTCGCCGTGGCGCTGACGCTGCTCTCCTGCAGCCTCTCGCCACGACAACAGCGCCCCCTTGCCAAAGACAGCGGTCAGGCAGAAGTCGCCGAGGACAATAGCAAGACCGACGACAACAAGGCTGACAACAACGACAGCCATCTTGCCGACGAGGGCTCGTCACCGGGCGACGCGTCCTACACCGTACCCGACTCGCTCCTGCCCCTCACCAAGAAGGGCGTGCCGGAACAGCTGCTCAGGCGGAAAGCCTACGTCTGTTCGTTCAACAGCACCACACTCATGCCCAATTGGGTAGCGTGGAAAATCACCGCCGCACATTCCGACGGCAACGTGCAGCGCAAAGGCGTGAAGTTTCATCCCGACGATGATGTGCCTGAGGCTTACCGCGTGACGACCTACGACTACATCCAGTCGGGCTATGACCGAGGCCATATGTGCCCCGCTGCCGACAACCGTTGGGACCAGCAGGCCATGGACGAGTGCTTCCTGATGACGAATATGTGTCCGCAGGACCACGGCCTCAACGCCGGAGACTGGAACGAGATGGAGATGCAGTGCCGCCGCTGGGCCAAGGAGTATGGCGAGATATATGTCGTCTCCGGCCCTATCCTCTTCCGTAGCAGACACGCCACCATTGGGCAGGAGCATCGTGTCACCTTGCCGGAAGCATTCTTCAAGGTGGTGCTCTGTCTGAAAGGGACACCCAAGGCCATTGGCTTTATCTATCGCAACATCGATGGCAACCGACCCAAAGGCGACTATGTCAACAGCATCGACGAGGTGGAGCGTATCACCGGCTATGATTTCTTCCACGGACTGAACAAAAAGATGCAGGACAAGGTGGAGAAAGAAGCCGACCTGAGACTGTGGCAGGCTGCTACGCTATAGCTCCCATCGCTTTCTATAGATGCTATGGACTCTATGATCTCTATCCATTCTATGATCTCTATAAAACTCTATACGTTAAAGATGAAAAAGATTTTCACGCTCTTGGCTGCCATTCTGTTGGCAGCGCCCATGCTGGGCGGCAGCAACGTCCAGCGGCCAAAACTTGTCATCGGTCTGATGGTAGACCAGATGCGCTGGGACTACCTTTATTATTATTACCCCCAGTTTGGGCCTGACGGCCTGCGCCGCCTTGTCGATGAGGGCTACAGCTACGAGAACACGCTGATCAACTATGTGCCGACGGTCACTGCCATAGGCCATTCCAGCGTCTACACCGGTTCAGTGCCCGCGCTGACCGGCATCGCCGGCAACAACTTTGTCAAGGACGGCAAGAATGTCTATTGCTGCGACGACGACAACGTCAGCTCCGTGGGCTCCAACTCCAAGGAGGGAAAGATGTCGCCACGCAATCTCCTGGCCTCAGGCATCGGCGACCAGCTGCGTATCGCCACTGACTTCAAAGGCAAGGTCATCGGCATCGCACTCAAAGACCGCGCCGCTATTCTGCCTGCCGGACATGCTGCCAACGCTGCCTACTGGTGGGACCAAAGTGCTGGGCATTTTATCTCCTCGACCTATTATATGAAGGAACTTCCACAATGGGTGAAGGATATCAACAAAAAGATTCAGACCAAGCCAGGCACCAATGTCAAGACCTCGGTGCCAGGAGTGACCAAGACCTTCCAGATGGCCGAAGCCGCCATCGACGGTGAGCAACTTGGAGAGGACAGCATCACCGACTTGCTGGCCATGAGCGTGTCGTCGACGGATGCCATCGGACACCAGTATGGCACACGCGGACAGGAGAACCACGACGTGTACATGGAACTCGACCGCCAGGTGGGACTGTTTCTGAAGTTCCTCGACGAGAAGGTGGGACGCGGCAACTATCTGCTCTTCCTCACCGCTGACCATGGCGCTGCCCACAACCCGAACTTCCTCAAGGCTCACAATATGCCGTCGGGTGGCCTCAACACCTGGGGCAAGGACTCTTGGCTCAACAGTCGGCTGCCCCAACTTGAGAAGGAAACTGGCATCAGCCCGCTGGTGACAAACGTCGATGCCGGACGCATCTATCTCAACCACGAGGCCATCGCCAAGAGCGGAAAGAAACTCGCCGATGTCAAGGAGCAGATGATCGAGACATTGGAGCAGGACTCCAATATTCTCTATGTGGTTGACTACGACAAAGCGCTCACCACGTCCCTGCCCTCCCGCCTGCGCGAGATGATCGTCAACGGATATAACAAGAAGCGCAGCGGCGATCTCTTCTACGTGCCACGACCCGACTGGGAGGATGTCAGCAACGCTGCCGACTACCGCGGCACAAGCCACGGACTGTGGAACCCCACCGACGCCCACATCCCCTTCGTGCTCTATGGCTGGCACATACCTCACGGACAGACTGCCGAGCCGACCCATATTGTCGACATCGCACCGACGATCTGTGAGCTGCTGCACATACAGATGCCCAACGAATGTATCGGCGATGCCAAGTTGCCGGAATAAGACTGATGTGATGATTGAGAAACAGCATGAGATGGATCTGTGAGAACTCGGGCTCTGCTACTTGCCGCATTTTTTTGGAATTAATATCTGATAGCAACCCGATAATACTATTTTTTTTGTAACTTTGCATCGCAATTGGTTCATGCGCTGAGCATGATGAAAAGGGAACCGGGTGGGAATCCCGGACAGTCCCGCTGCTGTGTGCAGTCCTTTGAGGAGCGAACATGCGTGTCACTGACAATTTGTTGGGAAGACCGTTCGCCATCCGACTGCGAGCCAGAAGACCTGCCATTGCACCCAAGGAGCATAGTCCGCGTGGATTCGGCTATTCTCTGACATGGTATAATCAAAGCGATGCAGATGCGAAAGAAATATCATTTCACCATCCGTGCGATAGGGCGGCAGTTGAGACAAGGGCTGCTGCTGACTGGCTTATGTGCCTGCGCGGTGACTTCACCGGCTCAGAAGCGAGCTTCACGATCCTTGATGACCGACAGTGTCTTCCAATTGAGAGAAGTCGTGGCCAGAGGCACGCAAACCGTGTCGCCCCATCAGACGATCTCACAAAAGCAACTCTCTGCCCTGGCCTCGAACAATGTCGCCGACGCACTGAAGTATCTCGCCGGCGTGCAGATCAAGGACTATGGCGGCCTCGGCGGCCAGAAGACCGTCAACGTCCGATCCCTCGGCTCGCAGCACGTGGGCGTATACCTCGACGGCGTCCGCATCACCAACGCACAGAACGGCACCGTGGACCTCGGTAAATACTCGCTGACAACCCTGGAGTCGGTATCGCTCTTCAACGCCAACAAGACCGAGCCGCTGATGACAGCCAGCGAGTATGCCTCGGCATCGACGATCTATCTCCGCACACGACGCCCCGACAGTACCTCGCTCACTGCCAGCTATGGCTATGGCTCGTTCAACACACATAAGGCCAACGTCACCTATTGCTATAAGCGGTTGGCCCTGGTCGACGCGCAGTACACCCACACCGACGGTAACTATCCTTTCCGTTATCATACCGAATACGAGGACACGACAGGCCGGCGCCGCAATTCGGACCTCGACCAAATGCGCATCGAGGGCGTGCTCTTCCACGGCCCGTTGCAGTGGCACACCTATTATTATCTCTCTTACCGCGGTCTGCCGGGCGGCATCGTGCGACGTCTCTCCGACCAGTACACCGACGTAGGGCGCGAGTGGGACCAGAACTTCTTCACGCAGCTCTCCTGGCAGGATCATTTCGGAGCTGTCGGACTGCGCGCCATCGCCAAATATGCCAACGACCGGCTGCACTATCGGTCGGACTACGACAACAATATCAGCGTGCACAGCAATGTCACCTATCACCAGCAGGATGTCTACGCGGCACTGGCAGCCTCTTATACTTATAAGGACTTTGGCATCTCTCTGTCCCCCGATCTGCGCTGGAGCGACCTCACCGCTGACATGAAGCACTTCAGCTATGTCTATCGCTTGGACAGCAAGAACGCGCTGACCGCCTTCTACCGTCACGGGGGGCTGTCGCTCAACGCCACGGCACTCTACACCTATTGCCGCGACCACACCCGTCGCAAAGCCGGCCCCCTGCACCGTTGGACATGGGATGCCCTGGTCTCTTACCGTCTTGGAGACTGGACACTGCGCGCCTTCTACAAGAGCGTGTTCCGCATACCCACGCTCAACGACCTCTACTACACGCTCACGGGCAACCGTTTTCTCAAACCCGAATATACCCGGCAGTGGGATGCGGGATTCACCTATGAGCACCGATGGCTATGCGTGCAGGTCGACGGATACTTCAACCATGTGAAAGACCGAATCGTCTGTCTGCCGCTGAAAGGATCGTTTCAGTGGTCAATGCTCAACTATGGCTATACACGCTGCGTCGGCACAGATGTCTCGGTCAACGCCGCTTTCAAGCATCATATTGTCATGCTCTCCGCTACCTTTCAGGATGACCGCAACCGCACAAATCCTGGGGGGAAGGATTACAACGACTTTGTGGCCTATGCACCGCGCTGGTCGTTTTCGGCCATCTACACGTTTCTCTGGCGTGGACTCTCCGTGTCGGTCTCGGACATGTTTGTCGACAAGCGCTACTGGACGGCGCAGAATAGTGTCGACGCCCCCCTTGACCGCTACAACTGCATGGACGTGAAGGCAGGATATCGCCTGAGATGGTTCACGATAGAGGCCGAATGCCAGAATGTCTTCGACAAGCCTTACGAAATGATTCAACGGTGGCCTATGCCGGGACGGCGATATGCCGTGACAATGAAGGCGAACTTGTGAATGTTAAATGATGAATGATAAATGATGAATGTTGAATGAAACGCATGACATTAAGGTAATAGGTAAAAAGCACATGATTATGGTAAAGAAATTATTATTTGCGTTAGCGCTGCTCCTCTCCCCTCTCTTTGGGCTTGAAGGGGCTGCCTCCCCCCTTTTAGGGAAACCAGGAGGGTCTGAGAGCCTGATCATCTGTAACGAGGGCAATTGGCAAAGCGACAACGGACAATTGTCGTACTACGAAGGCAAGACGGGCCTGCTGACCAATCAATGGTTCCGTCAGACCAACAAGACGAAGCTCGGCGACACGCCCAATGACATCATTCAAGTCAATGACACGCTGATTGCCATTGCCGTCAATTGGTCCAACATCATCCAGTTTATCCATCCCGACGGGACGGCTTGCGGGGCCACTGAGGGCGTGCCCAACAATCGTCGCCTCTGCTCCGACGGCAAGTATCTCTACGTCACCTCTTATGCTCATAAATGCGGCAATACCACGTTCACCAAGGGCTATGTGGCTAAGATCGATGTAGCAACGAAAGCCGTTGTCGGCACCTGCGAGGTGGGCTGGGAGCCAGAGGGCACGCAACTCTATAAAGGCATGCTCTATGTGGCCAACACCGGCGGCTATGCTTTTCAAGAGGGTCATGACTACGAGAAGACGATCTCTGTGGTAGATCCCACGACGATGACGCTCGTCAAAAACATAGATACGGGATGCATCAATCTCTACAGCGAGATGTCGCAAGCCGGACAATACCTCTGCGTCAACTCTGCCGGTGATTATCACGACAATCCGGCCAAAACGGTCGTGCTGAACTGCGAGACTGGCAAGGTCACCACTTTTGATTTCCCCTGTACCTATAACACCACCGACGGCAAGAAGTTCTACACCATCGGCTCGCAATTCTCCTACGACACGGGAGCCTATACATGGTTTATCAATACCATCGACCCGCAGACGATGACGGTCACCGAGGGTATCTTCAACGATGCCATCACCCAAAAGATCAAGTCGCTCACAGCTCCTTACGAAATATATGTGTCGCCCTACACGGGGAATATTTATTTCACCGATGCCCAGAGCTATGCTTCTGCCGGTGATCTCTATGGCTACACCCCCGCCGGCGAGAAGCTCTTCGGATCGTTGGAGACATATATCAATCCCGCACACATTTTGGCTCTCAAGCCTCAGACTGCGACGGGCATCAATCCAATCACGGCAAAGAACTACGAGGCTGCGCAACCCTACAATCTGGCAGGACAGCGCGTCAATGGCCACTACAAAGGTGTGGTTGTGAGAAACGGAAAGAAATATATTCAGAGATAACAGTTATACACATTAATAGATATGAGAAAAGGTTTACTCTTAGCCGTCCTTGGTCTGGCGGCTCTCTCGGCATCGGCCCAGAAAATCAGTACGTCAACCCCCAGCAAATATCTGCAGGCTGTTGACGAGTATCGTCCGGCTCCCGGACAGTTTGTCAATACGCTGCCGGCATACGAAGCCGGCGACAACGCCACCACGATGGCTCAGAAATGCACCGACGCCATCGCCGGAGGCAAAAATGGAATGATCACGCTGGGTGCTTACGGTGGCTATGTGACGTTTCATTTCGACCACAGTATCGCCAATGTCCATGGCCAGCGCGACTTCTACATCGCAGGCAATGCTTTTTATGCTGCCGGCATGACCATTGGTGGAAGTTGTGAGCCGGGTATCGTGATGGTGAGCAAGGACATTAATCACAATGGTATCGCCGATGATCCATGGTATGAGATCGGCGGCAGTGCTGACCGTGACAGTCTGGCGAAGACGTTTTTTGGTTATCAGATCACCTACACTATCGATTCGCTCAAGGATACGCCATGGACCGACAACCAAGGTGCAAACGGTGTTGTTGCCCGAAACAACTTCCACCGTCAGGAATATTTTCCGCTTTGGCTGCAAAGCCCACTGACCTTCCAAGGTACTCTGCTGCCTAAGAATGCTTGGGACAAAAGTAAGAAAGGAACTTATTGGGTACTCAACGCCTATGATTATGGTTATGTGGATAACAAACCCAATTCGGACTCCACAGCCTGCAGCTTTGATATTGACTGGGCCGTCGATCCGGTCAGTCGTGACAGTGTGCTACTCGACTACGTCGATTTTGTGCGGGTCTATACTGGCTTGAACCAAGCTGCGGGTTGGCTTGGCGAGACTTCCACAGAGGTCTGCGGAGCTGAGGACCGCCACCTTGATACTTCGGTCAGTACGATTCAGCATCATATCGACTCTGTGGTCGACTTCGAGGACATTGCGCTCGGCACGGACTCTATCATGCCATTGAGCGAGGATAACCCGGAGTTCAGCTCCAAGGGCTTTGTCTTCCACTACAACTATTTCCCCGATTATAACTTCTGGTCGGGCTTCTGCGTGACGGGTAAGCATGACACTTCGTTTAAGGACTACCATGATCAGTACAACAGCTGCGTGGGCCACGGCTACGCACAGTCGCAGAACTATGCTGTTGTCTATCCGCAAGGTGAGGAGATCAGCGTGGCTGATGGTAAGAAGACGATCAGCGGTTTCTATGTTGCCGCCAATGCCTATCTGCAAAATGCCATTCTCAATGGTGACAGCATGACACCAGGTGCCTTCACGAAGGGTGACTGGTATCGTGTGGATGTCATCGGCATGGATGGTGAGACAAAGAAAGACACGCTGTCGTACTATCTTGCTGACTACCGCTCCGACAATGAGGCTGACCACTACTATGTAAAGGACTGGACGTGGCTCGATCTCTCTGCACTCGGCGAGGTGACAGGTATTACTTTCCGTCTGAGCAGTAGCCGCAATAATTCTTGGGGTATGACCACGCCGGGATATTTTCTGATGGATGACTTCAACGGAGTCTATGACGGACGTAGCCGCAAGTTGGCAGCAGTAGGCAAGAACAATGTATCTACTGCCATCTCAAATATCAACGTGAAGGCTGTTCAGGCTCAGGATGGTGCAGCTTACAACCTCGCCGGACAACGTGTCGGCAAGGACTATAAGGGCATTGTGATCATTAACGGAAAGAAAGTGGTGAGAAGATAACGGCTTCAACAACCTCACCCACCAGCCCTACAGCCTCATCCCCTCACCCCTCTCCCAAGGAGAGGGGAGTTGTATGCTGCAAGGGACGAGAGAGATCCACTAAAAATAAAAAGGACGCAAAGAAGTGCATAAGAGTGCACTTCTTTGCGTCCTTTTTTTTAGAACTTCGCGTATGATGCGGCTGGTCATCGGCTTGTCGCGCAGTCGCGAGCTGCTGTCGAGCAGGTTGGGCAGATACACTGGCATGATGCCGTTTTGAGTGCTTTATATTATATATTGTCCGTATGTCTTTCTGTCTATAAAGGCGATTTACTCTTTTATCTTTTTACTTCTTTACTTCTTTACCTTTTAATCGTCAGCTCCGCTGGCTGCAGGTCGGTGGCCTGGGCATGGACGACGACGGGCTTGGACTTATCCTTCACGCGCACCACGACGAGGCACTTGCCGAAGAAGGCGAGACGGTCGCTGGCTTTGAAACGCTCGGTGGAGAACTGCGAGCCGTTGTCCACGCCGACGATGTCGGCATTGTCGGCCGTGAAGTAGATGTGGTTGCGTGCGTCGGGGCAGAGCGTGCCGTCCTTGTCGGTGACCTCCGCATTGATGAACGTGGTATACTCGCCACGGTAGTCACAGGTCAAGCGTATTGACGTGGCGGAACCGGCCGTGCGGATCGTCTGTCGCCGCACCTCCTTGCCGTGCTGACGGGCTACAACGGTGATCTCTCCGGGCTCGAACGTCACGCGCCACATCACATGATACTGGTGGCTGTCGGTTTTGCGGCGGATGCCCTGACTCTTGCCGTTGACAAAGAGCTCCACCTCATCGGCGTTGTTGTAGTAGCACCACAGGTCGATGGTCTGTCCCGGCAGCCAGTTCCAGTGAGGGAACAGATGGAGCACGGGCTTGGCGGTCCATTCACTCTGATACATATAATAGGCGTCCTTCGGGAAACCGGCCAGGTCGATGATGCCGAAGTAGCTGCTGCGCGCGGGATAGCCATAGGGCGTGGGCTCGCCGATATAATCCCAGCCTGTCCAGATGAACTGTCCGGCGCAGTAGGGCGTGTGCTTGACGATGGCCCACGTCTCCTCGTGTGTGGAACTCCAAGGTGCATGGCTGTTGTCATAGGCAGAGCACATCATCGTCGCGTTGGTATAAGGTTTGTCCCATCGCTCCGGCGCTATGTAGATACTGTCGGAAGGCATGCGGTAGAAGCCGCGCGTCTGCAGGGCAGAGACACTCTCAGTCATGAGGAAAGGCTTTCCGGGGAAGTTCTTCGGCACGTCCTTGATCCACTGGCGATGGTAGTTGAAGCCGATGAGATCCAGGGCACCCGACTTAAAGAGATGGTTGTCGGGCGAGGGCTCGTTGCAGCCTGCCGTAATCGGGCGGCTCTTGTCGAGACTTCTGACAATGTCGGCGAGATGGATGGTGAGCAGCGAGTTGGGCGAGAGTTCCTTGCCATGGGCGAGTGTCGAGGCATCGTGGCCGGCGTTGAGGATCAGGTTGGCTTGCTCCAGTGTCAGAGCGTCGGCACTGGCCGACGACCACTGCTCGAGCACCTCATTGCCGATGCTCCAGATGAGTATCGACGGATGGTTGCGGTCACGGAGCAGCATGTCGGTGAGGTCGCGCTGGTGCCACTTTTCGAAGAAGCGGGCGTAGTCGTTCTTCGTCTTGCGGCGCATCCACATGTCGAAAGCCTCATCCATGACGATGAAGCCCATCGTGTCGGTCATGTTCAGCAGTTCCGGTGCGGGTGGGTTATGGCTGCATCGGATAGCGTTGACGCCCATGTCCTTCAGCTTCACCAGTTGGCGACGGAGCGCGTCGTTGTCGAGGGCTGCACCTAAGCAGCCGAGGTCGTGATGGTCGCAGACACCGTTGAGTTTCATATTCTTGCCGTTGAGCCAGAAACCCGTCTTGGCATCGAAGCGGAACGAGCGGAAGGCCGTCGTCGTGCGTACGGCGTCTACGGTCTTATTGTCAATGATGATCTCGGTGAGCAAGGTGTAGACGTTCGGCGCATCGGGACTCCACAGGCGTGGGTTACGTACGGTCATCTGCTGCTCGGTGCTGCCGTTGGCAACCTGCGCGACGATCTTGCCGTTGCTGTCAAAGAGTGTGTTGCGCACCATCGGGTGCTGTCCCTCGTGGTTTTCGTCAGCGAGGGTGACGGTCACGGGCACCGTCCATGTGCGTCCGTTCTTTGTTGTCGGCATGACGTAGACACCCCAGTTGGCGATGTGCAGCGGCGATGTGGTGGTGAGCCACACGTTGCGGTAGATGCCGCAGCCCGAATACCAGCGCGAGTTGGGCTGGTCGCTGTTGTCGACGCGTACGGCGATGACGTTATCAGCACCGCGGCGGAGATAAGGCGTGAGGTCGTATTGAAACGAGATATAGCCGTAGGGCCGTGTGCCGAGCAGGTGGCCGTTGATATATACCGAGCTGTTCATATACACGCCGTCGAAGGTGATGAAAAGGCGGTCATCGTTGCCGAGCGAGGCAGGTATGGTGAAGTGCTTGCGGTACCAGCCGATACCGCCGGGCAGCGCGCCGCCACCGGCTCCACTTGGGTTGTCGACGCTGAAGTCACCTTCTACCGCCCAGTCGTGCGGCAGGTTGAGCTGTCGCCACGACGCGTCGGCATAGTCGGGGCGCGCCATGGCGGAGGTGTCGCCGAGACAGAAGAGCCAGCCGCGGTCGAAGTTGAGCACTTCCCGTGCATCTGTGGGGAGAGACGTGAGGAGCGAAAGGAAGAGGGTGAGGAGCAGGGATTGGATGTGGTGGGTCATGGAGAGTTTTTTTTGTTTATGAGAGACGGGGACGCATAGGGAAGAGAGGGCTCCCAGGGATGAGACAAGGAGGGCGCGCCTGGTTATAACCAGGCGAACAGAACGGAGCACCCGAACAAGGCGGAATGCTACCTAACTACCTTTGCCGCATATTGGCCTATTGCCGCATAGCCCTTCGGGTTGAGGTGGAGCCAGTCGTCGGAATAGTCGGCGCGCAGGCGCTGAGGATCGGCAGGGTCACGGACGAGGGCGTCGAAGTCGATCAGCCCGTCGAAGTGGCCCGGCTTGCGGATCCACTCGTTGACAGTCTGCCGCATGGCTTCGTGGAAATAAGAGTACCAGCCGTTGCCTTTCGTCGGCGTGATCGTTGCCCCGTAGACTTTGATGCCTTTGGCGTGGGCTTTATCGATCAGCGTCTGATAAGCGTTGATGATCTCCTGCACCATCTTTTCATAGTTGCCGCTACAGCAGCCGATGTCGTTGGTACCCTCGAAGATGATGAGTTTCGTGATATTTGGCTGGGAGAGAATGTCGCGGTCGAAGCGTACGAGCGCCGGTTCGCTCAGTCCGCCACGCACGACACAGTTGCCGCCGATGCCCAGGTTGAGCACGCCGATGCCTTTCTGACAGCAGTCGGCTGTGCTCTTGCAGAACTGTGCGGACTCCTGCTTTTTGTCGCAACTCTTGTCTTCGCAGAACCTTGTAGACTCCTGCATTTTATCGCATTCCTTGCTTTCGCAGCAGATTCCGATTCCGTTGAGCGCATCGGAGAAGAAGTCGGTCCAGCGGTTTTGCAGGTTCTTCGTTGAGCCGCGTCCGTCGGTGATGGAGTTGCCGAGGACGGCGATGACCTCATGCGGGGTGTTGCCGAGCACCTCCAGTCGGGTGATATTATACCAGTGGTCAGCCTTTTCGCCTTGGCTGAAGTCAGCCTTTGGCGCGCCCTTACCGGCGAGGATATACGTGGTGGTCCGGCTGCCGCGGTGAGAAGTGGCGTGCTCGGGTGTGCGTTTGCCATAGACAACGGTGACGGCGAGACGCTGTCCGGGACGCAGCTGATAGCTGAAGGCATCGGAGTAGATGTCCTTTCCGGCGTCGAGCGTGAGGCTCCGCTTATGGTTGAAGGTCAGGTAGCGCACGGTCTTGGCGTTGATGCGGGCGTTGCAGGGCAGGACGTCGGTTTCCTGTTTCATTGTTTTGCCCTGTGGTGTGTCGGCAGGATCCGCGACATACACGGCGCTGATGTCCACGGGTCCGTTGCCGAAATGGTTGCTGAGTTGCATGCGCAGCGTGCTGCCGCCCATCGACACGTGGATGATCTGACGGGCCGCGCGGTTGGAGAGGCCGGCCTTGGGCATGTCTTCGGAACCGGTAAACTCCGGTGCGGTAGCCCATGTTCCTTCCCACCGTTGGTCAGCGAAGAGGGGTGAGATCACTAATAATAAGGTGACAATGCAGAAGAATAGTTTGTTTATCATGGATTTGGTAGTTTTTTCAGCCTCACCCCCGACTCCTCTCCTTGGGAGGGGGTGAGGCTTGGTTGGGGGTGAGGCTGCTATTCCGCTGTGAGATACAGTACGCGGCTGGCCCAGCTGGTACGGTCGTTCCAGTTGACGTTGTGTGTATATGGCACGTCGAGCCCGTGCTCCATGAGGTAAGCACCGGAGTAGCTCTTGCCCTCACAGTCGAGCGGCGTGTTGTCGATACGGTTGAGCTCGTGCACCTTGTAGCGTTTGGCGGGGTCGAGACCTGCCATACGCACGCGCGGCAGGTGCTGGTTCACGAAGGTCTCGGTCTTCCACCAGAACCACACGGCCTTGTCTTTGCTGTCGCTGACATACATCAGACTGGCCACTCCCTGCTTGTCAAACGGACTTTGCAGGCGGTAGAGGTTGCCCATTTGCACGATGGGACGGATCTGCTTGTACTCAGCGATGGCGTTACGGCAGAGTGTCTTCTCTGCTTCAGTCATATTCTTCGGCTGGATCTCCATGCCCAGTCGTCCGCTCATGGCCACGTCGATGCGGTATTTCAGCGGGATGAGACGGCCCGTCTGATGGTTTGGTGATGCTGAGATGTGGCAGGCCATGGCCATGGCCGGGAAGAAGTAGCTCGTACCCCACTGCATGTAGACGCGCTGCAGGGCATCGGTGTTGTCGCTCGTCCAGAACTCGTCAAACCAAGGCAGCGTGCCCCAGTTGACGCGTCCGCCACCGCTGGCGCAGTCCTGGATGATCAGGTCGGGATATTTCGCACGGATGCGGTCGAGCGTCTTGGCGAAACCACGATAGTAGTCGATATAGAGGTGGCTCTGGTCGTTCATCGAGAGATACTGCGATCCGTGGTTCATGATGTCCATGTTGGCATCCCATTTGATATAGGCGATGTCGGGATGCTTCGTCATCAGGTTGTCAACGACAGAGAAGACAAAGTCCTGCACTTTCGGGTTGCTCATGTCGAGAACGAGCTGCGTGCCGCCACGTCCGAGGACAGGATCACGTCCCGGAGCCTTGATGATCCAGTCGGGATGCTTTTCATAGAGCTCGCTCTTGGTATTGGTCATCTCGGGCTCAATCCAGATTCCAAACTTTACGCCATGCTTCTTTGCGTCGGCGAGGAGGCCGTCGATGCCATTGGGCAGTTTGTTTTTGTCCACCACCCAGTCGCCGAGCGCACAGTTGTCGGTCTTGCGGGGATATTTCTCACCGAACCATCCGTCGTCCATGACGAAGAGCTCACCGCCCATGCCGGCGATGTCGCCCATCATCTGGTCCATGCCTTTCTCGTTGATGTTGAAGTAGACGCCTTCCCAGCTGTTGAGCAGGATCATGCGCTCCTTGTTGCCGTGGGCGAGCATATATTCGCGGCCCCAGCGGTGATAGTTGCGGCTGACACCCGACTTGCCTTCCTTGGAGAAAGTGAAAGCTACGGGCGGAGTGACGAAGGTCTCGCCGCGGCGCAGGTGGTATTCCGAGTTCTGCTCGTCGATACCCGCGAAGAAATAGTGGTACTCGCTGTGGTCGGTGACCGTCTTGAGCTTGTAGCAGCCACTGTAGCAGAGGGCAGCGCCGATGACGTCGCCACTGTTCTCTTTGCCTTTACCGTCGAGCGAGAACATCACCTCGGCGTGCTGGCTCTGTGAGTTGTGCACACCATAGTGGTTGCGCAGCGTCAGCTCACCGGGGGTCAACGGCTCATCGGTGACGTTGGCCTCATTGGCCCAGGCACCGCTGAGATGGCTGATCCACACATTGCCGCGGCGGATGGGCAGCATGGCGGAGGTGAAAGAGGTGAGTGTCACCGTGCCTTTCTCCTTGTTCGTGATCTCAGTCCAAGTCTCGATCATGTCCACATCGTTGTAGGTGCGGTATTTCAGGTCGACAAAGAGATTGTATACAGGATCCTTGAGATGGATGGTCGTAATGTTGCCTTTCACGTCGGAACCCGTGACAACAAGCTGTGTCGATAGGTTGCCGTCGGCATGACGACAGGCAAAGGCAGCCGGGTCGGGACAATCCAGACCATAGGCCGGATAGGCATCCATGCGCCCGCCCATCGGCTTTTGCAGCGTCTGCAGGTCTGCACCGGAGAGTTTTGAACCGAAGTAGACATATTCCGGTTGCTTACCCTCGTCGGCGTTGAGCACGAGAGACAGGTGAGGCGACTGTACGAGGATCTGTTTGGCCAGTGCTGACAGGGGCAGGCACAGCGCCAAAGAGAGCATGAGTTTACGATAATTCATATATAGATAATAGATTTAAATAATTGGCTTGGTGATAGGCGGACGCATGCATCGCCATGCAAAGATAGAAAAAAAAACAGTATCACGCCACGCTTCTTTAAAAAAAATACAAGAAAGTAGGAAAATTGGGCATAATAGTATTAAAGTAATACTAAAAAAGTACTTCCCTTTGCAATCATTGTACCTTTTCGGGTACTATGCCGTGCTCTTTATGGTTGTTTCCTATAATAATCTTCTACTTTTATTTGACAGAAGTTCTTCGTCTTGACCTTCACTTTTAGAGAGCGAACTTCGATGAAAATGGCGGGAAATCGTGCGCTCCACATCAAAAAACGAAGCTGTTCTGATCAGAATGGCTTGTTGATGCTGTCATCTCGGTGATTTCACAAGGAGAGAAAGGCGAGATGACCGGGTCAACAAGGCTTGTTGACGGTATCAAAGTACCTTTCTGACAACAACAAAAAAGCGCAAGAAAATTCAAGTTGTTGATATACAGATAAATAGAAAAAGCGTGAAAATCGCGAAAAATCAGCCAAGTGTCCCTCTGTTTTCAAGGAACGCCTTCTCAGAGGCCGTTTTTTGTCAGTTTTCTAAACAGTTCGATAGAGGACTTGTGTCTCCAGACACGATGAAACGTGGCCGGCGCAAACACGGCCGGGGATCCTCTTCCTCACGAACTTCCAAACTTTCATGGCAGCTGAAGAGTTCTTGCAGCCACTTGAGGAAGGCAGTCTTCCATTGACGGCACTCTGCTGTGCCCTTGACTTCCGACGCCCCGAAGCCGTGGCCGCCGGTGCGGTACTGAATATATTGGTGCGGCACATGGCGGGCAGTGAGCGCTGAGTCGAGGAGCTCGGCATTGTGATAATGGACGATAGGGTCGTCATGGCAGTTGATGAGAAATACCGGAGGACAATTTTCCGGTATATGGCGCTCCATCGACAGCGAGTCGCAGAGGCGCCGGTTGTGCTCGCGGCTGTCACCGAGCAGCCCCCGTCGCGACCGTTTATGCATGCAAGGGTCGACGAAGGTCACCACCGGATAGACGGGTATGACAAATTTGGGCCATTCCGTGCGCGGCAGCAGTTCCACGGCACTCATCGCCAGATGGCCGCCGGCGGAGAAGCCCATCACGCCGATGCGCGTCGTGTCCACGCCATATTCCTTGGCGTGACTTCTGACATAACGCAGCGACTGCCTGAGGTCGTTAAGCGCGTCGGGGTAGCGGTTGCCACGCAGCAACCAGCGGTAGTGCAGGACAAAGGCGGGGACATAGGCCGTGCGGTAGCGCAGTACGAAAGCCGAGATTCCATGACGCTGGAGCCAGCGGCCTGCCTGCTCACCTTCGGCATCCATATCGTGCCAGAAATAGCTGCCGCCCGGACACACGATGACCGCCGTGCTGTTGGTGCCGGCGGGGTAGGGCGTCAGCCACACACGATGGTGCACGCTTGTGCCTGACCAGATGTCAATGCGCTCCGGTTGGGTTTTGGCCGACGCGGCAAGCGTAGGCAGGATCGTCAGCATCAGCAACGCACAGAGAAAGCTATGGGCGCGTTGCGTGAGCATACACCTTATTATAAGAGTCTTAGTGTTTTGTGGCATAGTCGTTGATTTTGTTGACGACGGTGTTCAGTCCTAACAGCGCCTCCGACGTGTTGATGGCACTTAAGGGCACGCCGCAGAAACCGTGAAGATTGACAAACTGTCCGGTGAGCAGCAGGTTGCGCACCTTCGTCACCACGGGCAGATGGCTGTCAAGGATTTGGTGGCAGTCGCGCGCAAAGCCCGCTATGCCGCCGCCGACTGTGCCATAGTAGTCGCGGATGGTCAGCGGAGAGGCGGTGACCATGCCCTCGATGTTGCCGGAGAAACCAGGGTAGCGCTGTTCCACCATCGCCAGCACCTCTCGCGCCCGCTGCTGTTTCCATTGCTCATAACCGTCGCCGCGCCGCCCCGTCAGCGTGTCGGCCCACTGCTCAGCCTGACTGAACCGCATTGGCACGGTGACGAGCACCTTGCTGCTCCATGGCTGTTGCCGGCTCACCGGTGGCGTCATCATCAGCAGACCGAGGGGCCACGGGCGATCCTCACGGCTGAAGTTCCAGATGTCGCCGTAGCGCGACATGAGGTAGACGCTGTGGTTGATATAGGGAAATGAGCCCGGCCGCATCTTCAGATAGAGCGAGAAGGCCGAGATCGTCTCAGGGATCTGCTTCACCCGTTCGGTGTAGGCCTTGGTAAATGCCTTGCCGTGGATGAGCAGGAAGAGCGCCGAGGGGTGGATGTCGCTGATGAACGTAGCGGCATGAAAGATCTTTCCGCTCTTTGTCCTCACCGCCTTCACCTCGTGATCCTCCACGTCGATGGCGGTGACAGCGTCGTGGGCGAGCACCTGACCGCCGTGGTTGGTGATCACCTTGGCCAGCAGGTCGGCGGTATGACTGCTGCCGTCGACGAAGCGGCTGGCACCTTGGAGATAGAGCACGCTGACGATGGCGTGGACATAAGCAGGCGTGCGTCCCGCCTGTCCGCCGTAGAGCGGATTCATATAGGCCAGCACGCTGCGCAGCTTAGGGTCGTGGACATATTGCGCGATGAACGCGTCGGCAGCCATCAGCGCCTGTGGCGGCATCCCGGTGAGCACCGACGGCGCCGGTCGCAGGTTGAAGAGATCGATGGCGTCGGTCATGCGATAGAGTGCGTCGGCATAGGCCGTGAGCTCGTCGCGGCAGCCAGGGAAAGACTTCAGCAGCGAGTCGACAAAACCTTGGCGACCGCAGCCGATGCGATAGGTGGCGCGGTCTTCGAGGAAGAAGAGCTCGTCGGCGCAGTCGTCGTCGACGTCGCGCAACTGCATCTGAGGCGTGATGCCGAGATAGTCGCAGATGCGGCGGATGGTACCGCCCGGCCGCATGCCCGCGATGACGTGCATACCTGTGTCGAAGTCCTCACCCATGCGGCGGAACGTCTGCAGGCCTCCGCCGATGGTGGCGTTCTTTTCCAGCACCGTCACGCAGTAGCCCTCTTTGGCCAGAATGGCGCCCGTGAAGAGTCCGCCTAAGCCTCCGCCTATGATCACCACATTTTTGTCGTTCATGTTCTTTTCCTTCGAGCTGATTAAAAGATTCTATGGTTGTGAATTTCTCCCGCCGCTGTCACGTGCAACTTTGTATTTGCTGATAGATCTTCTCTGCCGTGAGGAACTCGCTGCACGTGACGATGGTGCCGACCATCACGCCGAGCATGCCGTGGGAGTTGATGTTCTGTCCGGTGAGAAAGAGGTTGGGGATGCGTGTGCGGTGGGAGACGCGGCAGCCTGCTCCCAGTCCGATGTCCTTGGCAATGCCGTACATCGATCCCGCCGCCGTACCTGTATAGTCGAGATAGGTCAGCGGTGTGGAGGTGTAGCAGTGGGCGATGCAACCTCTCAGACCCGGGAAGCGCTGCTCCACGCATTGCAGCAGCTGGTCGGCTTTCCGCCGTTTCAGCGCTTCGTAGTCCGCGCCGCGGCGGCCCACCGTCGTGTCTTTCCATGGCAGCACGTCGCTGATGTTCATGTAGGAAATGATCTGTCCGCTCTGCGCCCATCGCGGTTGGGTCTCGTGACAGAAGTGCATATAGAGATATCCCATTGGCCAGCTGTCGGCGGTGTATTGCTCACAGCCCCATGGCGACGCGCCTTGATAGCCAAAGTAGTTATAGTTCATATACGGCACCGACTGCGGTTTGAAGTCGAGATAGAGGGTGAAGCATCCCACCGTCTGCGGCATGGCGTTGACGCGGTGGCGGTAGGCGGGACGTATCAGTGCGCTGTCTGTGAGTTCGAGCGTGCGTATCGGATGCGCGTCGGAGATGATGTAGTCGGCTTCAGAATATTCTTCGCCGTTCACCTCAACGCCCGTGGCATGGGTAGCGTCGCAGAGGATGTGTGTGACGCGGTGGCCAGCGAGCACCTCGCCGCCATAGCGCTGCAGCGTGGCGATGAGCGCTTGGGCGATATGGTCGCTGCCGTCGATGACGCGGAAAGCGCTTTGGTCGTAGAAGTCTCGGATGAAGGCGTGGGTGGCAAAGGGCGTCTTGCCTTTCTCGGCGGCATAGAGCGGCAGGTCACCCACGAGCACGTTGGCGAGCAGCGGATCGCTGACGGTGCTGTCGATGACCTCGTTGACCGACCGCGTCAGATATTCCTTGCTCACCACGTCGTCGGATTCAGCATGGCGGAGCGAGTGGAGCGAAGAGGCGCCGGCCACCTTTTGCACCAAAGCATAATAGCGGTCGAGGGCGTCGCGCTGCGTGGGGAAGTCCTTGGCCAGTCCCTCGATAAAAGCCTCGCGGCCGTTGCCCATCACGAAGTCATGGCCGCCAAGACCGATGACATTGTACTGTTTGGTATCGAGCTGCGACAACTTCACGTCATCCCCCATCTCAAGATAATGGAACAAGCGGTCAAGGCTTTGATCGGGCAGAGCGCTGCCGATGAAGTGCATACCCGTCTCGAACTTCACCCCGTGGCGCCGGAAACATTGCAGGCACCCGCCCGCCTGACGCTCCTGCTCCAATACGGTGACGCGGTAGCCGTTCTTGGCGAGGATCACGGCGGTGGTCAGACCGCCCAGTCCGGAGCCGATGACGACAACATGTGGATGATGAGCTGTACTAAGCATGTTGTTCCTCCCGATCTTTGATAGCTTGATAATGGTGCAGGTAGTCATGGCGCACGTGGCGCGCCTGCGCCAGCGTGTCACCCATAGCCTGCAAGTCTGAGGGTGAAAGCGGACTGCCCACTTCCATGTATACGGGGCTTTTGGCCAGATGATACGTCCGCTTTTTCAGCACGCGGCCGGTGCCGTAGAGACAGGCCGGAATGATGTCGAGCCCTAAGGCTTCGGCCACGTGGAAGGCACCTTGGTGGAAGCGGGCGATGCGGCCGTCGAAAGAGCGGGTACCCTCGGGGAAGACAGCGATGCTGTAGCCGCGGCTGATGAGTGAGCGGAAGTGGGGCATGAGGGCGTCGATACCTTCGGCGGCAGGATAGTATTCGGCGTGGCGGATGAGAAAACCGTAGAAGGGATTGTGCCAAACCCAGTCGTTGGTGAGGAAGATGAGGCGTGGCGACAAACTGAGGAGATAGATGAGGTCGAGATGGGACTGATGGTTGCAGATGAGCACCGACGGCTTGTCGAAGTCCAGGTCTTTGCTGATGTTGCTGTGATATCGGGCTCCGGGCACTCCGATCTTTGTGCCCACGATGCGCGCGGCATGGTAGATGAGCAGATGGAGCCGCCATTTCTTCCGTTCGGTCATGCGTCCGCAATGTACATAGAGCCACACGCCGGGCGTGATGACGGCCATCATGAAGAAGACAAAAAAGAGAAAGGCGCCGAGCGTGCGCAGGATGGTAGCCGTCTTGCGCCACAGCCAGCACGGCAAGCCATAGACGACGGCCAACCCGCAGAGCAGCGTGTTGAGGACGCTGATACGCGCGAAGTCAGCTCCCGGACGGAAATGGCTGACGCGCTCCTCGGCCGGCGGATAGTAGACATCGACGGGAATGCTGTGGATCGCGACGCCATGCCATGCGGCAAAGACGAGCAACTCCAGTTCGGCTTCGTAGCGGGCGGTGAGCAGGCGATAACCCCATAGCTTTCTCAGCGGATAGAGGCGGAAGCCTGTCTGCGTGTCGGGTACGCGGCGACAAGTCTGTACGGTGAACCAGAAGTTGGAGAAGTTGTTGGCGAAATTGCTGCCTTTGGAACGGCTGATGCCTTCCTTTTTCCTACTGCCAAGGATCAGTGCCCCCGGCCAATGGTCGTTGGCATCGAGGAAAGCGGGAATGTTCTTGGCAAAGTGCTGGCCGTCGCCGTCCATCGTAATAGCGTAGGCGAAACCTGCCTGCAGGGCCGCGCGGAAACCTGTCTTCAAGGCGTGGCCCTTGCCGCAGTTGCGGTCGTAGTGCAGCAAACGGATGTTGCTCAGCGCGCGAAGTTCCGCAGTCGTACCGTCGTCGCTGCCGTCATCGACGACAAAGACATCGGCGCAATAGCGCAGCACGTCGGTCACGACCTGTCGGATCGTACCCACATTGTTGTACGTAGGTATGATGACGCAGATGCCGCGGGCGCGCAGCCGTCGTCGGATCTCCTGCAGTTCTTGTTCTTCTTCTTTCCTTTGCGCTTGCACTTCCTCTTGTTTAGTGTCTTTCACTTCCGCTTGATTGCTCTTTCTTTCTTCTTGTTTGTGCCTAATGAGTGGATCGCTTCACCGGCTGACAGACGAAAGACACGGTGGTGAACACGGTTGTCGCTTCCTTCACCTCTGCCTTCGCCGACACGCTTTCGCCGCTGGTTTCGATTGCCGTGAACACGATGTCGACCACCGGATTGTCAATGGGCGAGAGGACATGCAGGAACTTCACGTTTTTCACCTCACTGATCTCGAGTGTATGTCCCACGACCTGCTCGAGCAGTTCCTGGGCGATCTGTACGATGCAGACGCCGGGTGTGATCGGCTGACCGGGGAAGTGGGCACGATAGATCGGGCACTCTTTGAGCAGCCTGATCGTGAACAGCTTTGTGCCGTCGAGCTCCTGGCTATGCTCAATCTGGTAGAGTTGATTCTTCAGTATCATCGTCGTGATTGTCGTTTTCGTTGTTGCTGTCGTCGTGGATGGGCGACAGCGTGTATCTGATATGGTATTTCTCGTCCTCATAGCTGAGCTTTCCCTCGCGCAGCGCGTGGAGCAACATGCGGATGTCGGCCGTGATTACGGGGCGCATGTACCATTTGTCGAGCATCGGCGCAGCGCTCACCAGCCTGACCTTGTCGTCCTTGCGTGCGTAGACAAAGTCCAGGGCGGTGATGCCAAACTCGTTGACGATGGCGCCCTTGATAGTGTCGCACTCCTGCACGAGCAGGCAGATGCCGCTGATGCTCGCCTTCGGCGTCTCGATCAGTGCGGTGAAAGTCTGGCGCGTGGAGTCCGCGATGGCGGTGCTGTCAATGGACTGCTTTGTGCTCGACTGTGCCGCAGCTGAAAGCAGACTCAGCACGAGAAAACTAATGGAGACTAAAAACCTTGGCATTGACGGGCGTGTTGACTTTGGCATTCTTCAGTACGATGTCGGTGGTGTCACCGTTTTTCTCGACCATGCGCACGCCACGCACCATCGAGGCCTTCATGTCGAAGTAGACCATGATGGTGTTGAACATCTGTCGCATCGGATTTTTCTTCGGTTTTAATATCGCTTTCCAGTTATTACCGGAACCCTGCAGCGTGACGTCGAAGTCGCGGTTGTTTGACACGCAGGTGCCCAGCACGCTGCTCATCATGATGCGCGTGATCTCCTTGAACATCTTGCTCTGCGCCACGTTGATCTTGTTGCTGCCTTTCGTATTCTTCAGCCATACGGTCTGACCGTTGAGGATGAAGATATACTGATAAGGCGTGGTGTATTCCCACCGCAGCTTGTCGGGACGGCTGTAGTACATCTTTCCGTGTGACACCATCTTGCTCTTGAGCATCTTCAACTGCTTGGTCTGTACGAAATCGCAGGTCAGTGTGCTCATGTGCGCTGCCACTTGGTTGATGCGCTGCCGCACCTGGGCCTCGGTGTAGTTCTGACTCCATGCTGCTGTCAGCCCGCAGACGAGGAGCAGCATCATAAGAATGATCTTTCTCATATATATATCTTTATATATTTATAGACTTATCTTTTTTGTATCCTTATATAAACACGTCATCTCTGTCTATCTCACCGCTACAAGACTGCAACCGACCATGATGAGCAGTACGCCCAACCATTGCGTGAGGGACACACTCTCATGGAAGAAGACGATGGCGGCGATCATGCCAAAGACATAGCTCAGCGAGATCATCGGATAGGCGATGCTCAGTGGGAATGTCTTGACCATGTACATCCACAGCAGGGAGGCGGCCAGGAAACAGAGACCACACAGTGCGAACGGCCAGTTGACGAGCAGCTTGCCCCAGAAGCGCCATGTCCACGAGAAAGTACTCATGCGCGCCAAGGCCACCTTCAGGAAAACCTGGCCGGCTGCCAACAAGATGCTCTGCACGAGAGCGAGGGGGAGTATCTTCCACATAGTCATGAGCGTTTACGATGTGTGCGATGGCTGGTGGGCTATGGTGAGCACCTCTGCCACGCTGTGCACGTCGGGTTCTGCCTTGGCTCCTAACTGCTGCATGAGGCTGGAGAACAGCGGCGTGGTCTCGTCGTGGCTGCCGACGAGTACCGAGCGACAGCGGCCGAGACGCAGCAACAGCCGTGCCTGATAGCGTGCCCAGTCGAGAGAGCGGTCTCCCTGCGTGAAGGTGGTGTTGAAACCGTGGTCACGGAGATGGATGGCGACGGTACTTCCGAGGGTGTTGTGCGTGCTCTGCATGAAGAGGGTAGGGCTGAGGCTCTCCTCGCCCTCGGTGAGTTGTTGCAAGAGTTGTTCGCTGCCGTCGAGACTGCCCCACGCCGTTGCGGTGACGATGGCGTCGGGCTGAGCGATGTCTGCCTGTTGCAGGGCTTGCAGCGAAGTGAGCATTGTGCTCTTCATCAGTTTGCCCATGCGGCGCGTCTCCATCGGGCGCACAAACTGCCTGAGGTCTTTGAGGGCTTCCACGCTGCTGTTTTCCACATGCGCCGCTACCACGATGTCGTCGTCGGACAGCAGCGTTTCGCCGCGCGTCTCGGTTGGACGGTCCGTGAAGAGCAGTGCCGTGTCGTTGCCGCCGAAGCCGAAGACATTGACCAGCACGCCGTGGACGGGGGTGCGGAGCGTATGGCCTAAAGGCGTGATGCCGCCGTCTATGGCTTGTGAAAATCCGGCGTTGCCGGGAACGAAGCCGTGGCGGAGCGCCATCACGGCCATCACGGCGGAGAGGCCGCCTGCTGCGCTCGTCGTGTGACCGGTGTAGCCTTTCGTGCTTGACACCAGTGGCAGCTCGTCGCCAAAGACGGCTTTCAAGGCTTCGCTCTCGCTGGCGTCGTTGTTCGGCGTGCCCGTACCGTGGGCGTGAATCCACTGGATGTCGGTTGTGCCGACGCCTGCCATGTCCATCGCCTCGCGCATAGCCAACTGCGCACCGGTGTCTTCCGGTGATGAGGCCGTCTGGTGATAAGCATCGCAAGTGTTGGCGTAGCCACTGAGCCAAGCCTTTACCTCTTTATGCTCTTTGCGTGCGTCGTCCTCGCGCTGCAGCACGACGTAACCGGCACCCTCGCCAAGGTTCAGTCCCGCCCGCGTGCTGTCGAAGGGGCGGCACGGCTGATGGTCGAGGATCATCAGGGTGTTGAAGCCGTTGAGATGGAAGCGTGAGAGGGCTTCTGTACCGCCGCAGACCACCACGTCAGCATCGCCGGCACGCAGCATGTCGGCACCGAGAAGGATCGCGTTGGCGGCAGATGAGCAGGCAGTGGACAGCGTGGTGTAGTCGGTGAACAGTCCGAAGTGCTCTGCTATGTCCTTTGTGCACGCACCACCATCGTGATGGAGCAAGCAGGGATGGGCTTTGCCGGAGTCACGCATCTCGGCAAAGTGCGCTTCGGTGATGTCCATTTCGCCGACCGTGGTGCCCGAGATGAGTACCACACGGCGGCGGGAAGCATTGTCGGCGGTGCGTTTTTCCTGCTTTGAGAGCCCTGCGTCGGCCAGTGCTTCTTTCACGGCCATCATGCCGAGCAGCGCTGTACGGCTTACCTCCTGCTGTGTCGGGATGGCGAGGGCGCGCTTCATCTCGTCGTTGCTCATCTTCACCTCGCCGACCGGGAGTTCCGTGTGCGTGGTCTGTAGATAGCGCACGGTACCGATCCCCGACTGTTCGTCGAGGAGCGAGGCGAGGGTCTCGTGCTGGTTGCGGCCGATTGCCGAGACGATGCCGATGCCGGTGACTACGATAGGGCGCTGCATTATTTCTTGCGGTTCTTGGCGACATAGTCCGCCATGGTCTGTATGCTCTTGAAGATTTCCTTGCTTTCTGCAGCACTGGCCAGACGGATGCCATAGTGTTTCTCCATCAGTACGATGAGTTCCAGCGCGTCGATGGAGTCCAGTCCGAGACCCTCGCCGAAGAGAGGAGCCTCGTCGTCGATGTCGTCGGGAGTCATATCCTCAAGGTTCAAAGCCTCGATGATGTATTGCTTGAGTTCTGTATTTAAATCAGCCATATATCGAATGTTGAATGTTCAATGTTGAATGATGAATGGTTCTGAATGATGAATGTTGAGTGTTGAATGAAATGTTTGGCTAACTCCTGCGCAAGAGTTGCAGCTTCGCAATGTAGTTGTCGTCGTCTTCCGCATCCACCCAGCCGGAGATCAAGAACTTGGATGGGAGTTGCCCGGCACAGATTTGGATGAGGCGTTGCAGCTCGGATTCGTCGTAACGGGGCAGATAGATAAACGTCGTCTCGGCGTGGAGCCGGTGACGGATGGCGATCTCGCCCGTGACAATATTCGGCAGGGTGTAGATGAAACGCTCGGGACTAGGATAGAAGTCTTCCGGCGTGGCGATCGTGCGGAGGTAGTTGCGGTCCGCGGCAACCGAACCGTGGCGGCCGAAGAGCACGACGGTACAATCAGAGATTTGCGTTTCGTCTTTGTCCGCATCGGCTTTTATCAACAGCTCTGCGGCGAGGAAGCCGAGGCGGGACAGCAGATCCATCTTGAAGAAACGGGGATAGTCGCCCACCGCACGCTTGTAGAGGTCGGTCAGCAGGGCCTTGCCGGTAGCCTCGCATGCTAACGCGTGCCCGTCAACGACGACGCTTTTAGGTGTGATCTCAACCTGATGGAGGCACGCGACTTTCGCTTGCACGTTCTCAGAGGCGGTTTCCGACGACAAAGCGGTGGGTCTCTGCGTCGTGTCTGCCACTGGTTCTTTGTCGAACCACACCGCGGCATTGGCGCCACCAAAGCCGGATAGCATCTTGATGAACGCTTTCTTCTGTGTCGGCAGTGGTGCCGTGGTGACCCGGATGGGTGCTGACACGCCCCGTTCGCTGTAGCCGAGTGTTGCCGGGATGACGCCTTGGTCGAGAGCCGCCATCATCAGCGCGGACTCCAAAACGCCGCAGGCGCCCATCGTGTGACCGAAATACGCCTTCAAGCCCACCACCGGCACGCTCTCCAGTCCGGCACGTTCGATGGCCACGCTTTCCATCTGGTCGTTGAACAATGTCGCCGTGCCATGTGCACTGACGCAGGCCAGGCGCTGAGCGTCGTGACCTTGCAGGATGCTCTCCAAGGCGCGATAGGCTCCTTCGGCTTTCGGAGAGGGAGAAGTGAGGTGGTAAGCGTCATTGGCCATCGCACCCGCTTCGAGCCGCCAGCGTGTGGTGGTGGTGGTCTCGCTGCGTCGCAGGATGATCGTAGCCGCGGCCTCGCCGAGGTTCAAGCCCGTGCGCTCGATGTCGAAGGGGCGGCAGCGGTGGCCCGACATCGCCTTGAGTGCTTGGAAGCCGCTGACGATGAACGCACTCTGCACTTCCGCTCCGCAGGCGATGACGCTTTCGCACTCGCCCGACTGCAACAGCCGTGAGGCAACGATCAAAGCCGAAAGACCGGAGATGCACGCATTGTCGACAACAAGCGGATGACCGTCGAGACCGAGCTGACCATCCAGCATATCTGCACTTGCCGGCGGCGGTAGAGCCGCATCATCGTGGCTCGGACTGACGGTCAAAGCCTCGACATTGCCCTTCGTGGTACTGAGTACGAGACGTGTCCGCCGCCGGTCGATGTCCGGTACCTCGCCTAATGCCTGCTTGATTGAGGCCAGTGCGAGTGAGACAAAGCGCGGTTGTCCCGGCAGCATCCAGCGGCTCACCTGCTCATCGCTGAACAGCGCGGACTGGAAAGCGTAGGGCAATCCCCAGCGCCCGCTCCAAAGCTTGACGGCAGAGTCGCCGCGCAGCACGGCAGCAAGATTCGCCGCTGTGGTCTCGCCCAACGGCGAGAGGATGTTTGTCGACAGGACTTCGATCATTCCGCAAACACTCCCCATTGCTTCTGCCACGCCTGATAGAACTCAGGACGATACAGAATGATTTGATAATCAGTGTCGATAAATGCCTGCACGGAGTGACCCGTGGCCATGAGATCACCGGTCTCGGTATCGTAGATCTCATAGTCGAAGATGACCTTCGCGGCGATCGTGGGACGGTAGATGATGTCGATGCGTGGCTTGCTGCCATAGCGCAGCGGCTTGTGATAGCGGATCGTCTCCTCCACAATCGGCGCATAGCAGTGGTGGTGGAAATAGTTCATATAGTCAAGTCCGTATTTCGCACCGAAGGCCTCACGCGCGTCTTCGAGATAGAGCGTGTAAGAACCGTGCCACACCACGTTCATCGAGTCCACCTCACTGAAGCGGATGTCGAAGGTCTTCGACGCCCTGAGCTCCTTGAGACCTTTGAGTATTTCTTTCATTTATCTACACCTTATTATATATATAAGCATTTCCGCGGCATCATCCTGCATCTTTTTGTCGTCGCGAAAAGCCTCTGTTGGAAGTTTTAACGAAGCCAGCTTACTGTTCCTTAACCGCCAGTTTGATCTGCGCTGTTGCTAGCGTCTCTCCCTCGCAAGTGATTTCCGCATTGGCGAGTGTCATGCCGAGAAGTTGCTGCACCACGGTCACGGTAGTCCGGAACTGCTGTCCTACACGCGGATGGCCGTTTACCTTCATCTTTCTCACGGCACCGATCACACCAATCTGCACTCCTGTATTGAGGATATATTTGTTGTAGTATCCGATGCGTACGGCGCAGGTCTGGGCAATGTTCTCTATCATGCCCGTCGTGCGCAAGGCTCCGTCGTCGACGAAGAGGTTGTCGGGGCGCACCAAAGTCTCCGTTGCTGTGGTGGTCCCGTCGAACTGTGTCAGCGTGCCGACCATGACAAAGGGCTCCTGTTGCGGCAACAGCGTATGCACGTCGATGCTGCGCAACACGGTCTCCGTGGGATGGGAATAGTCTGTCGAGTCTGTGTTCATCAGTATTTTGTCGTTTCTTGATGATGACCTTTGGGTGAGAAGAGCTTAATGCCGGTCTTCTTTCCAAAAGTCGAAGTAGTTGTACCACTGTGCGGGATAGCGGAGGAGCAGATGGTCGAGCTCTGCGGCGTAGGCGTCGGCGAGCTGCCGGATCTGTTGCTTGCGCGGAGCCTGACGGTCGTAGTCGAGCGGGGTGACGTAAGCCGTATAGCCATGCAGACTCGTCTTCATCACGTTGACGGCAATAACGGAAAGGCCACGCATGGCCGGAACGGCAAACGGACCTTGCGGCAGGTCGGCTGTTTGGCCCAACAGCGATACCGTGACCGTGCACGGAGAACCGAAGACGCGGTCGGCGGCAATGCTGACGATCTCACCTGAGGACAGCGCACGGTCGATGGCAAAGAGGTGGCTCATGTCGTTGCTCGTCGGTATCATGTGGATGTTCGTAGCCGCGAAGACCTGCTGCCGGCCGGCCATCACCGTGCTCTTCTCGCCGCCGTAGACGAGTGCGTTGAAGGGTTTGCGGTCTGAGATCAGCTCATAGCCCGCCATCTCGAAGCATCCGATGTGTGCGCTGAGCATGACGAAACCCTCCGGGCGCGCAGATAACTGTTTGAAAGCGTTGTAGCCTTCGACCTTCAGTCCGAGATGCTTGCCGGCATAGAGCGCAAACTTGTCAATGACCACTTGCGAGAAGTAGACATGGTTGACAAAGGTCTTCCACACAGCCCACAGCCTGCCCGCATGCCAGCGGCGGCGGAAATAGCGGTAGGCACAATGGGCACCGGGGGAGAAGGCCAGGCAAAACGGAACCACAAAGACCGCCGCGAAGGCGTACCAGATCGTCACCGGACTGTGGCGCAACACCACGATGAGCCATCGGAGCATGCGTTCCGTACCGAAGGTGTTGCCCTTCCACTGCTGTGCCGCCGCGTCGCCTTTTGCCTTTTTCTTCATTCTGCTGCGCTCCACGCTATGCTTTCTTATCCCGCCTTCTTCTCGATGTAGTCGCAGAAGTCCTTCAGCGTAACGACACCTTTCATCTCTTCGGGTTTGATCTTAAAGCCAAAGTTCTTCTCCACGATGACGACGATGTCGACAAAGTCAAGACTGTCGATACCGAGATCGTCCTTGAGTTTAGCCCCCGGCTTGATTTTCTCCTCGTCGATTTCCAGTTCGTCGACCATGAAGTTTCTCACTTTCTCTTCTATTTCTTTTCTTTCCATAAATGATTGAATGTTATTTCTTTTCAGGTTGTCTGACCACGATGATCGAGTGGCCTTGTCCGAGATGATCGTGGATGGTTCCTATTTCCAGTCCGGCGTCGTGGATACATTGCTCCATGTCCTCGGTGTTGTACATCTTAGAATTGCCGTTGGCGAGGGCGGTGAAATAGAGCGATGTGAGCGTCAGGCACAGCGTGGCGGGCTCGTATTTCTGCCGGTCCCACAGCGTCTCCATGATGTAGATACGTGTCTGGGGCTTCATGGCCTTGGCGGCACGCCGCAGGATGCTGACGACCTGCGACATGCTGAAGCAGTCGAGAAACTGACTCATCCAGATAGCGTCGGGGCCGTCGTCCATCAAGGGAAACGCCTGGTGCTCATCGAGCAAGTCGATGGGGTAGCCCGTGATACGCTCGTTGCCGGGGTGCCCTTGGATGTTACCCTGCATCAGTCCGATCTGTTGTGGCAGGTCGAGGACGGTGACGCGGGCCTCCGGACTGTGGTCTACACAGCACAGCGCCCACTTGCCCGTATTGCCGCCGACGTCGTAGAGCGTGCGCACGCGGTGCTCGTCGAAGACAATGCGTAGGGCATCGGGGAACGAGGAATCGCTGTAGAAATGGTCAAAGCCAAACCAGCTCTTCTGCACCTCAGCGGGCAGTGACGACAAGCCCTCGTAGATGGTAGGCCACGATCCGAAGTGGCGCAGGCCCTCAGGCTTACCGTTGCGGAGCGACTCTTCTAAGTGGAACCACCCTTCATAATTCACGTCGTGGTTGAAATCGAGGTTCACACGTGTGGCCGGATCGTTGAGCAGAAACCATCCCGTCTTCGAGATCGTATAGCGGTCGTTGTCGGGGTTGACGAGCACGGTGCCGATGGACAGCGAAGCCTCCAACAGGCACTTCACGGCATAGTCGCTCAGATCGGTCTTCTCCACGATCTCCTGGCGCGTGAGTCCTTGCTCACTGTCGCGCAAGAGGTCGAGGATGCCGAACTTCACCATCAGTCGCGATGCCTGAAAAATAGCCGGTCCCCAAGCGATGAACTCGGCCAGCCTTTGTGCCTCGCGGGCACTGAGATGCTCACGGGTGTATCTTTCTTTTAAACTGTCAGACAGATGCATAGGGTGATATTCTATGATGTGGCGTTACGAATATTGTTTGTCGAGCATTGAAGTATAGGTCGTCAAGCGTTGAATCCAGAGGGCCTTCGTACCGCCGTCATCTACTCACCCCGTCGAGAATCATCTTGCCCATGCGTCGCCCTGCGTTTTGGAAGCCGTCGCCCCACAGGTTGCTCATCGAGCCGAAGACACCGCCGCGCCCCAAGACAAAGAATTCGTAGACTTGTTTTCCACTCTTTGTCTCCTTGACATAGCACTTCACGGTACAATTGCCTTTCTTGCTCATATTGACAGGTTGCAGGACAAGCGTGTAGACACAGTCGCTGTCGCTGCAGAGAATCATCTGTTGGCTCATCAGCTTAGAGTTGGCTCCCGCCACCATGTCAAGGATACGTGGCTTGAGCTGACTTTCCAGCTCATAGTCAGCGTCGTATTCCGGTTGCTCGGCTTGACGGAATTCCAACCATTCTTTGGGTTTCATGCCTTCGATGGTCAACTGTGTCCAGTCCATTGTCCAATGGATGCGGTGCTGTCCTTTCAGGATGCTGAGCCCGATGTTGGGCTTTGCAAGTGCCAGCGTGCTGCATAAGAGCAACAGCTGCATGACAAATAACAATCGCTTCATATTCAATTCTTTTCTATTAATAATCCTTTTATCTTTATGTTTCCCTCGAATGCTTGCAACGCCAACCGTGCATGTAGTAGCTCTCATTCAGCCATCTGCATTCCTTCCCCCAGTGTTTTGCCCGGTTTCTTGAAGCATTTCACTCCCCTCTCCTTGGGAGAGGGGTAGGGGGGGGAGGCTCTCCTTAACACCAATGCCGAATTCGTTCCCCCAAATCCGAAGGAGTTGCTCAGCACCGTATTCAATGGCGTTTCCACGGTGACGGGCGTGATGTTGAGGCCCTCACTGTATTCGTCGGGATGTTCGAGGTTGAGGTTAGGAGCTACGAAGCCGTGTTGCATCATCAGCGTGCAATAGACCGCCTCGCTGGCTCCCGCCATCCAGCATTCATGGCCAGTGAGGGACTTCGTGGAGCTGATCAGCGCGCGTCTTCCGAGGAAGAGTTCACGCAATGCCTGCGCCTCGTACATGTCGCCTTGCGGTGTCGAGGTTGCGTGGGCATTGACATAGTCGATGTCGTCAGTCGATACTCCGGCATCGTCCATCGCCCGCTGCATGGCGATGCGGCAGCCCTGGTCACTCGGCGTGGAGATGCCGCCGCCGTTGCTTGAGAAGCCGTAGCCACAGACCTCGGCGAGTATCGTAGCCCCGCGTGCCACCGCATGGTCGTAGTCTTCGAGTACCAGGGCGGCAGCACCACCGCTGGGCACCAGTCCGTCGCGGTCGCGGTCAAAGGGTCTGCTGGCCTTTGTCGGCTCATCCATGCGGATGGAGAAAGCGCTGAGGGCATCGAAAGATGCCATGGCGTAATAGTTGGTCTCCTGTGCGCCACCGCAGAGCACCATGTCCTGAAGACCTTGTTTGATGAGCATGTAGCTCAATCCGATGCTGTGGCTGCCACTGGCGCACGCCGCGCTGACGGTGAAGTTCACGCCCCGAATGTGGAAAATCGTGCTGAGGTTCATGTTCACCGTGGAGTTCATCGACTGGAAGACACAGCCATAGCCCAACATGGCGGTGTCGTGTTTCTCGTCCATGGTCTTTGCGGCCTCGATGACAGGTTTGGCCGAAGAGTCGTTGCCAAAGATGCAGCCGACCTCATGATCGAGCAGATAGGCATCGTCGACGCCGGCTTGTGCGAAGGCCTGCCGGCTGGCCATATAGGCGTAGCGCGCCTCTTCCGACATACCGGCACGGGTATGGCGGTTGATGTCTTTCTTCGTGATGATCGGCTCGGGAACGATTCCTGTGAGTGCCGAGCGATAGCCGTAGGTCAGTCGTTCGGGTTGTATGCCGATACCCGACTTGCCGTCGTGGAGCGACTGCGCCACGCTGTCGAGGTCGGTACCCAGGCACGACCAGATGCCCATGCCGGTGATGACTACTCTATGCATTGTAGATATTGTATGATTTACGTTGAATGATGGTGTGTGGTGAGGGGAGTGTGGTGGTTCCCGACTTATGTATACAGTCCACCGTTGACGTTGATGACCTCGCCTGTGATATAGGCTGCGCCCGGTGAGGCGAGGAAGGCGACGACCTCAGCGACCTCTTCCGGTTTGGCAAAGCGCTTCATCGGTATCATCTGCTTCAGAGCGTCTTCGTCGAGATCTTTCGTCATGTCGGTCTCAACAAAGCCCGGTGCCACGGCGTTGACGGTGACGTCGCGGGCCGCTGTCTCCAGTGCGAGCGCTTTGGTGGCTCCGATGAGTCCGGCCTTCGCGGCACTGTAGTTGGCCTGTCCGGGCAGGCCCTTGACGCCGGAGAGTGAGGCCAGGTTGATGATGCGGCCCTCGTGGTGGCGCGGCATAACATGTTTCAGGATGCGGCGGGTCAGGAAGAAGAAGCCGTCGAGCGTGGTGCGCAGCACGTCGTGCCAGTCGTCGTCGCTCATCATAAACATCACGCCGTCGCGACGGATGCCCGCATTGTTGACGAGAATGGAGATGTAGTCGTCGGGATGGGCGGCCTCCCAGGTGTCGAGCGCCTTGCTCACCTGCTCTTCGTCACAGACGTCGAAAGGCATCAGCTCGGCTTTCACGCCCAGTGCCTCGACCTGCTGTTGTGTCTCTTTTGCAGCAGTCTCGTTGCTGCGATAGTTGATGATGATGGGCAGTCCCATCTGTGCCAGACGGAGGCATACGGCACGGCCGATGCCACGGGAGCCTCCAGTCACTAAGATATATTTCATATTTTTGTGGTCTATACCATATTATTATATATAAGACTATGCAAAGTTAGTGGAAACTAAGGGAACTACAAAATAAAATAACAACAATTATTTCTTCTGCCCCTTACGGCGTAATCCGGAAGAGTATTCTCAATAGTTTCCTTGTCTTTATTTGTTTTTGTTGAGTGACAGTTTGTCGTTTGTTGACGAAAAACACTCGTTAGCTGAAATTTATAATATTTTCACGATAAAATATTTGTGTATATTAAATAAAAGCTATACCTTTGTAAGCGAAAAGAAATAATATATCGTTCGTTAGTTACAACAGCTTTTTTATTCAACTATCCAGACCATCCTTTTCGTGAGAAAGGGATGGCTTTTTTATGCATAACGACGAACGCTCTCTTTTCCAACCTTCCGTTGTGACGTTTGTAATTTCATCGTTCTGATTTTGTGGTCTTAATTATATTGGTTATCTTTGCACGCATAATCAAGGTGAAAGGATTACGGGACGGCACCGTCGTCCTAACCGTCAAAAACAATGGAAACGACACATCAAATCAACAAAGTAGAGCTCCGCACGCTGCGCATGGAAGACTATGACCAGCTTGCAGGCTCCTTCAAGCGCATCTATGGCGACAGCGACGAGTTTTGGACACACGCTCAGATCAAGAAACTCATTACAATTTTCCCAGAAGGACAGGTGGTGGTCATCGCCGACGGAAAGATCGTAGGCTGCGCGCTGAGCATCATCGTAGACTATGACATGGTCAAGGGTGATCATACCTACGCGCAGGTGACAGGCAACGAGACCTTCAATACCCACAATCCCAACGGCAATATCCTCTATGGCATTGAGGTGTTTATCCATCCCGACTACCGTGGTCTCAGACTCGGCCGACGCATGTATGAATACCGTAAGGAACTCTGTGAGAAGCTCAACCTCAAGGCGATCATGTTTGGCGGACGTATCCCCAACTATCACAAATACGCCGACACGATGCGTCCGAAAGAGTATATCGAGAAGGTGCGCTCGCGCGAGATCTATGACCCCGTGTTGAACTTCCAGCTGAGCAACGACTTCCACGTGCGCCGTATCATCCGCAACTATCTGCCCAACGACGAGGAGTCGAAGCACAACGCCTGCCTGCTCCAGTGGGACAATATCTACTATGAGCCCAAGCGCGACCAGAAGGTGGAGCGCAAGCCTACTGTGCGCATCGGCATGGTGCAGTGGCAGATGCGACCCTACAACAGCATTGATGAACTCTTCGAACAGGTAGAGTTCTTCATCGACTCGGTGTCGGACTATAAGAGCGACTTCATCCTCTTCCCTGAATATTTCAACGCGCCGCTCATGGCCCGCTACAACAATCTTGGTGAGGCGGAGTCGATACGCGCGCTGGCAAAGTATACCGACAAGATCCGGGACCGTTTCCGTGAGCTCGCCATCAGCTATAACATCAACATCATCACGGGTTCCATGCCTTATGTCAAGGGGGACGGCAGCCTCTATAACGTAGGCTTCCTCATCCGTCGCGACGGCACCGACGAGATGTACGAGAAGATCCATGTCACGCCCGACGAGATGAAGTGCTGGGGTCTGAACGGTGGCAGCACCATCCGTACCTTTGACACCGACTGCGGTAAGATTGGTGTGGTGATCTGCTACGACGTAGAGTTCCCGGAGCTCTCCCGTCTGCTCGCCGCTCAGGGCATGCAGATTCTTTTCGTGCCGTTTATGACAGACACGCAGAACGCTTATGCCCGTGTGCGCATCTGTGCCCAGGCGCGTGCCATCGAAAACGAGTGCTATGTGGTCATCGCGGGCAGTGTGGGTAACCTGCCGCGTGTTCACAACATGGACATCCAGTATGCTCAGAGCGCTGTCTTCACGCCTTGCGACTTCCCGTTCCCCAACGATGGGCGTCGTGCCGAGGCTACGCCAAACACGGAGATGATCCTTGTAGCCGACGTAGACCTCAACAGCCTCAGCCAGCTCCATACCTACGGCTCTGTGCGCAACCTGCTCGACCGACGCACCGATCTGTATGAGGTCAAAGTAAAGAAGTAGACGCAACCGATAGATGATATGACAAGACAATACGCCCTTTACATCTTCGACTTCGACGGTACACTCGGTGACTCCAAGCATCTCATCGTCAAGACCATACAGGATACATGCCGTGAACTGAACATGGACTTACCGACGGAGGATGCTTGCGCCGCCACCATCGGACTGCCACTGGAGAAATGCTTTGCCGTGGCCTGTCATATCGATGACGACACGGCAGACCATTGCGCTGCTGTCTACCGCGACATCTTCCGACGTAACAACCGCCCAGGTTCAGTGCCTCCTTTCCCCGGTGTCATTGACACGCTCCGCACACTCCATGAACACGGTCGGCTCATCGCTTTGGCCAGCAGCCGTTGTCATGAGTCGCTGCAAGGTTTTGCCGAGGAGTATGGCATCACCGATTGGCTCTGTGCCCTCATTGGTGCTGACGACGTGGCGCATGCCAAACCCGACGCCGAGACTGTCAATGTGATCCTGCAGGCCACCGGCTGTAAGCCTGAGGAGACCCTCGTCATCGGCGACACCCGCTTCGACATTCTCATGGGTCGCAATGCAGGAGCCCACACCTGTGGCGTGACCTATGGCAATGGCTCGTGCGAAGAACTGGAAGAGGCAGGGGCGGAACAAATCATAGATCAGTTTGATAAATTAATTTGAGAAATATGGAAGAGACGCAAAAAATTATCGATGAACTTACTCTCCGCATCATCTCTTTTGACAAGGGTGATCCCATGCGCATACAACATCTGCTGAAGGTACACCGCTTCGCGCAACTCATCGGCCGCGCCGAAGGACTGGACGCCCACACACTCTTTGTATTGGAGTCAACAGCCGTACTTCACGACATCGGCATCCATCCCGCTGAGGCTAAATACGGCAGTAGCAATGGAAAATACCAAGAGCAGGAGGGGCCCGCACCGGCTCGCGCCATCCTGGAATCGATGCACTACGCCGAAGCCGACATTGAGCGCATCTGCTGGCTCATCGCTCATCACCATACCTATAAGAACATAGACGCACCGGACTATCAGATCCTTGTGGAGGCCGACTTCCTTGTCAACCTCTACGAAGACCATATCTCGGAGCACGGCATCGAGGCGGCACGCAAGAATATCTTCAAGACGAAGACCGGCTTGCAGTTGCTGCATGCGATCTATCAAGAAACTTACACAATGCCCGGCGCCGACGCACGTCGCGAGGAGGGGCATCCATGCTGAAAGACTTTATGCTCGTGGGCTGCGGCAGCTTCTTAGGGGGTGGCGCCCGCTTCGTGGTGTCCAAACTCACACAAGTGCTCATTCCGCTGAGTTTTCCTTTCGGTACGTTTGCGGTCAACATTCTCGGTTGTCTGATCATCGGCTTCCTGTCTGGTCTCAACTGGGCCGGAGGCTGGATGTCGCCGTCGGTGAAGCTCATCCTGACCACGGGCTTCTGCGGTGGCTTCACCACCTTCTCCACCTTTATGAACGAGAGCACAGCCCTCATGCGTGATGGCAACTACCTCTACCTTGCCCTTTACTTAGGACTGAGCGTGGCTTTAGGATTCCTCGCCGTCGTCGCCGGCAACGCCTGCGCCAAGATGATTTAATAGCCTCACCCCCAACCCCTCTCCAAAGGGAGAGGGGGGAGTGATTACCGCCAAGAGGTGAGAGCGGTGGAAGTGTAGGGGCGGCTCTCCGTGGTTGTCCTAACCTCGCATAACGTATATATCAACATGAAAAAGATACTCCGTTTCTATCTCAGCAATACCGACACGCTGTGCCATGCGTCGCTCTATGAGGAGATCGCGCGCGCGGCTCAGCGTGAGGGGCTGGCCGGTGCCACCGTGCTGCAGGGTGTCATGGGCTACGGCAAGGCCGGCAAGCTCCGCTCCAACAAGTTCTGGGAGCTCAACGTCAAATATCCCATCGTCGTGGAGATCATCGACGACGAGGAAAAGCTCCGTTCGTTTCTCAACAAGATCCTTCCTACACTCGAGTCCCAGCCCAAGGGCATCCTCGTCACTTTGCAGGATGTAGACGTGGTGCTGTGTAAGTAAAACAGTAGCCTCACCCACCTCACCTACAGCCCCATCCTCTAACCCTTCTCCATGGGGTGAGGCTGCTTTTTATTCCGCTTATCTTTCCGTTTCTCGATTTAATTCTGTAACTTTGCAGAAACTTAGCACTATATATAATAATGAGTACAAACGTGCAAGAAACAGAAAGACAGTTCCAGGACGTCATGGCAGAGTGCAGGCAGCTCTTTGCCAGGAAGCTCCATGACTATGGTGCCTCTTGGCGTATGCTCCGTCCTTCTTCGCTTACCGATCAGCTCTTTATCAAGGCCAAGCGCATCCGTACCCTCGAGATCACGAAAGAAAGTCTTGTCGGTGAGGGCATCAGACCCGAGTTTATCGCGCTGATCAACTACGGCATCATCGGACTCATACAGCTCAAGGAGGGCTTTGCCGATACGATTGATACCACACCGGACGAGGCGCTTAAGCTCTATGACCACTATGCTCACGAAGCTTTCGAGTTGATGAAACGAAAGAACCACGACTATGGCGAGGCCTGGAGAGACATGCGCGTCACGAGCTATACCGATTTCATCCTCACAAAGATAGAACGCGTCAAAGAGCTCGAAGGGAACGAGGGCAAAGCGCTCGTCTCGGAAGGCATTGACGGCAATTATTACGATATCATCAACTATGCGGTCTTTGGTGCCATACGCACCAAACGACCTGCAGAGAAAGCGTAGTCCCGGCGCTTCCGCCACTGCTCGATAAAATCTTACATTCGCATTCCTTACGCAACACTTGGTCATGACCGACAAAGAAGATAACATACAGTCCCAAACCCAAGCCCGCACCACGCCCCGCTGGCAAACGATGTTGACGACGATTCTCGTCAACATAGCCCGCTTTGTAGTTGGACTGACCTTCATCTTTTCCGGCTATGTCAAAGCCATCGACCCGCTGGGTACGCTCTACAAGATGCAGGACTATCTTGAGGCTATCGGCTTGGCAGGCGCTCTGCCCGACTATCTGCTCATTTCGGCGGCTGTGTTGCTCGCCGGCCTGGAGTTTTGTCTGGGCATCTTCATGGTCTTTGCCATCCACCGGCGCCTGGCGTCAAGGGTTATCCTCGTCTTCATGTCGGTGATGACACTGATCACACTGTGGCTCGTCATTGCCAATCCCGTCAAGGACTGCGGTTGTTTCGGCGACGCCATCCACCTCACCAATACCGAGTCACTGCTGAAGAACATCGCGCTTACGGCTTGTGCCGTGCTGTTGTGGCGGAAACCGCTCAGTATGTACCGCTTCATCTCGAAGACCAACCAGTGGATTGCTGTCAACTACACCGTCGTCTTCATCATCGTCACGAGCACTTACTGTCTCTATAAGCTGCCGGTCTTTGACTTCCGTCCCTATCATGTAGGCGTGAACATCAAGAAAGGCATGGAGATTCCGCCCGGTGCACCGCAGCCCAAATTCGAGACGACCTTTATCTTGGAAAAGAACGGTGTGAAGAAAGAGTTCACCCTCGACAACTATCCCGACTCGACGTGGAAGTTTATCGACTCCAAGACTGTGCAGACCGCCGAGGGCTATGTGCCGCCGATCCACGACTTTTCCATACAGACGCGATCGGGCGACGACCTTACCGACAGCGTCCTCGACCATCGCGGATACACCTTCCTGCTCATCGCCCCGGACCTGAGCACTGCCGATGACGGCAACTTTGGCGCTATCGACCAGCTCTATGAGTATTGCATTGACAAGCATATCCCGTTCTACTGTCTGACAGCTTCGAGCAACAAGGACATCAAACACTGGGAGGACATCACGGGCGCGGAATATCCCTTCATGGTTACCGACGGCACCACACTCAAGACGATGATACGCAGCAACCCAGGACTGATGCTCATCAAAAACGGCACTATTCTGCGCAAGTGGAGCCACAACGATCTGCCCGACGCGGCCGACCTCCATGGTGACATCAGCAAGCTGCCGATCGGACAGCCCGACGGCCACACCGCCGCAGGTACGATGGCAAAGGTGGCCCTCTGGTTTATCTTGCCGCTGTTCCTACTCACGCTCGCCGACAGGCTGTGGGCTTGGACGAAATGGCTCAGAGCTTGGCAGAAGAAAAAAGAAAATCAAATACAACAACAACTGTTTAACTTATCATTAATAGAAAGGAAAAGTAAAATGAGAAAGAAAATCGTTGCAGGCAACTGGAAAATGAACGAGAACCTGCAGGAGGGCATCGCCCTGGCAAAAGAGATCAACGAGGCTTGTGCTGCTGACAAACCAAACTGTGGTGTCATCGTCTGCACTCCGTTCATCCACTTGGCTAAGGTCGCTGAGGTCCTGGATCAGAATGTAGTGGCTCTCGGTGCTGAGAACTGCGCTGACAAGGAGAAGGGTGCTTACACAGGTGAGGTCTCTGCCGCTATGGTGAAGTCTACCGGTGCACAGTATGTCATTCTGGGTCACAGCGAGCGTCGTCAGTACTATCACGAGACTGCTGAGATCCTGAAGGAGAAGGTTCAGCTGGCTTTGGCCAACGGACTGAAGGTGATCTTCTGCTGCGGCGAGACTCTCGAGGAGCGCGAGGCTAACAAGCAGAACGAGGTCGTCAAGGCTGAGCTCGACGGCAGCGTCTTCAACCTCTCTGCTGAGGAGTGGAAGAACATCGTACTGGCTTATGAGCCGATCTGGGCTATTGGCACAGGTAAGACGGCTACCAGCGACCAGGCTGAGGAGATGCTCGCTTACATCCGTAGCATCGTTGCTGAGAAGTACGGCAAAGAGGCTGCTGAGGACACTACTATCCTCTACGGCGGTAGCTGCAAGCCCAGCAACGCTAAGGAGCTCTTCGCTAAGCCTGACATCGACGGCGGTCTGATCGGCGGCGCTTCTCTGAAGGCTGCTGACTTCAAGGCTATCATCGACGCTTGGAAGTAATTATCCATCATCTGTCAGGAATTAGAGAGTCGGGGCGGGAAACGCTCCACTGCTCTGTGGTGGCATCGCGCCGCTTCTCTAATTCCTGACTTTTATCACGACGATTATGAAGAGACTGATCTTGGGGATTATCGGCATGCTGACATTGGGCATCGTCCCGATGCACGCACAGACCTTCCTTGGACATCTGCAACAAAAGAAGCAAGGCGAGGGTAAGATCACGGTGACGCAGAGCAAGGCGATCACGGATCTCGTCAACGGCAGCGCACTTTCGTCCCCGGAAAAGAACACGACCACACAAAACAACAATACGCCGAGTGCGAAGACAAGTGTTCAGGCAAAGACCGTGGGAAGTAAGACGGTAGTAGCGCAACAGCAGAGCACCTTCGACAAAGCCAAGGAAGCAGAGCGCAAGGCTGCCATGACGCTGGACAAGAAGTCTTCCACCCAAACCAACAGAAACGCTGAGGCTGCCCGCCGTGCCGCCGCAGTAGCTGAACAGAAAAAGGCTGAGGCCGCAGCAGAGGCAGCAAAGAAAGAAGAACAACTCGCCGAGATGCGGCGACAGGAAGCTGACGCCAAGGCGAAGCAAGAGGCTGAGGCTTTGGCACGCCAGGAGGCTGCCGAGGAGGCGAAGGCCAGGGCTGAGAGTGCTGAGGCTGAGAAAAGAGCGCAATGGGCACGCGAAGCCGAGGCCTATAAAAGGAAATTAGAGAGTGAGCGCAAGAATCAGGTACACCATCAGGACGATGACGAGATGTCGATCCCGACGGTCGACATGCGCAAGAAGGTGATGCGTGGCAGCCGCAAGGTCACCGGCTATCGTGTGCAGGCCTTCGCTGGCGGCAACACTCGCGCCGATAAGATGAAAGCTCAACAGGCAGGCAACGACATCAAGATGCGTTTCCCTGACCAACCGATATATGTTCACTTCTATTCTCCCCGATGGATCTGCCGCGTGGGCAACTACCGCTCGCTCGGTGAGGCTGAGAAGATGCTGTACGCTGTCAGAAAGATGGGCTATAAGGCCGCTACCATCGTCAAGGGAAAGATCACGGTGAACTAAATAAATGTATGAACGTGTAATGTATAGTGTATAATGAATAAATTAGTGCACCATAAGGGTGGCTGTCATTCATCACTCAACGCTCAACATTCAACATTCAACACTCAACATTGTAGTTCATTCAACATTCAACACTGCATAAATGAATCCAGAAACAGAATTTCGGCCGGGACTCGACGATCTGGCCAATCACTATAAAGACATACTGACTTTGCTGGGAGAAGACACGGAACGCGAGGGACTCGTCAAGACGCCGATGCGCGTGGCAAAGGCGATGCAGACACTCACCCGCGGCTACACACAGGATCCGAAGAAGGTGCTCACCGACGCACTCTTTGAGGAGAAATACAATCAGATGGTCATCGTCAAGGATATCGACTTCTTCTCGATGTGCGAGCACCACATGCTGCCGTTCTTCGGTAAGGCGCACGTGGCGTATATCCCCAATGGCTACATCACCGGACTGAGCAAGATCGCCCGTGTCGTCGATATCTTCTCCCACCGACTGCAAGTGCAGGAACGGTTGACAGAGCAGATCGAGCAGTGCATCCGTGAGACGCTCAAGCCGCAAGGCGTGATGGTCGTCTTGGAAGCCCGTCACCTCTGTATGCAGATGCGTGGTGTGGAGAAGCAGAACTCCATGACGACGACAAGTGCCTACAGTGGCGTCTTCGAGTCGGCAAAGACGAGAATGGAGTTTCTCAGCCTGCTGAAAGTGAAATAACAGTTGTCTACACCTTATTATATATAGCAGGTGCATCATTCCGGTGGCTACACCATATTAAATATAGCACCCTTTAATCACAAACGCATGAAATTCATCTCCTGGAATGTCAACGGCCTTCGCGCTTGCATGAAGCCGAAGACCGACGACGATAAAGTCATCAGCAAAGGTTTTGAGGCTTACTTCAAAGACTTGGATGCTGACTTTTTCTGTCTGCAAGAAACCAAGATGCAGGCCGGACAGCTCGACCTGCAATTCCCCGGATATACGTCTTATTGGAACTATGCCGACAAGAAAGGCTACAGCGGTACGGCAATCTTCGCGCGGCAGGAACCGCTGAGTGTGGCCTATGGCATGGGCATCGATGATCACGACCATGAGGGACGTGTCATTACGCTCGAATACGCAGACTTCTATCTCGTCTGTGTCTACACACCAAACTCGCAGGACGGGCTGCGCCGTCTCGGCTATCGCATGAAGTGGGAAGACGATTTCCGCAACTTTCTCTTGGTGCTCAACGATAGGAAGCCGGTCATCGTCTGCGGTGATATGAACGTGGCACACGAGGAGATCGACATCAAGAACCCAAAGACCAACCGCCACAACGCGGGCTTCACCGATGAGGAGCGCGGGAAGATGACGGTGCTGCTCAACAGCGGTTTCACTGACACCTTCCGCCTGCTGCACCCCGACGAGGTGAAATATTCGTGGTGGAGCTACCGCTTCCGTGCGAGAGAGAAAAACGCAGGGTGGCGCATCGATTACTTCCTCACATCCGACAGCTTGCAGCCACGCATCACGGCGGCCGAAATCCACAACGAGGTCTTCGGCAGTGACCACTGCCCTGTGGAGTTGCAACTGAAATAACGTTATGCACGCAGGAACAGACAACTACACCTATCTCACCACCGCTCCGATCCGTCGTGTCATACCGACAATGGCCATCCCGACGATCATCAGTATGCTCGTCACCGCCCTATACAATATGGCGGACACGTTTTTCGTGGGTAAGCTCGACACACAGTCTACGGCAGCCGTGGGCGTGGTGTTCTCGATGATGTTCTTTGTTCAGGCCATCGGCTTCTTCTTTGGTCACGGTTCCGGCAACTATATCTCGCGCGAGTTGGGCGCACGCCGCCACGACAACGCCGCCCGTATGGCAGCGACAGGCTTCTGTTTCTCACTTTTGGCAGGTACGCTGATCGCAGTGCTGGGTTGGATCTTTCTCAACCCCTTGTCACTGCTGTTGGGTGCCACGCCGACGATCCTGCCTCACACACAGCAGTATCTCGGCATCGTGCTCTTCGGTGCGCCTTTTCTGACCGGCTCGCTGACGCTCAACAATCAATTGCGTCTGCAGGGCAACGCCTCCTTTGCCATGGTTGGCATTGTCACGGGTGCCATCCTCAACGTAGGGCTCGACCCGCTCTTCATCTTTGTGTGTCATTGGGGCGTAGCCGGTGCGGCTCTCGCCACGGTGACCGGTCAGGTGGTGAGCTTCCTTATTCTTTTCTTCATGACGCGCCGTGGAGAGAACATAGCCATCCGCTTCCGGCTCTTCTCTCCCTCGTGGTCCGCCTTTAAGGAGATCTTCTTTGGAGGCAGCCCGTCGCTGTGTCGTCAGGGACTGCTCTGTCTGGCCACGACCATGCTCAACCATGCCGCCGGCAACTACGGCGACGCGGCCATTGCCGCCATGAGCATTGTCAACCGTATCACGATGATGGTCATGGCTGTCGTCATCGGCTTGGGACAAGGCTTCCAACCACTTTGTGGCTTCTGCTTCGGCGCCCGTCTCATTCCGCGTCTGAAGCGTGCCTATTGGTTCACGATCGCTGTGGGCACGACCTTCCTCATCGTTTGCACGGTTGTCGGCTGGCTCCTCAGCGATCATCTCATCGGCATCTTCCGCAACGACGCAGAGGTGATTGCCGTGGGTATCGTCGCCCTGCGCTGGCAGCTCTGCTCGTTGCCACTCAACAGTATGATCATGACGAGCAACATGCTCACGCAGACGTGTCGCATGCCGGTGGCCGCGAACCTGCTGGCCTCGGCACGCAGTGGCCTTTTCTTCATCCCGCTCATCCTCATTCTTCCGCATTTCTTCGGACTGATGGGCGTGGAGATGTGCCAGGCCGTCAGCGATGTCTGCTCCTTCTTGTTGACCGTTCCCGTCATGGCGCATACACTCCGCCGACTACGTGGGTAGCACAGCCTCACCCCCCCTTGGAGGGGGTTGGGGAGAGGCTTAATCGTTCTTTCTGGCGTTGCTGTCATCGAAGGTGTCGTAGCTGCCTATCTCGCCACTGTCCCCATCGAGGCAGTCGTGCTCAAAGTCCTCATCGATATGGCGTCCGTGGTGCTTGCCTGTGTACAGGCGTTCCTTTGCTGTAAGTTGTTTGTTTCTTGTGTTCATAGTTCTTGGGCTTTGGTTATTATACAATGTTTTCTATTCTGCGAATATACGAAAAAAAGTGAGACGTTGTACTTTTTGTCCCACTTTTCTTTCATTTTTTATGTTTTTCTATCTTGAAAGAATATCTTCTAGCCAACAATAATATCTAACTAACGTCAAATCGCTATGGTAGTTGTTATTTGACTGGTCGCGAGTTCGGTACGCATGGGTGAGATAAAATCTTCATTTTCCTTGGAATATTCAAGAACTTATTGTATATTTGCAAAAAATAAGTAGCTATGGAGACGAAGAATAATAATAAGCAAGAAGAAGTCAAGAAGACAAATAAAACGTGGGCCGCTATTATGGCTCACCAAGGAGATATAAAGGTTCTACAGTCTGGATTATTCCTATGATGAACAGGTATCTCCTTGGTACTTTGTCATCTACCATTATATATACAACAAATAAATAGAAATGATATGAAATACATGCTATATATTTTATTACTGCCTTGTATATTTCTATTTGAAGGCTGTGATCATGTCTTTACTTTTGAGGGATATTCCGATACAGAACTTGGGTCTGCAACAATCAATGACAGTAATTACTATCAAATAGGTTCTAAATATGTATTTTCACCTTCGGCTGTAACAGGCCTTCGCTCGTCTGACAGTCTCGTCACTTATCAAGTAAAATTGACTTCTGGAAGCAATAACGGTCAACCACAAAGAACTTCTTATGAAATCTGCTTTTATATGCAACGTTGTCACGCAAAAGGAAATACTAATGTGAATTATAAATTATATTCTAATGCAGACATAGCTAATTTGGTGGATGCTGATGATTACCTTACTGTATCAAGTAGGCAAATATTAGCTGAACTCAAAAAGTGCAACATAGAAGGAACTGCTATTGCAAGGAAGCAGGGAGAGCACTTCCGAAGTTATGGTGGTGAATTTTATATTACGGAGATATATAATGATGGGTTGAGATGCCGTGGTGTCTATACCCTACAAGGTAATAATGTTAAAATTAATGGGAAATTTGACGCAATATTAGAATGATGATGAAATTATAATGCGAAATGAAGATTTATTGAAGATAATGAGCTTTTGATAGAAAGCCCATCATTCACATAGAGGCTTATCACACGTTTCCGAGATGCACCCACCGTATGCCTTCTTCTTTTGCGATGTCTTTAGCGCGCATCATGTCTGAGAGGGGTGTCGGCCTCAGGTCGGGCATGCGATAGGAGGGGAAACAGCGGCTCAGATGCAAGGGAACATCAGCCATGCCGTTTCCGACAAGCCAACGACAGAGACCGCGCACCATCTCCTCACTTGTATTCCATCCGTCTACGAGCAGATTAGTGATTTCCAATTCTATGCCCGCTTTATGAATGAGACGCAGCGTACGCTGGACTGGAGCCAGCGAGGCACCATTGAGGCGGTGATAGACATCGTCGCTGATACTCTTCAAGTCGATGTTCGCCGCATCGAGATAGGGAAGCAGGTCGCGTAACGGCTGTTCGTTGACATAACCCGCGGAAACGAGGATGTTGTAGATGCCATGTTCGTGGGCCAACCGTGCCGTGTCGAGCATATACTCGATCCACGTCAGAGGTTCGGTATAGGTATAGGCGATGGAAGGCAGATGCTGTTGCAGGCACACGCCCATGAGGTCTTCCGGTTGCCACGTAGCGTGCTCCACGTCCTCCGGTCTTACTTGCGAGATACTGCTGTTCTGGCAGTTCAGACAGCGCAGGTTGCAGCCCGTGCAGGCCACCGACAGACATTGCGTACCCGGATGGAAGTGGTTGAGTGGCTTCTTCTCCACCGGATCGACGGCGAGCGCACTGGGTTCGGCATAGCTCATCGCCCACAGCTCGCCGTCATGGAATACGCGCGAGTGGCACCGTCCGGCGTGTCCTTCACGGATCAGACAGGCATGGGGACAGAGATCGCAACGGGCGGCAAGCTCGTCCCCTGCTTCTTGTCCCTGTCCTGTAATCTTTTCAAGATGATAATATGCTGCTTCTTTCATAAGGCTATCATTTTATTAGCTTGACAATGTTGATACAAAGATAATCATTTCAGAGAACAAAAAACCAGATATAGTGAATTATTTAGCTATATCCGTTTTTTTGTTTGTCGCAAGCGTGTAGTGGGAGCAATGATCAGATGACGACACGAGTCTGCCGATATTTCTCACGGAACTCCGATGGAGTGCAGCCTTTATATTTCTTGAACAGTCGGTTGAAGTTGCTTAGCGTGTTGTATCCGCACGCATATCCAATCTCGCTCACACTCATTGAGGTGTCTACCAGTTCACGGGCAGCATGACCCAGTCGGGCTTCTACCATATATTCGCTCAGCAACCGGCCCGTATGCTGTGCAAAGTATCGGCTGAAAGCACCCGGCACCATTCCGACCAAGGCCGCTACGTCGGCCAGTCGGATCTCCTCGGCATAATGACGGTCGACATAGTTCTTCACGATACGGATGCGCTGACTGTCTGAGGTGTCGTCATTACTGGAAAAACTGTTCGATGCCAGTGTCCGCCACTCACCAAGGGACAGATGGTAGAGCAGATCAAAGAACTTGCTGACCGTGAAATAGCCAGTGTAATTCTTGAGTGACGACAATAATGAATAGCAACGCATGATAGTATGTGTATCAAAGACGATGCCGCGTCGCGCGTCGTCCATCATCTTGCGAATGCTATGGAAAGCATTCATCTTAAACAATGGGTTGCTGTCAGCATCGAGATTGAACTGTAGCGTCAGCTCATGGATCTGTTGTGACTGGCAGCCGCCTTGCAGCCAGCCGTGCGCCAGTTCCGGCTCACCGATGAGGACGAGTTCGAGGTCACCGATCGTCTCGACGTTGTCGCCGACGATGCGCTGGGCTCCTGCGCCGCCCTCTATGAAATTCAGCTCCAGCGTCTCGTGCTTGTGAACTGGAAAGTTGAAATGACTCTTTTGGCGGTCTGCGATATAGAGGAAATCGCCTTCCTTGATAGGAGAGAGCTCGTAAAAGATGTTGTTAGCCATGACGGAAATGTTTTAAATTGGATGACGCTGCAAAGGTAGGGGAAAAGGGCGAATACCATGGGTGGCATTTGTGTGACAGGCTGTCCCGTTTGTATCATGATACATCACAGATAGTAGTAAGATACATACGGGTAGGTGGTAGTAAAGAATTGTATCAGAATGAGTCAACAAAGTATTATCAGGTAGCGTGTAAATCGCTTAACTTTGCAGCGTAAAAACCTAAATACGCAGAAACATGACAAACAACAGAATTTATGCAGTATTCATACTATTATGGTGCATGCTACTTACTGTAGCGGCGAAGACCGTGGAAGTGAAGACCAGTTTATGGACTGGATCACAAGCTATGGGCAACTGGGAGAAGTGGGTACAGATTGATGCTTCCGCCTTCGCCAACGCTGAGGTGGGTCAGGTCATCGACGTACACGTTGCAGCTCTCGACGCCACAGGTACCTACCATCAGGTGATGCTCAACAATGGTTCGTGGGCAACCCTTGCGGGCTCCGAGGCTGTCAATCTCTCCTCTGCTCCCACCGACGCACGCTTCACCATCACCGACGCTATGCTCACAGAGTTGAAGTCCGGTGGTCTCATCGTCAAAGGTGCTTACTACACCGCCGACGCTGTATTCCTTATTAAAGAGGTGGAAAGCAGTGCCAAGGGTAATCCACTGACGACAATCTGGAAGGGATCACAAAAGATCAGCTGGAACGACAAGACTGGTAACTATTGGCTCTCGATGCCCGCCTCGCTCTTCACCAATGCCAAGAGTGGTAACCGTCTGCGCTTCTATTTCTCCCACCTTGCTATCGGTGCCCAGGGAAATATCGTCACGGGCGACTGGAAGCAGATGCCCGGACTGCCCGCCACTAACGGCTATACTGGAAAGAACCTTACCGCCTCCTATTTTGAATATGACATCACGGACGCCACGCTGACATCCCTACAGAGCAACGGCTGCATCGTCAGTGGAGTAGGCTTTACCCTCGACAGCGTCAGTCTCGTTGACACGAAATGCATCCCCATCATCACAGTTGCAGTCAACGATGCCGACATCCGCTGCTGGGAGAAAGGCGAGACGCCCGTGCTCCGCGTCAACCTCGAGAACCTCGAAGACAGCAAGATGACTACCGACGTGACGCTGTCCCTGCGTACCGACAGCTACAGCGACCTCGCCACGATGCACAAGAGCGTGGAGTTGGCTGCTGGTGACAAGCAGACGGTGACCTTCGACCTCAGTGATAAGCTCCAGCCGGGATTCTACCACGCCGTTGTGGAAGGCAACTACAGTCTGCTCAAAGACTTCAACATCGGCTACGACCCGACTGATATCACCTCGACGGTCGATGCACAGAGCGATTTCAAGACCTTCTGGGACAAAGCTAAGAGCGACCTCAAGGCTGTCGATCCGGAATATAAGCTTACCCTCCAGGAGTCGCTCTCCACGGGCAAGAAGAACGTCTACCTCGTAGAGATGAAGTCCGTCGACAATGGTGACGGCAAGCCCGTGACCATCCGTGGCTACTATGCCGAGCCGAAGGCCGAGGGCACCTACCCCGCCATCATCATGGAGAACGGCTACGACAGTGGATACGAGCCTTACATCCCCTCTACCGACGGTGACGACGGCTGGTGTATCCTCACCATGAGCAACCGCGGACAGCTCGTCAACAACCGTGCGCCCTACAAGGATGAGAACAGCTTCTACGGCGATTGGTTCCAATACAACTTTGGCAACAAGGACACCTATTATTATAGGGGTGCTTACATGGACGTGGTGCGTGCCATCGACTTCATCGCCTCCCGCGACAAAGTACAGCAGCAGAACATCTTTATGACGGGTGCCTCACAGGGTGGTGCCTACACCATCGCCGGTGCAGCCCTGGGTGACGGCCGTCTCAACGCCATCGCTCCCGCCATACAGTTCATGGGTGACTTCCCCAACTACTTCAAGGTCGGTGCATGGCCTGCCAACTACGCAGAGCAGCAGCGCAAGAGCCTCGGCATCACTGAGGACGCGATGTACGCCTTCTTGTCCTATTTCGACACGAAAAACCTCGCACCCTACGTCTCCTGCCCAGTGACTACGAGCATCGGACTCCAGGACCCCGTCTGTCCTCCACGCACTAACTTCGCACCCTACAACCACTTCGCCTCTACCGAGAAGGCGTATATCGTCAATCCGACGCTCCAGCACGCCACACCGACGACATGGTATAACATCTATATGGACTTCTTCAAGAAGCATCTGAAGAACAATACCGCAGGTATCAGCAACATTGAGAAGGAACAGCGCACGGATAGTGCCTGCTACAACCTCAACGGACAGCATGTGGACAAGTCCTATCGTGGCGTGGTCATCAGAAACGGAAGAAAATACGTGCAGAGATAAGCCTTTCGCAGATTGTCTTGGATATACATTACACTTTATATGCTCATATCAAAAAGTCATAATAACTAATAACTGTAAAATGAGAAAACTTCTATTCTTCTTAATCCTTTTCACCTCCATAGGTGCAAAGGCCGGTAACTACACGGACCTTACGCTGTACAGCGGCGACGACGTGACCTACGACGGCAACTGGTCCAACTACAAGGTTATCAGCAAGGACAACCTTGCCCTTGCCGCTGCCGGTGATACCCTCATCGTGCATGTCACAGCCATCAGTGCGACAGAAAAGACACAGTGGCCGCAGGTTTTTCTGGACTATGTTTCCACAGGATGGCCCAAGATGGAAAGCGTGTCTTTGTTCAACAGTACATCCGTCCTCACGGCTCCTTACGATGCTAAGGTCGTGCTCACCGACAGCATGGCTAACGTCATCAAGAGTGAGGGCTTCGCCGTGAAGGGCACCTACTATACGATGAACAGCGTCGTGCTGCGTCATGTCAATGCCACCGCCTTCACCAATATCTGGAGCGGCTCACAGGTCATTGATTGGTCGGGTGCAGTGAAAAACGCCTGGGTCAGTATCGGTAAGGATGCTTTTGCCACTGCCAAGGCCGGGCAGTATCTGCGCGTCAGCGTCGACAATGTCAATGGCTTCTCTTCTGTAGGTCGTGTGCTCAACGCCAATGGCTGGAAGCAGTTCGACGGATACACACAGGTCAACTCCATCGCGGGCAAGTATTTCGAATATAAGCTCACCGATGCCGTCGTAGATTCTCTGAAGCAACACGGCCTCATCGTCAGCGGTGTGGGCTTCACGGCCACAAGTGTCGACCTTGTCGATACCACCCTCTTGGCTAATGTCACCGCCACGCCCGACAAGACTTCCATCAAGGAATATAAGAAAGGTGAGACCCCGCAGATGACGCTCGCCGTGACAAACAACGAGAGCACGGAGCAGAAGATCGCTGTCGACGCCTACCTCTATGAAGATCGTGTTGACGCATCTACCTCTACCCGTCCCGTCTACCAGCACTATACTGAAACCGTGACCGTGGCAGCCAACAGCACGCAGAATGTCACCGTGACGTTTGACAAGCTCACCACACCGGGTGTTTACCGAGTGCTGCCACTCGTCAACGGCCAGCAGTTGTCCTTCAAACTCGTCAACTACGGTTCCGCTGTCAACAGCTATAATATCGCCTATGATCTGGAGGGCACCAACCCCACTACTGATTCCCAAAGCGACTTCAAGACCTACTGGGACAACGCCAAGGCACAGCTCGCCACTATCCCTATGAAGGCCACCATGACGGAGGTCAGCGATGACGAACTCTCTGCTACCGGCAAGAAGAACAAGGGCAACCGCACCATCTATCTCGTCACCCTCCAGAGTGTGCCTGACGTAGCCGGTGAGGCTCCTGTCACCATTAAGGGCTATCTCGCTGTACCGAAGAAAGCAGGCAAGTATCCCGCACTCATCTATTATCAGGGTACCGATGCCGGCAAGTCGAGTCTCGCCGAGCAGTCGACCTTCTACAATGGCGACAACTGGGTAGAGTTCCGCATTTCCACACGCGGACAGATGCTCTGCCGTGACAGCAAGTACAACTACGACTTCTATTCCTACTGCTGGGGCGACACCGCTAAGCACTATTACCGCAATGCCTATCTCGACTGCGTGCGTGCCGTGGACTTCGTGAAGAGTCTCGACAAGGTCGACGCTGCCGATATCTTTGCCACCGGTGCCTCTCAAGGTGGCTGCTTCACCTATATTGCCGCAGCCCTCACGGGTGCTTTCCGCGCCATCGCACCGGGTATCACTGGCCATGCTGACTTCCAAAACGGCATGCGCATCGTCAACTGGCCACGCGCCAAGTTCCTCGCTGCCGCTGAGAAGCTCAACATGACTACGGAGCAGATGAACCAGTTCAACAGCTATTACGACGTGAAGAACTTCGCACCGTACATCTCTTGTCCCGTCATCAGCAACTTCTCTTTGCAGGACGCCACCGATCCCACACGTACCAACATCGCACCCTACCTGCTCGTCAAGACGCCGGCTGCTGACAAGAGCTATTATGTCAACAACTTCCTCGGCCACGCCACAGCCTATGACTTCGGCACACAGTATATGAAGTTCTTTAAGCTGTATCTCACAGCTACCGTTAATGTTGGCAAGGGCGGTTGGGCTTCTTACTCCTCTCCGTGGGCTGATCTGACACTCAACAACATCGATGGACTGTCAGCCTATAAGGTAACCAGCGTTGCCGACGGCAATGCCTATTGCACAGCTATTGACGCCGCTCCTGCAAATACTGGTTTTTTCATCCAAGCCACTGAGGGCACCTACCAGCTCCCCGTGGCAACAGAGGCCCCAGCTGCTGTCAGCAACAACCTGCTCTCGGCTGTCACAGAAACCACGACGACCGTCAGCGGCGACTACTATCTCGGTGTGAAGGACAACACCGCCAGCCTTATCAAGTCACTGGGTAATGTGACGCTCAACCCCGGCCTGGCCTATATTCCTGCCAGTGCACTCACCGCAACGGCCGCAAAGTCTCTGAGACTTGTTATCGGCACACCGACCGGCATCAACATTGCAACTGTCAACCAGGCCAACGACAAAGAATCACAGACATACAATCTTGCCGGTGTGAAGTGCGGGAAGAACTTCCGTGGCTTAGTGATTAAGAAGGGAAAGAAATATATTCAATAACAAGAGCAAATATCTCGTAACAATAGATTTATGATGAAAAAGAACGTTTATATTCAGCCGGGCATTAAGATCCGTGCCATCGATAGTGACACCGATCTGCTTTCTGACAGCAAAACGATTCCTGTCGCAACGCCCAAAAGCAGTGAGGAGGAAGGTCAGTACACACCAACAGCGAAGGGCTTGGCTGATGGTGGCAACTGGAATGTGTGGGAAGATGACGATGAGTGAAACTCTTCAAAATCTTAATATTTAGGTTTTTATTCTATTTGTTAATTTCGTTCGAGACACAGGGAATACTGCTCTCTGTGTCTTTTTTTATGGTTGTTTTCGCACACAAGGAATAGTGTCAGCTATGGTGAAGATTGTATTATTCAGATAGAAAGAATAACACTAACTTTGCAATCATCAATCACAATAACTAATAAACCATGATCCGAAATCTTCTGTTTATTGTCGCTTTGTTTTGCTGCTCTTGTTCACAAGGCGAACAAGCCACCAAATCCACGGGCGAGCAGGCTGTTGCTGATTCTCCTGTGACTTTTATTCCAGCTTCATTGTGTAACAAGCAGGCAAATCCCAGGACCCAAAAGGTCTACAGTATTCTCTGCCAACTCTATGGCTCACACATCATCTCCGGTACCGTAGCCAGTGTGGACTGGAACACGACAGAAGCGGAAAACGTGAATAAGTGGACAGGAAAGTATCCTGCGCTCAATGCGTTCGACTACATCAATTTCCATAAGAGCAAAGATGTAAATCCCGGTGGATGGATCGATTATACCGACATCAGCCCAGTGAAGAACTGGTGGGAGCAGGGAGGACTCGTCAGTTGCATGTGGCATTGGCAAGTACTTGACAACAGTGGATCTGGCTATACCTGTACGCCCGGAACCGGCAGCAACGAAACCAGTATCAATCTGAGCGAGATCAATGATCCGTCTTCCAAAACCTATCAGCAACTCATCAAGGACATGGATCAGATAGCAGGTTACCTTGGTAAGTTGCAGGCTGCGGGCATCCCCGTCATTTGGCGTCCACTGCATGAGGCTGCCGGTAATACTTATGAGTTCAATGGCGGCAAAGCATGGTTTTGGTGGGGAGCTAAAGGTGCTGAGCCTTTCAAGAAACTTTGGCGGCTGATGTATGACCGCTTTACCAACAAGTATCATCTCAACAACCTCATCTGGGTATGGACGGCACAGACCGGTGACGAGAGCTGGTATCCCGGCGACGATGTGGTGGACATCATCGGCATCGACCGGTATGGTATCCTGCAATATCCTGCCATGAAATACTATAAGTCGTTGTCTGCTGCCTACCCCCATAAGCTCATTACTATGGCAGAGTGCGGCAACGGTGACAACAACGCCATGGCAGACTTGGGCAAGATGTGGGACCGGGGCGCACACTTCTCCTGGTTTATGACCTGGTATGATTATGACTACAATAACGGTAAGAGCGCTGAGCACCGCTACGCCACGAAAGCATGGTGGCAAGAAGCCTTCAGCCATGACTATGTCGTGACAAGGGACGAGATGAAGACTCTGTTGCAGAGCAAATAGTCTCTTGGCATTTTGAGATTGTGATAAAGAACCGCTTGAACCCAAATAAACGATCATAGATGAGAATCAAAAAAGCTATCGCTACCCTTTCCATGCTCTTTTCCTGTCTTTGGGGGAGCATGGATGTCGTCTGCGCTGCTGTCCTTGAAGACGTGACAGTGGCAGAGCGTGTTCTCCTCATAGGACCAAAGACCATAGGAGGAGGCTGGAAAGACAATATCGTTGTCTTGCCACAACAGTTTGCCGAGACTAAGACCGGTGACATCATCAGAGTGTACACCGCCACGGCGAAGAGCTTTGCCCAGGGCTGCTTCCAAAATCCTAAGGACTGGAAGCCGGTTGCGCCGGAATATGCTTACTTCAACATCGATCGTACCTTTTCACTCACCGTCACTGATTCTATCCTACCTCAGCTTCGTGAGTACGGCCTTGCCATCGGTGGCCATGACTATGTCATTGACAAGGTGACGCACGTCCCCGCTGCCGCTATCTCGGAGAAGGCTTTGTGGCGTGGTCCGTCGGTCATCATGCGCAATGATTGGAGCGTCTCGGCACCCATTCGCAAAGACTTCCTCAAGGGATTGCAGAAGGGAGATATCCTGCATTTCCAGGTGAGTCGGGTGGTAAAAGGTGCTGCCATTAAGGTGATGAACTTCACCTATCAGGCCTTTAGTAAGGATGTCGATGGCGTGCCCGTTGGCAACGACGGACTCTTCTATCCCATAGATGATGACGCGCAACTGGCCGCTCTCCAAATTGCCGGCGATGACGGTATTGTCATGCGCGTCGGCGGCAAGGGCTACCGTCTTGACAAGATCTCCGTGATCCGCCAGCAAGGCGGTATCGATCCCGACGTCTCTCATGCGCAGCGTGCTCCTAAAGAATACGTCCTGCAGCCCGACGAGCTCTTCCATGGAGAGAAGGTACTGCCCTTAGACAGTAGCGGCTACCTGACACTCACGGCTGAGCGTATGCAGGATCTCACGACCGAAGACTGTCTCGTCATCAGCTATAAGGACAGACAGCCGGGTGCCAAACTGGCCTTCCGTGAAAACAAAGGCGGGTGGCCTGACCTCAGCGGTAGCAAGGAACCGAAATGGTATTCGCTCGACGGCAATGACATCGTGCTCACTCTTGATGATGCCATGCTTGACCGGCTGATGACTTCAGGAATGGTCATCACAGGCGGGGGCACCACGCTCACGAGAATCAGTATCCTGAAAGTGCAATAGGCACTCTTCTAAGCTATATATCTCCTATATATATCACGAAAATCATCATCAATCAACTATCATGAATAAACGCATCTTCTTATGGCTGATGCTTCTCTTAGCAAGTGTCAGCCTTCATGCCCAGCAAAAGCTCACGGGAACCATCACTGATGGCAGTACCAAGGAGCCGCTTGTGGGGGCTACGATTCAAGTGCCGGGTACTTCCCACGGCACTGTGGCCGACCTTGATGGTCACTTTACCTTTGAGTTGCCGGCCGGCAAGAACATCGTACAGGTGTCTATGATTGGCTACAAGACTCAAGTGGTCAACGTCAAAGGCAAACAGACCATTCAAGTCACCTTGCAGCCCGATGCCGGTATGCTCGAAGAGACCGTCGTCATCGGTTATGGTACCATGAAAAAGCGCGACCTCAGCGGTGCGATGACACAGATCAAGAGTGAGGACATCATGAAAGGCGGATCGGCCGACGTGGCTCATGCCCTGCAAGGCAAGGTCGCTGGTGTGCAGATCTCTCAAAACGACGGTTCACCAGGTGCTGGCGTGAGTGTCACCGTGCGTGGTGCCAACTCGTTTTCTACCAGTTCACAACCGCTGTATATCGTCGACGGCGTGCCCTTCGGCACAGATCCCAACAGCACGCCATCCAGTGGCGCCAACACGGGCAACAACCAGTCTACCAGTCCTCTGTCGATGATCAATCCCAACGACATCGAGAAGATCGAGGTGCTCAAAGACGCTTCTGCTACGGCTATCTACGGATCACGTGGTGCCAATGGTGTGATCATTATCACTACCAAGCGTGGACAGAAAGGTGGTGGACATCCCAAGGTGGAGCTCAACGCCAAGTGGGGTATGTCCAAGATTGCCAAGCGCGTCAAGACACTCGACCCTTACACCTACGCGCTCTATCAGAACGAGGGCTACAACAACAGCCTGAAGTACGACGGCTCTGTGTCCATTAATCTGCCTTATCCCGGCAAGTGGACATACACCTATATTAATGGTGAGGCTGATTACACCACCGGTAAGTATGAGGCTGCACCAGAGGACTATCTCAATCCCGGCACCTATACCGATGAGCACGGCAACAGCTATGTTGTCGAAGGAGCCAACTGGCAGGACCAGATCTATCAGACCGGCTGGCAGCAGGACTATAACGTCAGTGTCAGCGACGGCAGCGACAAAGGATGGTATAACTATTCCGGCAACTACACCAAGCAGGACGGTATCATCAAGAACACAGGTTATGAGCGTTATGGCATCTCCATCAACATCGGACGCCACATCACCAACTGGCTGGAGATTGGCACGAGCAGCATTTTCTCCAATGCAGTCACCGACTTCCAGCGCACCAACTCCGAGAATACCGGCATCATCCGATCTGCGCTCATCTTCCCGCCGACCTACGGACCCGGTGCTGCCACCGAACAACTCGACAACCTCAACTGGCTGGCTGCCAACCCGAAGGCATACATCGATGGAGCCAAGGATCAGCTCAAGCAGATCAGCTGGTTCTCCAGCTCTTATCTCGAAGCCAAGCTCACACCGTGGCTGAAGTTCCGTCAGAACCTTGGCTTGGGTTACAACGATTCTCACCGTGGTACTTATTACGACCGTCATACCCAAGAGGGTAAGTCGCCCTACGACGGTAAGGGTGGCAAGGCTACCAGCATCTGGAAGAGTCTGACATCTGAGAGTATCCTCACCTTCGACAAGACGTGGGGTATCCACCAACTCAATGCCGTAGCCGGTATGACCTTCGAAAAAGGTACCGGTGAGACTACGGCCATGACCGTCACCAACTTCCCAACCGACTATACCAAGGACAACGACATGAGCCTGGCCATCGGCACGCCGAACATTGAGAGCAGCACTACCAAGCAGACCCTTGAGTCGTTCCTTGGTCGTGTCAACTACACGCTCATGGACAAATATCTCTTTACCGCCAGCATGCGTACTGATGGCAGCTCCTCATTTGCGAAGAACCACAAGTGGGCAACTTTCTTCTCCGGTGCCTTTGCCTGGCGTGCCAGTGAAGAGAAGTTCATCCAGGACCTGAACATCTTCTCCAACCTGAAGTTCCGCCTGAGCTTTGGTCAGACCGGTAACCAGGCCATCGGCGCCTACCGTACCCTCACCGTGCTTCAGGCTGCCAAGTATCCCTATAGCGGCTCCTTGGAGAGTGGACTCTCTACCATCGACTGGCGCGGACCTACGAATCCAAACCTGAAGTGGGAGACTACCGACCAGTTCAACGCTGGTGTCGACATGGGCTTCATGGACAACCGCCTGCAGTTCACCGTCGACTACTATCATAAGAAGACCCGCGACCTGCTGCAGACAGTGACTATTCCATCCAGCTCTGGCTACAAGCAGATGCTTGTCAACAGCGGCAATGTCACTAACGAAGGTTTGGAATTCACGTTGAACTACGACATTCTGCGCAACAGTCCGGTGAAGTGGAGCGTCAATGCCAACCTCAGCTTCAACAAGAACCGCATCGGCGGACTTAACGGCGACCAGTTCGCTACCTCACTCTGGAGTGCTGCCGACCAGGCCTTCCTGCAGCGCAACGGCAAGCCTATTGGCACGCTTTACGGTTATGTCGAGGATGGCTTCTATGACAACATCGCCGAGGTGAAGACACGTAAAGAATATGCCAACTATTCTGATGCCGACGCTAAGAAGCTCGTCGGCGAGATTAAATACCGCGATCTCAACGGCGACGGCAAAATCACATCTGAGGACCGTACCATCATCGGTGACACCAACCCCGACTTCATCTATGGTCTGACCAACAACTTGACATGGAAGAACTTCAACCTGTCGTTCCTCTTGCAGGGCTCTCAGGGCAATGACATCCTGAACTATAACCTCACCGACATCAAGATGGCCAACCTCGGTAACGTGACGGTTGATGCCTATAACAGCCGTTGGACACCTGAGACAGCCGCTACAGCCAAATGGCCGAAGGCTACTTCCAGCTATACGCGTAAGTGGCTGATGAGTGACCGATATGTCGAAGACGGCAGTTATCTGAAGATGAAGTACATCACGCTCTCTTACTCACTCAATAAACCCTTCAAATGGATGGAGCGTATGAATGTCTCGTTCACCGCCAACAACCTCTTCACCATCACAGGTTACAGCTGGTTTGACCCTGATGTCAACGCAGGAGGTACCAATGCTGCCTGCCCGGGTGTGGACAGCTATTCTTACCCGAGCGCGCGTTCCTTCGTCTTAGGTGTCAACTTCGTGTTCTGATGAGAGAACCACCAACATTTTCCAATCACACCTTATTAATATATAGACAATGAGAAAACATATATATATCATCGCCACCCTCCTGCTGTGCACTCTGGCATTGGGCAGTTGCAGTAGTTGGATAGAAGAGAATCCCGACAGTCTCATCACCGATGAGAAAGCGGGCGACAGCGACGATGCCGCTGATCAGTGGGTCACCGGCGTATACAGCAAATGGATCTACGACATGTTCTGCTGGGGCTATTTCCCCAAGGTGCTTGAGATGGACGCCGACTATATCAGCGGACCTGACTGGCTCTTCAACTCTCTTGGCGCCGGTAACTTCCAGGGCGACCCGCAATCTGTTGACGCTCTTTGGGAAGGTTGCTATGGACTCATCGGCCGCGCCAACCTTGCCGAGACGCATATTGCTGCCATGAAAAATATCTCTGAGGCAGTGAAGAACAACGCCATCGGCGAGGTGAAGTTCCAAAAAGCCTTCGCCTATTTCCTTCTTGTCAGAGCTTATGGGCCTATTCCCGTACAGCTCGAGCAGGAGACTACCGATCGCAATAAGCAGCAACAGCCCAGGCAGAGCATCGACTCTGTGTATAACTATATCACGAAAAACCTTGAAGAGGCTGCCGGCATGATGTACAAGAATACCGATGCTGCCTACAAAGCTGGACATGTCTGCGCTGGTAGTGCTGCCGGACTGCTGGCCAAAGTCTATGCCACAGAGGCTTCCGCTGCCATGCCCACCGGTACACAGATCACCGTGCGCACAGGAAAAGCTTATGAAGGCTCCGGCGACAACAAGGCGTTTGCTCCGCTGGTAAGCCACACCTTCAGCAAGCAGGCTGTCGCAGGATATGAGAATCTCAACGCGAAAGCATTGTATACAAAGGCTGCAAAATGGGCTAAGGCTGTCATTGATGGACAATACGGCTCGTACGAACTGCTCCCCTACGACAAGCTGTGGAACAAGAACTACAAGACTGCCTCTGAGTTTATGTTCTCCATTGGCTCAGTCAGTGGTGATACCAAGTACAAGAATAGTGTCCACAACCAGTATGAGGGTACGTTCATCTCAAAGGGCTCTGAGTTTATCCAGACTGGTGGATGGATCGGCTGCACCCGTCACTGGTATGACCTTTTCGACGATGACGACTACCGTATCACGAAAGGCGTGAAGCATCGCTGGCGCTACTATTATCATCAGGAGAAGAATCTTGGATTCTATTATCCCAACACTGATAAATACAAACAGATGGTGGCTGACAAGGTGGCTCCGTTTAATGATGGCGTCAACTACTATACCACCATGGACAACCAGTGTCTGGCTTTCATCACGAAGTACGAAGATGTCACCGACGGCTCCACCGAGCAGGCTGATGCCAACTGGCCGTTCCTGCGCTATGCCGACGTGCTGCTCATCTATGCTGAGGCCGAAAACGAATTGGGCAATCAGCAAGAGGCGCTGACCTATCTTAATAAGGTGCGCGAACGCTCCAACGCTCAGACCGGATGGCTCGAGGACAACGGTGGGCTTGGCACCACAGAGAAGATGCGCAGCGCCATCATCGAGGAGCGCGCTAAAGAGTTTGCCTGCGAGGCCGACCGCCGTTGGGACCTCATTCGCTGGGGCATCTATCTCGATGCCATGAATGCACTCGGTGGCAGCGACGACTGTGGCGTGAACAAGTCACGCACCAGCCGTAATCTGCTTTACCCCATTCCGGCAGCAGAGCTCAACACCAATCACGCCATCAAGGGCAACAACCCGGGATGGAACTAAACCAACTTATCAACATTTTCAACCATGCATATCTCTTCGATCAAATACACGCTCCTCGTGGTCACGGTCGCTCTCTTCTCAGCCTGTAGCGACATCGTGGACTTCAACGACAACTACACTCGTGAAGATCAGATAGAAAACAGTGGAGCACCTTCTATCACGGGAGTCTATGAAACGGGCGACACGGCTCTTGCCACACCGATCACCACCGGTGATCGTGGTGAGCTGGTCAGACTCGTAGGAAAGAACCTCAACAATGTGAAGAAGATCACGTTCAACACTGTAGAGGCGGATCTCAGTCAGGTCTACACCTTTGCTGATGGTGCCACCGTGCGCATCCCTGACTCGCTCAGCACCGAGCAGGTCAACAAGATAGAATATACGACGGACAAAGGCACGACGACCTTCGACTTCACGGTCAACTTCCCTGACTTGAACCTCTACGCTCCCGTCAACGAGTATGTCGACGCAGGAAGCGATTTCATCGTGCTGGGCAAGAACTTCGACCTGTATAATATGAAGGCCACTGTAGGCGGAAATGCCTGCAACGTGAAGATGCTCTCTGCCGACTCCCTCGTCATCAGCATTCCCGAGGGGACGCCCGACAACAGTGAAGTGGCTCTGTCATGGACCGACAACAAAGGGCAGGCTGCCACCAAGAGCTATACCTTCCGGCCGACAAGTCATCTGCTCTATGGCAATCTCGATGACGCCTCTCTGTCTTCGGGTGGGTTGAACGCTACTGTTGAGGGCGATGATGCAACCTCCACAGCCTCTAAACTGGGCAACAACCACCTGCACTTCACGGGCACATACTCCGCCTGGTCATGGAACACCTACGACATCAGTCGCAACATGGTCGATGTCGGCGATGTGAGCAATCTCGACGATTACGTCCTCAGATTTGAAGTACTCACCACCAACACGACTCCGCTGACTGAGAACTTCCAACTGATCTTCCAAATCAACTGGGGCAGTACTTACACGTGGAATCCAACTCAGGGTATCAACACTCACGGGCAGTGGAAGACCATCTCTTTGCCGCTGAAAGATATGGCCTCTAAGGGCATCTCAGCAGCAAATACGTGGCAAACGCTTCGTCTTGTGCTTCAACCAAGAGCTAACTATACGGCTGACTTCTGTATTGGAAATATTAGGATTGAGAAAAAATACTGATCGTGTACCGTAATTATGTAAATTGGAAATCTTGACCAAGTCAAGAGGATGACAACTGTGTGGGGAGATGATGCCGGCTAGCATCGTCTCCCCTTATGTTGTGTTTCGGATGATCAGGACAATTCATTCGTTTGCTCAATGATAGATGCAATTCTCTATAGCGATTGTTTCTTTTTTATTATCTTTTTCGTATCTTTGTCCACATGAAAGCCTTCAGATTCATACTTGTGCTTATCTGTCTGCTGGGACGCTTCGGCATAGCTTTCTCTCAGCCCTATCTGTTCCGTAGTATCAGTTCCAATTCGGGATTGCCCAACAACTTTGTCCAGTCGATCTCTTCTGACCGTCAGGGCTTCATCTGGCTCTCCACCTACAACGGACTGGTACGGTACGATGGCTACAGTTGCAAACTCTATCCTGTAGCAGACAGACATGCGGGCAACGCTACCTATCAGAATCTGAGGCAAGACGGGACTGGACGCCTGTGGATGACCCTCAATGGCCGCATGGCGTTTTATGACGAAAAAGGTGACAGCATAGAGTCGGATCCAATGGGTGCATTATGCACTTTAGGCTTGAAACATCTGCCTAAGCGATTGATCATTGACAAGGAAGGAGGGTTGTGGATGATCAACAGCCATGTGTGGGGATATTACGATTTCAAGCAGCGGCGACTGCAATGGTTTCGCATCCCCGGCAATAGACAGTTGGTCACTCTGGAAGTGGGTCAAGGTGCTACCTTCCTCCTTTTCACTAACCACGAACTATGGCGGCTCGACCTAAAAAAGAAGAAGATGCGCCGACTGGCCAAGCTCTCGTTCTCCATTGGCGACGGAACCAAACTCTATCCCGACAGCCAAGGGCGGCTGTGGTGCTTTACACAACATGTTGCGGCTCTTGCTTGTCTGAATTCCGGCAACGGAAAGCCGGTAGCCTTCCCCGGTGAAAGCCAGACAAAAGACCGGCTCATCACCTGTATTGCTGAAGACGGAAAGGGTGACATTTGGATAGGCTCTGATAATCGTGGCATCCTTGTGAGCTCCCGCCAAGGATACGCCAATCTCACCACTGACTTACAAGATCCGTTTTCTGTTACCGATAATCATATCCAGAGTCTCTACCTATCGGCCACCGGACTGATGTGGGTAGGCACCAGCAAGGCCGGTGCCTTGTTCACAACCATGTACCCCAACATGTTTATAAGACACACTGTGCCAGGACATGACGATATCAGTTGCTTCGCCTTCGCGCCCGGCACTGTCGTGATCGGCTTTGACAGTGACGGCATGGCGCTCTGGCATCCTGCCGACAATTCCTATCAATTCTATTCACAAGAGAACGGTGGACTTCCCTCTGATATGGTTGTAGGCAGCTACACCAATCCTCAGCAACGTATCTGGCTGGGCACCTATGGCGGTGGCATCTTCACGATCCATGGCGGCAATGTGGTCATACCTAAGACGCTTGGCAACCACGCAGGATTACGCTATGTACGTCTGATGACCGAAGACCAGACTGGCTGTTTCTGGGTGGGAACATTCTATGACGGCATCTACTGCTATCGTGGCAACCGTCTGTTACGTCATCTCAAGGTGAGCAACTCTGGCTTGCCTTCCAATGCTATGCGTGATATATCATGTCGCAATGGTCGATGGCTCTATGTTGCAACAAGTGCGGGTGTTGCCGTCATTGATACGCGTACAGGGAAGGTGATGCGTGCCGGAGACTTTGATCCACGGCTGAGTGCCCTCAATGACGAACTCGCGACGGATCTGTTTGAAAATGCCGACGGTACCCTCTGTATAGGCACTCGCAATGGACTCTTGCTCTACTCACATGGGAGACTGACACGTCTGACCGACAAAGACGGACTGTCGGGCAACGAGATTTTTGGCATCACTGCCGACCGCTACGGTTCGCTTTGGGTGTCGACGACCTATGGGCTCACACGAGTGATGCCTGTCAAAGGCTCAAAAACAAGCTATGAGTGTCAGGCCTTTCTGGCAGATGACGGAATAGGCGACATCCGCTTCAACCTCCTTGCTATTGCTTGTGCTCCCGACGGCAATATCTTTGTAGGAGGAAACAACGGCTTCCTGGAGGTAAAGCCCAACAGACCTCATCAAAGGCAGCAACAGCCATGCGTGCTGTTCAGTGATCTGTATGTAGGAAATAAGACTGTAGCCATTGACAGAACAAGACCTGTTGTATTAGACTATGGCGACAACTTCGCGCTTACGCTCTCAACACTTGATTACCCCAACCTGCGCCATACCCATTATCTCTATCGGCTTGATGACAGCCAGCAGTGGATTGACCTTACCGGTAACCGCATTCAATTCGACCATCTCATGCCTGGACACTATACCCTGCAAGTGAAGACAAACCTCTCGTCGGCCATTACAAGTCTCGCTATACGCGTTCGTCCTCCTTTCTATCTTTCTTGGCCTGCACAACTCTTCTATCTTTTGTTGCTGGCGCTCACTATCGTTTCTATTTATCGGCGCAATATCAGACGGCAGCACGACAAAATGGAGAAACGGGCCAGAGAGCTCGAGGAACAGCGTAAACACAAACTCGATGAGGAACGCATCAGGTTCTTCACCAACATCAGCCACGATCTGCGCACACCGCTGTCTTTGATTCTCATCCCCTTAGAGCAGTTGCTCAAACGGTCCTCCTTCGGTGAACTGCACGACCAGCTGCAACTGATCTATCGTAATGCCTGCCTGCTGCGCGACGACATTCGGCAGATCCTTGACTTCAACAAACTCGGAGAGGGACGCACGGTGTTGTCTGCTTCGCGAGGAGATGTCGTGACTTTTGTGGAGGAAGTCTGTAATAGCTTCCGTCCTAAGGCCGAGCAGGCAGGCCTCACCCTTGTGTGGCATACCGGGAAGAATAGCTTTTTGATGGATTTCGATCATCAAAAACTCCAGCGTATTCTTTTCAACCTTCTCTCCAATGCCATGAAATATAATACGTCCCAAGGTTCCATCGACGTGTCCATGGCGGTCGATGGTGACGGCACCACGGCAAGAGTCATCTTGAGAGTGGCTGATACTGGCATAGGCATACAGTCTTCCAACAAGGCAAAGATCTTTGACCGCTTCTATCAGGAACAGCACGACGACACCAGCCTCACGGGATTTGGCATTGGATTGAACATTGTGGCTGAGTATGTCAAACTCATGAAGGGAACGATTGAGGTGACTGACAATCAACTAAGAGGAACAGTTTTCACCGTGACGCTGCCAGCAGCTCAGACAGATCAGAGTTGCCCAAAAGATAAGGAACGACAACAAGAAACGGAAAAACTTGAGTCGGCGGAGGTCGAGACAGAGCCTAAGACAGAGAAGCCGCATGTACTTCTTGTCGATGACAACGACGACTTCCGGGACTTCCTTGCCGGTGCCATGAAGGAGAAATATATAATGAGCCTGGCAAGCAATGGGCAGGAGGCTCTCGAACGGCTTGCCAGTGATGACATTCAGTTGGTGGTCAGCGATGTGATGATGCCGGTCATGGACGGACTGGAACTCTGTCGGAGGATCAAGAGTGACGTGAATACCTCTCATATCCCCGTCATCCTGCTCACCGCACGCACTGCTGATGAACAGCAACTCGACGGACTCAGGCAAGGCGCCGACGACTATATCGCCAAACCCTTTAACCTCGACATTCTTGAGGCAAGAATTGACCGTATCATCACTTGGACAAAGGAAAACTATAGAAAGTTCAGACAAGTGGAGGTGAAGCCATCGGAGATCACCGTGACAAACCTCGACGAGCAGTTCATCGACAAGGCAATCAAATTGGTGGAAGACCATATCGACGACCCACAATTCACCGTTGAACAACTGAGCACGCTGGTTGGCCTCACACGCGGACACTTCTACAAGAAGCTGATGGCCATTGTGGGGATGTCTCCTTTGGACTTCATTCGCACGCTGCGCATCAAGCGCGGGCGACAGTTGCTTGAGCAAAGCGATATGAATATCAGTCAGATCGCTTATTCCGTAGGGCTCTCGCCTAAGATCTTCGCCAAGTATTTCAAAGAGACCTACGGTAAGACTCCGACTGAATACCGTGAGAAAGCATGAGCGGAACACGATGCCGGATGGTCCATATGCTAACGGTAGGGGGATACCCCCGGCCCTACATTTCCTGCGTCATCACCATAAGAAGAAATCATGTTCCCACTGCCATCACCATAGGAAGGCATTACGTTCCCCACGTTCTCATCCCCTGACGGTAACTACTCCCCTCTCCCCTTGGAGAGGGGCCGTGGGTGAGGCTTTTTGGAGAGGGGCCGGGGGAGGGGAGCTCTTTGGGCTCTTATTTAACGATTTCCACCTTATAAGTATACAGCTCCGCGTCCTTCCATCCGTCCCATGGCAGTCCGGCCTTGTCCTGCGCGCAGTGTCCGAGAAACTCCTCTTTGGTCCAGTTCACTTCCCCGGCTACTTGAGGCAGGAACGTACCCGAGTGCCATCCTTTCTTGATGTAGATACCCTCCTGGCCATAGTGGAACTCACTGATGTCGTGGATGCGCTTCAGCGGCGAGAGCACGCTGATCTCGATAGACAGCTGATCCCACTCATCGGGCGTGACGGGTTGAAAACGAGGATCACGGTAGGCGGCATCGTGCGCCATAGCCACCACCACCTGCCACAACGGCACATCCTCACCGAAGTGACCGATGCAGCCACGCAGGCGGCCGTTTTCGGTCAGCGTCACGAAAGCACCGCCTTTGCGCAACAGCTCCGGGTTGGTGGGCGCTGCGACCTGCTGACGGCGGATGCTCTTCCACGCGATGTCGAGCAACTGCTGCCGTGTGCTGTCGCTTAGCACGAAAGGCTCATCCGCAATATCACTTTTGGCAGAGGTATGCGTTGCCGTTGCTTCATCTGACTTGTCCTCTTTAGTTTTCTCTTTTTTCATCTTTGTCTCTATTGAAACGTCCTTTTTACTTCCTTCCTCTTTTGACGTTTCTCTCAAAATACCCTGTTTTGTTGTATCTTCTTGTTCCGCCTCTCCTTTCGTTTTTTCCTTTTCCGTCATTACGAAAGCGTGGTAGCCCACCACTTGGTCGTGACCGCTGTAGGGCGAGTCGCCCGAGTTGCAATAGGCGAGATGGTGCATCTCCAGCCCCTTCTCCTTTTCCGCCATCATCAGCAATACGGCGATGGCAGCCTGCCCGCATGCGCTCGTGGAGAGGTTGCGGACATGTTCATCGGCATTGTCAGACAGTGCACGCAAGAAAGCATGAAGGCTGCCCGATGCCACGGCGTCGCCCGTACGCTTGTCCACACGCTCGGCATCGTCGTAGCAAGGGTAGTGCGAGAAGTCGCTGCTGATGACAAAGAGGTTACGCGATGTGAAGTAGGGAGCGAGCGCCCGTGCGATGTCCTGAAGCGTATAGTAGTCTTCCGTGCCGATGATCACCGGTACGATTGGCGGCACCTCGCCCAACTGTACTTGCAGGAAAGGCAGTTGCACTTCCAGGCAATGCTCCCTGTCATGGGCGCGAGGCTCAAAGACGAGCACCTTGTTCTCGTCGACAAGGTGCTGGCAGAGCGCCGTGTCAACTCGTACCGTACCCAACGGCGTCTGATAGGCGTCCCAAGCGGTAGCTACGGAAGCACCCGCCAGCCCGATATGATGCGACGGTCCCAGGAGGAAGATATGTTCGTAGTGAACTTTCGGGTCGAGTTGAGCGAAAGCTTCGGCAGCTGTCTGTCCGGAGAAGACATAACCGGCGTGCGGCACGATGACTGCCCTGACGGGAGCATGAATTCCCGCCTTTGTCGCGGCAGAGAGATATTGCTTCACATCAGTCTCCAGCTCCTGCCTGTCAGCTGGATAGAATTGTCCGGCAACAGCGGCTGGGCACACATTGCCGGAAAAACACTTTGTCGTTTTCATTATCATACAGACAATCATTAACAGTACTATGCCTGTGCGTAGTCCTGTCATAGGTTTTTCGCAAATATAGTGGTTTTATACGAAAAAAGCAAGAGTAAAGCAAATGCAACGCAATTATCTTTCTCACTTTTATAAATAATTATAATTCCACTCCATATTATATATCGTCATGCAATACTTTTCGTATCTTTGCATAATAATAGGTGAGGAATGACTCCTCTGTTTAGAGAAGATTTATAGAGAAAGTGATGAACGAAACAACAGAAAGAAAGAACCCTTTCATGGAGCCCTACAATACGCCCCATGACACGGTACCCTTCGACAAAATACGCTTTGAAGATTTTGAGCCTGCCTTCATGGAGGGCATTCGGCGCGACGACGAGGATATTGAGATCATGCTCAACAATCCTGAGGAGCCGACCTTCGACAATACGGTCGCTTACCACAACGACAGCAAAGGACCGCACTATTATGATCTCCTCGATCGCGTGTCTACGGTGTTCTCCTGCCTGATGAGCGCTGAGACCGACGATCGTATGGAGGCGCTGGCACAGAAACTCGCCCCGATCCTTACCAAGCACGAGAACGACTTCCTGCTCAACCCGAAGGCTTTCGCCCGCGTCAAGGCGGTTTATGAACATCACCGTGAGCTTACGCCAGAAGAGCAGATGATGCTCGACAGAACCTACGACGGTTTTGTGCGCAATGGTGCTCTCCTCGATGAGGCAGGCAAGCAGCGTCTGCGCGAGCTCGACGAGAAAGGATCGCTCCTCGCCTTGCAGTTCTCACAGAATCTGTTGAAGGATACTAAGGCTTTCACACTGCTCATCACCGACAAGAACGACCTTGCCGGACTTCCCGATACGGCCGTGGAGGCTGCTGCCAACGCTGCCAAGGAGCAAGGCAAGGAAGGCTGGCTGTTCACGCTCGACTATCCCAGCTACTCACCTTTTATGTCGCACGCCGATAACCGTGAGCTAAGACGACAGATGTATATGGCCCGCAACACGCTCTGCACTCATGGCGATGGGAACGACAACCGCGACATCTGCCGTGCACTCGTCAACAACCGGCGTGAGGAGGCACAGCTCTTGGGCAACGACACCTTTGCCGACTATGTGATGAAAAACCGCATGGCAGGCAGCGTGAAGCATGTCTACAAGCTTCTCAACGATCTCATTGACGCCTACAAGCCTACTGCTGAGAAGGATGTGGAGGCCATTCGTGAGGAGGCCCGCAAACTTGAAGGCGAAGACTTCCAGCTTGAGCCTTGGGATTTCTCCTACTATGCTCATAAGCTGAAAATGGAGAATTACAATCTCGATGCGGAGATGCTGCGGCCTTACTTTCAACTCGACAAGGTCATCGATGGTGTCTTTGGTCTGGCTCATCGTCTCTATGGCATCACATTCAAGGAAAACAAGGACATCCCCGTCTATCATCCCGACGTCAAAGCTTATGAGGTCTTTGACAAAGACGGCAGCTATCTCGCAGTTTTCTACGCCGACTTCTATCCTCGTAAGGGCAAACACGACGGTGCTTGGATGACGGAGTTTCAGGGACAACATATCAACCACAGGGGTGAGAACATCCGTCCGCACGTGAGCGTGGTGATGAACTTCACGAAGCCCACGCCGGAGAAGCCGGCATTGATCACGCTCGACGAGGTGGAGACCTTCCTGCATGAGTTTGGTCACTCACTTCACGGCATGTTTGCCAACACCCGTTTCGCCAGCCTTTCCGGCACGAATGTATGGTGGGACTTTGTGGAGATGCCGTCGCAGTTCATGGAGAACTATGTGGTAGAAAAGGAATACCTGCGCACCTTTGCCTTTCATTACCAGACGGGCGAACCGATTCCCGACGAACTTGTCGACCGCATCGTGCGCTCACGCAATTTCAATGTGGCCTACGGCTGTCTGCGTCAGGTGAGCTTCGGACTGCTTGACATGGCTTACTACACCCAGCGCGAGCCGTTCACTACCGACGTCCAGCTCTTTGAGAAAGAGGCGTGGAAGGACGCTATTCTCTTGCCGCAGCTTCCTAACACATGCATGACAACACAGTTCTCGCACATCATGGCCGGAGGATATGCCGCCGGATACTATAGTTATAAATGGGCCGAGGTGCTCGACGCCGACGCTTTCAGCGTGTTCAAGCGCAACGGCATCTTCGATCAGGCTACCGCCCAGCGCTTCCGTGACTGCATCCTCTCGAAGGGTGGTACGGAAAACCCGATGACGCTCTACAAGCGCTTCCGGGGTCAGGAACCGACGATCGACGCACTGCTCGTGCGCGACGGCATTCGCAAAGCATGATCTACACATATTATATATAAGTATTCTTACGTAAGTATCGTTATGAAAGAAGAGGAAGAAAAAGCACGTAAAGCACAAAAGCAACACTTGCTCGACGGCCGATACCTGCGCATGGCGCATATCTGGGCCGAGAACTCTTACTGCATACGCCGCAAGGTAGGAGCTCTCGTCGTCAAGGACAAGATGATCATCAGCGATGGGTATAACGGCACCCCCAGTGGTTTCGAGAATATCTGTGAAGATGAGAACAGCATCACCAAGCCTTATGTCCTGCATGCCGAGGCCAACGCGATCACCAAACTCGCCCGCTCCGGCAACAACAGCGACGGCTCTACGCTCTATGTCACAGCCTCGCCCTGCATCGAATGTGCCAAGCTGATCATCCAGGCGGGCATCCGCCGCGTGGTCTATGGCGAGAAATACCGACTCGACGACGGCATTCGGCTGTTGCAGCGCGCCGGTGTGGAGGTGGACTTCCTTGATATGAATGAACTTGAGAAGCAGCAGCCCAAAAAGGAGTGACACGACAGTGGCTTGCATCAATAAAGCAAGCCGATGTCGGCAAGGACAATGAAAAAGCAATAAGATATGAATATGAAATATGACAAGAAGAACCGGTTTATGCCACTGCTCATGGCGGTGAGCATGATTCTCGGTATTCTCATTGGCACTTTCTACGCCAACCATTTCTCGGGCAGCCGCCTGACGGTGGTCAACAATGGCAGCAACAAGCTCAGCAACCTGCTGCGGATCATTGATGACCAATACGTCGACGACGTGAACATCGACTCGCTCGTGGAGAAGGCCATGCCGCTCATCCTCGGTGAACTCGACCCGCACTCGGTGTATATCAGTGCCAAGGATGTGCAGCAGTCCGAGGATGATCTCAAGGGTTCATTCTCCGGCGTAGGCATCGAGTTCACCATTCGCCAGGATACCATCCACGTTGAGAACGTCATCAAGAACGGTCCTGCTGAGAAGGCCGGAATCATCGCCGGTGACAAAATCGTGATGGTCGACGGTAAGAAATTCGTCGGCAAACAGGTCACACAAGAGGAGGCCATGCACCGTCTCAAGGGTCCGCAGGGCTCCAAGGTACGTGTCGGCGTGCTGCGTTTCGGCCACCCGAAGGTGCTCTTCTTTGACATCACGCGCGCTGAGATACCGACGAAGACGATCACGGCAGCCTATATGCTCGATGACAATACGGGCTATATCAAGATCAAGAACTTTGGTGAGAAGACCTATCCTGAGTTGCTCATCGCCTTGGCCAACCTGCAACAGCAGGGCTTCCAGAACCTCGTCATCGACCTGCGTGACAATCCCGGTGGCTATCTCCAGAGCGCCGTACAGGTTGCCAACGAGTTCCTGTCCGCCAAGAAACTCATCGTATACACAGAAGGACGCAAGTCGCCACGGCAGGACTACAGTTCCGACGGACACGGCGCTTACAAGAGCATCCCGCTCGTGGTGCTTATCAACGAAGGCACAGCATCAGCCGCAGAGATCTTCGCCGGCGCCATGCAGGACAACGACCGTGCTACGATCATCGGGCGCCGCTCCTTCGGCAAGGGCCTCGTGCAGCAGCAGATCCCGTTCCCCGACGGTTCGATGATCCGACTGACCATCGCTCGCTACTACACGCCATCGGGCCGTTGTATCCAGAAGCCTTATGTCGACGGCGACGAGGAAGCCTACGCTCAGGATATCATAGAGCGCTACCAGCACGGCGAGTTCTTCTCTCAGGACAGCATCAAGCACACGGGTCCGGCTTATCATACGGGTATCGGACGTGTGGTCTACGGTGGTGGCGGCATCACGCCGGACATCTTTGTACCGGAAGACACCACGTTTGTCACCTCTTATTATAAGCAAGCGATTATGAGCGGACTCATCCTGCAGTTCGCCTTCACTTACACCGACAATAACCGGCAAAAGATGAAGATGTTTAAACAGATGCTCGACCTCTCGAAGTATCTCAATGAGCAAAATACCGTCGACCAGTTCGCTGACTATGCCGACAAGCACGGCTTGCAGCGCCGCAACCTGCTTATCAAGAAGAGCCACTCGCTCTTGGAGCAGTTCATCAACGGCCGCATCATCTACAACATGCTTGACGAGCAGGCACTCTACGAGTATCTCAACCAAGACGATCCCGTTATCACGCATGCCCTGATGTTGTTTAAGCAGAATGCCGCCTTCCCGAAACTGCCTGCACCAGCCAAAGGAAAGGCTTCAAAGGGAAAGACAGCCTTGGGTTCACGGCCTGCTTTCAACGGCAGCATGTACTACACGGCAGCAGTCATGCCTCCCTTCAGACTTAACAGTTGAAGAGATGTGCTCATTCCGTTATACTCTGATGCGAGTGCTGGTGGCTATTGTGCTGCCGGCACTTGCTTCGGTGACTATTCAGTCAGCGAACCAGCGCAACCTGCAATGGCTTGATGAAGTCCTTGACCAGCGTCCTGCCTATACTCAACACAAGCTCCAGCATATCAACTACCTCAAAACTCAACTCAAAGCGCAACCGGACAGTGAACAACAACTCCGTCTCTATGACCAGCTCTTTGACGAATATTATGTATTCAAATTCGACTCTGCACGCTATTATGTCGACATAGCCCTCTCCCTATCTCAAAAACTCCATAAGGACCATTATATTAAACTCAATCTTCTCAGGCAGGCACAACTCTATGCTATTGGCGGCCTTTATAGTGAAGCTATCGAGGTGCTTGACAATATCAACATAAAAGGTTCGGGGAAAGATCTCAAACTACAATATTATCTTACTTACTTCATTCTTTACTCCAATTGGGCAAATTATTGCAGCGACGACCGATTCTCGCCTATCTACGCTGCACGGGCAAGAGAATTTCTCAAGCAAGCTATGCCTTTTCTGGAGCCTTCGATGCCCTTTTGGGATTATTATCATGGTGAATACTACATCTACGTAGAGCGCAACGATAAAAAAGCCCTCTATTACTATTTCCGTACCATCCGGAGGCTCTCTAAACACTCCCGATACTATGCGATGGCGTCTTTTGCTATCGCCAATAACTACAGTGCCCATGGTGACCAGGAAAGATATGAGCAATACCTTATAGAGGCTGCCATCAGCGATGCCATCTGCTGTACGCGTGAGAACTTGGCGCTTCAAGATTTGGCCACATATCTCTTCCGGGAAGACAATGACAATATTGAACGGGCAGACAGATATATCAACATTGCCATGGAGGATGCCAAATTCTTCAACGCACGACTGCGTATTTTGGAAATCTCACAGAAAATGCCGACCATTGTGGCATCCTATGAGCAGCAGATGATGAACCGTAATAATACATTGAAGTGGGCTATTGTCATCATCTCGCTTTTGGTCTTTGGCTCTCTGATGGCTATCCTTTACATCTTCCGGCAGAACAAGTTGCTCACCAACCGCCGTCATCAGCTTTCGCAAAGCAACTCTAAACTTACTGAACTCAATTTCAAACTTACTGAACTCAACTCCAGACTTGCCAAAGCAAACACGATGCTTGTTGATACCAACCGCAAACGGGAGCGGCTGGCAAAATTATATATAGACCTTTGCGCTAAGTTTATTGACCGACTCGCCCATTATCAGACCTTTGTGCGACGCAAGATCAAGGCCAATCAAGTCAATGAATTGCTTAGCGCCGTCTCTTCGTCAAGGTTATCAGAAGAGGAGGCAGAGGTATTCCGAAACCGGTTTGACAAGGCGTTCCTTGATCTCTATCCGACTTTCACTACTGAGCTCAACGCATTGCTTGAGCCTGCACACTGTATCGTGGCTTCCGACAATCACTCTCTGACTTCTGAGCAGCGTATTTACGCACTCATCAGGCTCGGTGTAAAAGAGAGTAGCGAGATCGCCTCCGTGCTTTTCTATTCTCCACAAACCATCTACAACTATCGTTCACGTGTGAAAAACTGGGCCATCAATAAGGAATCGTTTGAAGAGGATGTCATGAAGATCGGAACGGTCATTAGGTAATGGCTTTCACCTATCTAACGCCTACATTAGACGTTTTTTATTCTTATAATATTCTACTTGGCCTATCTTATATTATATTCCTATATCACTCATTATTAGTGTATTATGTATATTAACATTTTAAATTAATCTACTTCTCCATTACTTGTCATTACATCTTGTGCTAATAACGGCTAACTTTGCAATTGGAATCTTACAAAGATTAATTTTCATAAAAACCTAATTCTTATATGCACAAAATGACAATTCACAAAAGAGTAGTGCTTGGTTTGTTTGCCGCGATGTTGTCTCTCGACATCACAGCGCAGAACATACAAGTACATGGAGTCGTCAAGGACGCAAGTGGTGAGACCATCATTGGGGCAAGCGTGGTACAGAAAGGTACGAAGAATGCCACCGTAACGGATCTCAATGGCGCGTTTACCCTTTCGGTACCCGCCAACAGTACACTGTCATTTACTTATATGGGGTACAAAGAAAAGGATGTACCCTTGAATGGCAAGAACAATGTTGACATTGTACTTGTGGAGGACAATCAGCAGCTCAGCGAAGTAGTGGTGGTTGGTTATGGTACCATGCGCAAGCGCGACCTTACCGGTGCTGTCGGTTCTTTAGCCAACAAAGACTTAAAAGACCAGCCCGTAGCTAATCTTGGGCAGGCCCTTCAGGGAAAGGTGTCAGGCCTGCAAGTCATTGATGCCGGTAAGCCAGGTGATAACGTGTCCATTAAAATCCGTGGTTTGGGTTCTATTAACAACTGCGACCCGCTCGTTGTCATTGATGGGGTCCCTACTGATTTAGGGCTTAACAATCTCAACATGGCAGACATCGAGCGCATCGACGTTCTCAAGGATGCTTCCGCTACAGCCATCTACGGTTCACGCGGTGCCAACGGCGTCATTCTCATTACTACGATGAAGGGTAAAGACGGTCGTGGACACCTGATACTGAACATGAATCTCTCTGCCCAGCACGCCACAAAGAAGCCTCACCTGCTCAACGCTGCAGAATATGCAGCTCTCAGCAACGATATGATGACCAACTCCGGCAATGCGACCAACCCTCTTTGGACTAACCCTGTATCACTCGGCGAGGGTACGAACTGGGTTGATGAGATGTTCCGTACAGGATATCTCCAAAACTATACTCTCAGCTACACGGGTGGTTCTGACAAGATCAACTACTATGTTTCCGGAGGTTTCCAAAAGCAAAGTGGCACCGTGCGCAGCGTAAACTACCGACGTTATACTTTCCAAGATAATCTGGACGCACAAGTACTCGACTGGCTGAAGGTCAGCACCAACCTCTCGATGAGTGCCGATCTGAAAGAGCAAGGAAGTTATGACCTCGGATCCACTTATCGTGCACTGCCTGTATTGCCAGTTAAAGACGACTGTGGCAATTGGTCTGGTCCGGAGGGTAACTCCCTGTGGTACGGTTCTACACGTAACCCTGTTGGCCCCACGGTGACCGATATCCACAAGACTAAGGGATACAATTTGTTGGGAAACATCTCTGGTGAAGCCTCACTGACATCATGGCTGAAGTTCAAGACCACATTCGGACTTGATGCAAAATTCTGGGATTATGAAAACTTTACTCCTGCCTACAATTGGAAGCCCACGCCCGTTGTTCAGGCTTCCCGCTATCAGAGCAACAACAAGTCGTTTACATATCTGTGGGACAACTACTTCACCTTCGATCATACTTTTTTGGGGAAGCACCATCTGAATGTTATGGCCGGTACGTCAGCTCAATGGAACAACTATAACTATCTCAATGCTCAAAAAAATATTTTCTCGTTTGAGAATGTGCACGAGATGGATAATGGCCAGAAGATGGAGTCAATGGGTGGCAACACCACAGAATGGTCCCTCTTCTCCTATATGGCGCGTGCCAACTATGACTACATGAACCGCTATTTAGTTACAGCTACCATACGCCGTGACGGTTCAAGCCGTTTCGGACGCAGCCACCGTTGGGGCACCTTCCCCTCCGTATCTTTGGCTTGGCGTCTTACCGAAGAAAAATGGTACAAGCCCAATCATATCCTTTCTGACCTTAAGATACGTGCCGGCTACGGCCAGACGGGTAGTCAGGCCAGTGTGGGCAACTATGGTTATTTAGCTACATACAATACCAGTGTATATCCTTTCGGCGCTGACGGCGTGGAGCAAACTGCTCTCATCTCCACTACATTGTCCAATCCTGATATTCACTGGGAGACGGTGACACAGACCAACATTGGTTTTGATGCAGCCCTTTTCGACTCACGTGTTATGCTCACCGTCGATGCTTATCTGAAGAAAACTTCTGATATGCTTGTCAAAGCCTCCATACCTATTACTTCTGGCTTTGAGGACACCAGCACGACATACACCAATGCCGGCAAGGTGACGAACAAGGGTATCGAGGTCTCCCTCCATACCATCAACTTCAAGGAAAGTCAGGCTCATCCGGGATGGGAGACAAGTGTTTCCTATACTTACAACCGCAATAAGATCGACAATCTCAACAGCAGCGTACCCTACTACATCAACCAGATCAACAACTCGTATGTCACTATGTTGGCAAAAGGGTATCCCATCAACGTGTTCTATGGTTATGTCACAGACGGAATCTTCCAGAACCAGAAAGAGGTAGAGGAGCATGCCGTGCAGACTGGTGCGGAACCTGGCGACATACGCTTCCGTGACCTCAACAACGACGGCGTCATCAATGAAAAGGATCGTACGGTCATCGGCAATCCTAATCCGGCGCACCTCTTCTCTATCAACAATATGGTTTCCTGGAAGGGATTGGAGTTGAGCGTGTATCTTCAAGGTGTGGCTGGCAATAAGATCTTCAATGCCAACAATATTGACCTCATGGGAATGTCCGCTGCCTACAACCAGCTCACCGATGTACTCGGACGCTGGCACGGAGAGGGTACCAGTACCTCTATGCCTCGCGCCGTCTACGGAGACCCCAATGGCAACAACCGCGTTTCAAACCGTTATGTAGAAAGCGGCTCTTATTTGCGCTTGAAAAACATTTCCCTTTCCTATAACCTGCCTGCCACATGGCTTCGCGCGCTGTCTCTGTCTTCAGCACGCCTCATCTTCTCCTGTGAGAATGTTGCCACCATCACTGGTTACTCAGGTTTTGACCCGGAGGTGGGTGTCAATGGCATAGACCTTAGCAACTATCCCATCTCACGTACTTTCAACTTTGGTATCAACCTCAATTTCTGATTGCCGCTATGAATAAGATATATCATTATTGTGCCATCGCCTTGGCTTCACTTGCCTTAGTTTCCTGCGGTGATGACTTCCTCGACAAAACCCCCAAGAACACTGTTGACCCCGAAGTAGACGTTACTGACTCGGTGGCGGTAGCCATGGCAAATGGTTGCTATCGTACCCTGCAATCGTCAAACATGTACAACCAACGTATATGGACGCTCGACATCGTGGCCGGCAACAGCATCGTAGGTGCCGGCGGTGGTACAGACGGTTTGGAGACCGTGCAAGCCGCTAACTTCACTACGTTGAGTGACAACGGCATGGCCCTGTATATGTGGCGTTCCCCTTGGGTAGGCATTGGACAATGCAATATTCTCATCAATGACTTGGAAGGCAAAGCCAGTGATAATATCCAGAAGCGTTCACTCGGTGAGGCCTACTTCCTCCGTGCACATTATTATTATGTATTGGTCCGTCTCTATGGTGGTGTGCCCCTGCGCCTGAGGCCTTTCACACCCGGTCAGCCGACAGCGATCGCCCGTGCTTCCAAGGAAGAGGTGTATAGCCAGATCGCCTCTGACTGCCGCAAAGCCATCGATCTGCTTCCTGCAAAGAAGGACTATAGCAGCCTGGATTTGGGCCGTGCCACACAAGATGCTGCCCTGACAATGCTGGCCGACATGTATCTCACACTTGCGCCAGACAACAAGGCTGACTATCAGCATGTGGTCAATCTTTGTGATTCTGTTACCGCTTTAGGCTATGACCTCGGCAAGTGCAAATTCGAGGATAACTTTGACGCAACTATCAACAATGGACCGGAGTCTATTTTCGAAGTACAGTACAGTGGTGACACCAACTATGATTTCTGGGGCAACAATCCACAGTCAAGTTGGCTCTCCACCTTTATGGGACCGCGTAACTCTGATTTCGTTGCTGGCGGATGGGGCTGGAACCAGCCTACCAAAGAATTCATGAGCCAATGGGAGCCGGGCGACAAGCGCAAGGATCTGACGGTATTCTACCAAGGTTGCCCTGATTATGATGGGCATGCTTACAAGAGCTCTTACTCCATCACAGGTTACAATGTCCGCAAGTTCCTCGTTTCCAAGAGCGTCTCACCCGAGTACAACACCTCACCTGCTAACTTTGTCGTCTATCGTTATGCCGATGTCTTGCTCATGAAAGCTGAGGCTCTTAACGAAATGGGGCAGACCACCGCGGCAGAGACTCCACTCAATATCGTCCGTAAGCGGGCTGGCTTAGACGCCGTAACGGGACTGACCCAGGACGAAATGCGGGAGAAAATCATTCATGAGCGGCGTATGGAGTTTGCGTTCGAAGGACATCGGTGGTTCGACATGGTTCGAATCGACCACGGCAACTATGCCATCAAGTTCCTGAAATCCATTGGCAAAAACAATGTCAACAAGGACCGGCTGCTCTTCCCTATACCTCAAACAGAGATAGACGCCAATCCTCTCATCACACAGAACCCAGGCTATTAAGCCACACATTGTTTTCTAATTAATAATACGCTAAGTAGTATGAATAAGACATATTTATTTTCGCTTTTGGTATGGCTGTTCTGCGGACTGTCTTTCACGGCTTGCAACGACCAAGATTATCAAGAAGACAACCTCGGCATGGATCCACTAACACTCACTGCCGAGCAAAGCACTGATGCCTTACAGGAGATCAACCACGCTGCCAACGCACTTACTCTCAACTGGACAACGGGTAACAATGGCGGCACAGGCAACCGCATCTACTATACACTGCAACTGGCCAAGGCCGGCACGCGCTTCGCCGAGCCTTATACAGCCCTCTGCCAAGAAGGACAGACCTATTCCTGGAGCGTGAACCAAGAAAACCTTAATGGGATCGTCCTCGACCAGTTCGGTGGTGTGCCCGGACAGAAATGCGACATCGAGGCGCGTGTTTTGACTCAGACTCCGGGATGGGAAGGCACTCTGTCTGATTCCCTCTCTTTCTCTGTCACACCTTATCAGCCGGTCACCACAACGCTCTATCTCATCGGCGACGCTACACCCAATGGCTGGAACGCCGACAATGCTACGGTCATGGAGCGTGTCGACAATGGCTTGTTTGAGTGGGAAGGCGACCTGAAGGCTGGTTCACTAAAGTTCATCACCACAAAGGGACAATTCCTTCCCTCTTACAACAAGGGCACAGATGACCGTGCCGTACTGCGCACCGGCGACAACGAGCCCGATGAGAAATGGCAGATAGAAGAGAGCCATTATTATAAGGTGGAAGCCAATCTGCTCACGGGTGATGTAACGTTCACCCAAGCTGAAGGTAACCGTCCGGCTTTCGATCATCTCTATTTGGTGGGCAACATGACCGACTGGGGCTTTGAGACAATGAGCACAGATGCTCTTGACCCATACCTCTTCCGCACCGGCAAGGTGTTTGACAAAGGCGGTGAGTTCAAGTTCGGTACAGCCAAAGGCAGCTGGGAGAATATGTACAAGGCTACGGTTGACAATGCTCCTTACACCGACACGCACATGCAGTTTGTCAGTGGTTATGATCCGGACCATAAATGGTTCTTGAAAGATGGGGAGACCGGCAAGGCTTATAAGATATGTGTGGACATCCGTAAAGGCAAGGAACGTATGCTGATGAAACCGTTCACGCCTTACACCACCATTTGGATGGTTGGCGATGCTACTCCCGCAGGCTGGTCAATTGATAACGCCACAGCCCTGCAGGCCACCGATAATCCTTACATCTTCACATGGACCGGTACGCTGAATGCCGGAGAGCTGAAGTTCACTTGTGATAAGCGCAACGACTGGAATGGCGCTTGGTTCCTCTGTGCTGCAGGAAACGACAAGGAGCCTACCGGCCAGACCGAAAAGATGCTCTTCATTGATAAAAGCGACGAGGAACTCAAAAACCAGTATCTCGACATCAATGTGGGCGACATCGACCAGAAATGGAAGATAACACAGTCGGGTACCTACACCATCACACTTAACCAACTCGCCGAGACGGTCTCCATCGTCAGACAATAGAATACTTATAGATATCCTAGTACAACATAAAACGATACTCATGAAAATGTACTCTTTGCTTTTAGCTATACCTCTGCTGTGCGCTGCTTGCAGCAGCGACAACGATTCTCCCATAGATCCGTCGACCATCCAGCCGACACAGCCGGCGACGACGCTCATCTCCGATCTCAGCCTACACTTGTCCACCGACAAGGCCCGATATGCTCCCGGAGAGAAAGTCTCCTTCACGTCCGGCAGCCCGCTGCCGGACGGTGCCAAGGTGCGCTACCGCCAAGGTGCCACCGTCATTGAGGAACAGTCTCTCACCGGTACCAGTTGGACATGGACACCGCCTTCCACTGACTACACGGGCTACCTCGCTGATGTGTATACTACTGATGTCAGTGGCAAACAGACTATCTGCGGCACAATCGCTATTGATGTGTCTTCCGACTGGGCGCGGTACCCGCGCTATGGCTTCGTGGGCACCTACGACGACACGAAGACGTCAGAGGTGATCAGCCAGGAGACAGCGCTACTTAATCGCTGCCACATCAACGGCCTGCAGTTCTATGACTGGCAAAACAAGCACCACGAGCCCGTAGTGCTCCGCGACGGTAAGGTAGAGGACAGCTATGCCGATATCGCCAATCGCAAGGTCAACACCAGTGTCGTCAAAGCGTATATCAACCAGGCCCATGCCCACGGCATGAAGGCCATGTTCTATGATCTCTGCTACGGTGCGTTGGATGATGCCGTACAGGATGGTGTCAGTACCAAATGGTACATGTATAAGGATGAGAGCCACAGCACTGTCGACGCGCTCACTTTGCCATCAGGATGGAAGAGCAATATCACGCTCGTCAATCCCGGCAACACAGCCTGGCAAGACTATTTCGCCCGGAAGGTCAGCGACGTTTATAATACGTTTGACTTCGACGGCTTCCACATTGACCAAGTGGGGAACCGTGATCCGGAATATGACTACTATGGCAGTAAGATCAATGTCACCCAGGGATTTGCCTCGTTTATTGCCAAAATGAAGAAATCCGATCCTGCGAAGAGACTGGTGATGAATGCTGTGAGCAACTATGGTGCTAAACAGATGGCTGCTACGGGCGACGTAGACTTTCTCTACAGCGAGTTGTGGGGAGGTGAAGACCAGTTTTCCGACCTGTTCTCTATCATGCGTAATAATCAAAGCGAAGCCAACACGGATCCTGCCGCTCCGGCAATGGCTCAGGTTTTCGCTGCCTACATGAACTATAATAAGGAGTCCGGAACGTTCAACACGCCGGGTGTGTTGCTCACTGATGCCGTGATGTTTGCCATCGGAGCAAGCCATCTGGAATTAGGAGACCACATGCTCCATAAAGAGTACTTCCCCAATGGCGATCTGAAAATGGACGAGCAACTCGATAAGGCCATTGTTCACTACTACGATTTCCTCACTGCATACGAGAACGTGCTGAGAGACCGGGGAACGGACCTTTCCATTCCTGTCGTAGCCAACAGCAGCGAGGTGACCATCAACTTGTGGCCCCCCAAGTTGCAGACCGTTACCACGGTATGTCGCGAAGTGAATGGAAAGAAGATTATCAGCCTGCTCAACTTCTCCCAAGCCAATTCTCTGAGTTGGCGCGACGTGGATGGCACACAACCAGAACCCAAGGCACTGTCCAACATTCCTTTGGCAGTGAAGACAAAAGATGTGAAGAAAGTATGGGTGGCCTCACCCGATGCTCTTGGCGGTGTCGCCCAGGAGTTGCCATTCCAACAACAGGGTGACTATATCACCTTCACCCTGCCCTCATTGAAATACTGGACCATGGTGGTGATGGAATAAACGGAAGACGAACTAAAAGACAAAACACTTGTAGAATAAAGCAAATATGAATTATAGAAAAACATTATTTACGTTGACCATCGCCATGATGTTGCCAATATGCGGTCTTGAGGCCCAGACCGTCACGTCGCCTGATGGCAACGTAGCGGTAAAATTCTCTCTCTCGCAAGATGGTGTGCCCACATACGAGATGACCTATAAAAAGCGTGAGGTGATACGTCCTTCTCATCTTGGATTGGAACTGGCCAAGGACAAGCACGCCAGTAAGGGACTGGAGGAGACCAGTCTCATGGATGGCTTCACAGAGGAAGACTGCAAGAGATCAACCTTCGACGGGACGTGGAAACCCGTATGGGGAGAAACTTCCACGATCCGCAATCACTACAACGAGATGGCTGTGAACCTTTATCAGAAGGCTACCAACAGACATATCATCCTCCGATTTCGCGTCTACGACTACGGTATGGGACTGCGCTATGAATTCCCACGGCAGGCGGATCTCAACTATTTCATCATTAAGGAAGAGCACACACAGTTTGCCATGACGGGCGACCACACTGCCTACTGGATCCCGGGCGACTATGACACACAAGAGTATGAGACACAGATCACCCCACTCTCCGGCATCCGTGAACGCTTGAAGACTGCTGTCGACGGTAATGCCTCTCAAACAGTATTCTCTCCGACTGGTGTGCAAACCTCGCTACAGATGAAGACACATGACGGGCTTTATATCAACATTCACGAGGCCGCCTGCGTGAACTATCCTACCATGCACCTCAACCTTGACGATAAAAACATGGTCTTTGAGAGCTGGCTTACTCCTGATGCCACCGGCATGAAAGGCTATATGCAGACACCTTGTACGACGCCATGGCGTACGGTGCTTGTCAGCGATGATGCCCGTGACATGCTTGCCTGCAAGCTCACGCTCAACCTCAACGAGCCTTGCAAGATTGAGGATACTTCCTGGATCCATCCCGTGAAATACTGCGGAGTGTGGTGGGAAATGATCGCCGGTAACAACACTTGGAACTACACTGACGATCTGCCTTCTGTGAAGCTCGGTGAAACTGACTATACGAAAGTGAAGCCCAACGGCCGTCATGGTGCCAACAACGCTGAGGTTAGAAAATACATCGACTTTGCCGCCAAGAACCATCTCGATGAAGTGCTTGTCGAAGGATGGAACGAGGGATGGGAGGACTGGTTTGGACACAGCAAGGACTATGTCTTTGACTTTGTCACGCCTTACCCCGACTTCGATATCAAGGCTCTCAACGACTATGCCCATTCCAAGGGTGTCAAACTGATGATGCATCATGAGACTTCTGCTTCTACACAAAACTACGAGAGACATCTCGGGGCTGCATACGATTTGATGAACAAATATGGCTACGATGCTGTAAAGAGTGGATATGTCGGCGACATCATCCCACGTGGTGAGCATCACTATAGTCAGACGATCAACAACCACTATCTCTATTGTGTCACCGAGGCAGCCAAGCATCATATCATGGTCAATGCCCATGAAGCCGTGCGTCCTACCGGCCTTTGCCGTACGTGGCCGAATCTGGTGGGCAACGAGAGCGCACGCGGCACGGAATACGAGTCTTTCTCAGGCAATGAGCCCTATCATACGGTCATACTCCCTTTTACGCGCCTGCAGGGTGGCCCTATGGACTACACCCCCGGCATCCTTGAGACCCAGATCGGCACTTGGAATTCTAACAAGAAGGATATGTATGTCCACACCACACTCGTGGGGCAGCTTGCTCTCTACATGGTCATGTACAGTCCACTGGCCATGGCTGCTGACCTGCCGGAGAACTATGCCAAGTACGACGATGCCTTCCAATTTATCAGAGACGTGCCTCTTGACTGGGACGACACTAAATACCTTGAGGCAGAACCTGCCAAATACATCACCGTGGCACGCAAGGCCAAGAAGACCGGTGACTGGTATCTTGGTGGTAAATGCGATGCCGACGGACATCAGTGCAGCGTGAAACTCGACTTCCTTGATAAGCATGCCGTTTACGACTGTACGATCTATGCCGATGCAAAGAATGCTGACTATAAGACCAACCCCAAGGCTTATGTCATCACTCACCGCAAGGTGCGGCGTGGCGATGTACTTAAATTCACTGAAGCACCGGGCGGAGGGTTCGCTGTGTCAATGAAACGCCATTAACACAATCGATAACGCCATTGCACATGGATGAGAGTTCATTTCCTTTCGCAAAGTGTAACTTCCTTCTCCTTGTGCTTTGAAGAGAGTCTAACCTCTGTGTCCGTGAGGATGCAGAGGTTCTTGTTTTTTGCTACTTATAGGTTAATAAACACTAAATATGTCTTCTGTTTTTGGCTACTTCTTTTTTTCTTCCGTCTTTTGCACCCATGATCATCATCCTTTCCATACTCGTCTATTTCCTGCTGTTGCTCGCTCTGTCATGGCTGACGAGCCGCAAGGCCGACAACAAAGATTTCTTCAGTGCACGTCATAGCTCACCGTGGGCGATGGTGGCTTTTGGCATGATTGGTGCCAGCATCTCGGGCGTGACGTTTGTCTCCGTACCTGGCATGGTGCTCAGCGTACAGATGACCTACCTGCAGATGTGCATGGGCTATATCCTGGGCTACTTTGCCGTGGCCTTCGTGCTGCTGCCGGTCTACTACCGTCTCAGGCTGACGAGTATCTACACCTATCTGCAAGGACGGCTGGGCGCAAGGAGCTACACCACCGGGGCGTCGTTTTTTATCATCGGTAAGATGACGGGCTCGGCCGTGAAGTTCTACGTCGTCTGCATGATCCTCCAGCGTTTTGTGCTCGACGCCTACCATGTGCCGTTTGCCGTGACGGTGTCGTCGCTCGTCCTGCTCATCTGGCTCTATACCCGACGGGGCGGCATCCGCACGCTCGTGTGGACCGATTCGTTCCAGACGTTTTGCATTCTTGCCACGCTGGTGCTGATCATTCTCAGTGCCACACAGGCACTCGACATGTCGCTCCCCGACGCTGTCTCGGCCGTAGCTCATGACGCGCGCTCGCGCATCTTCGTCTTCGACGACTGGCGGTCAACGCAGAACTTCTGGAAGCAGTTCCTCTCCGGCGTGTTCATCGTGGTGGTGATGACGGGTCTCGATCAGGATATGATGCAGAAAAATCTCACGTGCCGCACATTGCGCGAGGCGCAGAAGGACCTGTGCTCCTATGGTTTCGCCTTCCTTCCGGCCAACCTCCTGCTGTTGGCGCTTGGCGTCTTGTTGGCTTTGCTCGCTCAGAGGTGGGGTATGGCCTTGCCGGAAAACACTGATGAGCTGATGCTCGACTTCACGGCCGGAGGGCGCCTGGGGCCGGTGGTGACCGTCCTCTTCTCCATCGGCATCGTGGCTGCTTGCTTTTCCTCCGCTGACTCGGCGCTGACCGCACTGACCACGAGTGTGTGTGTCGACTTGTTCCGTCGTCCTGACGATGAGGCGTTGCGCAAGCGCACGCACGTCCTCATCGCCTTGGTCTTCATAGCGTTTATCCTCGTCTTTGCCCGTCTCAACTCCACCAGTCTGTTGCAGGCCGTGCTGATGCTGGTCGGCTATACCTATGGTCCGCTGCTCGGCTTGTTTGCCTACGGCCTCTTCACGCGTCGTGGTGTACGCGACCGTTGGGTACCGTACGTTTGTGTGGCCTCCCCGCTCCTCTGTCTTACCGCAGACCTTCTTGCCCGCCGCTACCTCGATTATCAGTTCGGCTACGAGCTGCTCATGCTCAATGGTGCCCTGACCTTCGTGGGTTTATGGCTGACGTCGGGAAGACGGGCAGAGAGACACGCATAAGAAAACTGGCACACACCCGTCGCGGGCACGTACCAGAAGGATTGAGAGAGAGAGAAAAGGTTGTTAGTAGACTGTTATTCAGCTTTTATTTGTGAGATGATCTCCTGGGCGCTGCTTGCAGCATAAGCGATGGTGCCGTCAGGAGCAATGAGTACGAGCGAAGGGATGAACTGGATGTGGTAGGCGTTGACGGCCTGTTCTTTGAGCTTTGCATCTTGTGGCAACACCACTTGCATCCATGGCATCTTTTCCTCTGTCATGGCGCGTTTCCATTCGGCAAGGTTCTTGTCACACGACACGCTGATGATTTTCAGTGCTGGGCGCTCGGCATGCAGTTTCTTCATCATAGGAATGGAAGCACGGCAGGGACCGCACCACGATGCCCAGAAGTCAAGCAGCGTGTAACCGCCAGGGTTCGCTAATTTTGACAAGCTGACGGCTTTGCCGTCGATGGTGCGCAGAGTGATGTCTTGATAGTGCAGGCCTTTGACATAGCGGCGTGCGGTTGTGACGTCCTTCAGAAAAGCCGCATAGCTCTTTGCATCTTTGTTGCCACTGAAGTGCGCCACCATCGTGTCGAGTTCAGCGGCGGTGTAGCGGAACTTGTCATCGAGGTGCTGTGACCAGAGGTAGAGCGAGTAAGGCTCGTCGGGGTGCGCCCAGGCGTAGTTGTCGCTCTGCTGTTCATAGACTTTCTTGATGGAGTCGGCGACGACTTCCAAACGCAAGGCCTTTTGCTGGTCAGGGCGTTGCGGTCCACCGTATTCTGTACCACCATATTTATATCTCCACGCTTCCAAACTTGCCAGTGCTGCTTTTTGTCGCATCGGCCACAGAGTGTCGTGCCACTGCTGATATTGTTGTTGCACCCGTCCGCCCTTTACCTGATAGTTGTTCTCACGGAGTACGGGTGACGATCCCATCTCGTAGGAGAGTGGAATGCTGTCGAACTGTGCTGCCGAAACCTGATAAGGATCGTTGTCGAGATAGAGCATGACGATGCGGTCGCTCATATACTCATCTTTCGGTAGCGGATATTTCTTGGTATTGATGTGCAACTCTGCTAACAGCGGTGCGGCGACATGGCCACGCAGGAGGAAGGCGCCTTGCGACACCTTGCCCACGGCGAGCGTGTCGTGCGACTCTGGGTGCAACACATAAGCCAAGGCACCTTCGGGCATACCTTGGATTTGAGACGTTATGGTAAACTGTGCGACTTGTTGCTGGGCATGGATGCTCGTTGTGGCAAAGAGGCTATAAACCAGCAACGCCACATTCTTAACAATGGTATTCATTGGCCGTTTTGTTCTTCTATCTTTCTTGTTTATGGTTTTGTTTCAAGGTTTATCTTGCCAAAATTGCTTTAAAGATCTCTTCCGGGTCAAAGGTTACCTTTACGATCTTCCCGTCGGGCGCAATGAGCACGAGACGTGGGATGGAGTTGATGACATAGGCGTTGGCGGCTTTCTCCATGTTCTTGCCTGTGAGCCACAGCTGTGTCCAAGGCATAACTTCCTGCTTGACAGCCTTTGCCCAGTTGGCCTTTTTCTCGTCGACGGAAACGCTGACAACGGTCAGACGGTCACGGTGTGCAGCATAGAACTTCTTGATCTTAGGGATGGCAGCGCGGCAGGGACCGCACCACGATGCCCAGAAGTCTATAAGCGCGAACTTTCCCGGTTGGCGAAGAGTAGACAGCGCGACAGACGTTCCGTCGGCTTTTTGTGCATCAAAGTCGTGGAAGGGGATGTCGAGGGATTGCCTGCGCACGATGTCTGCGTTCCGGCAAAGCCATGACACGCGGGTGGTATCTTCCGCACCGTCTGCCGTACAGGCTGCGATCCATTTGTTCATCAGAGCCACCGAGTAGGTGTAGTCCTGGTAAAAGCGTCGGCTGAGGAGAAAGGCAGCGACAGACGTTGTGGTGTGCTGTTCCATCCACGCTGTCTTCAGAGAGTCGAGACGTGCGGCCGTCAGCTCCTTGTGGAGGCTGATGTCGCGATACTGACTCTTGTCACCAAGATATTTGAAATAGGCATCAGCCTCGGCGTAGCTGGCCTTGTCAGCGCTGTCCTCGGATGCCGTGATGAAGCGACGGTAAGCCAGATAGTCTACCATTGTCTTGCCGCCACCTTTGATGTCTGTGGCGAGCAAACGGGCACCATCACTATTGTCAGCCAAAAGGGTAGCCGTGTCGGACGTGAGGGTGATGTCGTCGCTGCCGTTGAGGAACAGTGGCAGACGGGAGAGTTGCTGCAGCGTGTTGCCGTTCTTATCTGGCTTGTTGAGCTTCTGATAGAAGGCGAGGCTGCACATGCGGGGATTCTTCAGCGCTATGTGGAGCGAGAAACTGCCGTCGTCGGCAATCGCTGTGCTGTCTACTGTAGTGGAGTGGTTGGGCGTGTCGGTGTCTACGAGATACACCTTATTATTATGGTTCAGTCCGCTGACGTGCCCACGAAGTGTTGCTGTGGACTGCGACAGCGCGGTTGTGGCTGCGAAAAATGTCAGCGCGGATAAGAGATAAGCTTTCATTGCTTTTATGATTTAGCGAATTTTTATCTTACATACTTGACACTCATCCACCTTAGCTTGGTAGGGCAGGCCACGCGCTGCACCTGGTTGCGACCAGCGCAGAGCACGCGGATGAAGGCACACTCGTTGGTGGTCTTTGTCGTGTCGCGCGTTGCTGTCCAATAGCAGCCGTAGTCGCCGACATGGTTTTTCTCAACGCTGCTTGTCGACCACGACGACAGCTGACCGTTGAGGATAAAGCCTAACATCGTGCCCGCACCGCTCTGCATCATCAACTTGCCTGCGCCGTCGCGCCATCCTTCTTTCGCGGCGTCGGCTGCGCGCATGCCCAAGGCACGCTCCAAGTTTTGATAGTCTTCATCCGTCGGCAATCTCCAACCTTTGGGTGCCGAAGCTTTGGCATCCTCCCAAGTCAGATAGTTGCCATTGTGGGCGATGAGCGTGTCCTCAGCTTCGGTGTCGCTGACATCAAACTTCTCCTCGAAGCCATTGGATTCATAGCTCTGCTCATACCACGGCGTGCCGCCACGATAGTTCTCCACCATCCATTCAAGTGTGTTGATGCGTACCCAGTGATAGACCGTTCCGTCTGCGTCGGTGAAGGTTCCGGTCTCTGTTGGCGTGACAGTAGGCACGCTGTCATCGTCGCTGCTGCAAGCTCCTAACGCGAAGGAAATGCATAGCAGTGCTGCTAATCCTAATATCGTATCTCTTTTTTTACTTTTCATCTTTCTTAGTTTTCAATTTACTCAGTCTTAACCTGTTGATTAGTCCTCAGCATCGAGGTTAAATCCCATGTTCGTGATGATAGACCGCATCATATCATACTTCTCTACCATCAGTGCGTAGTCGCCATACTGGGCGACGAACTCGTCACGCGTTATTGTCAGCACAGCAGAGATGTAGTCCTTGACATCACGGTTTTCGTAGGGAAGCGAATAGTAGCCATCCCCCCAAGTGTCGATTTTTTCCATGAAGCCATAGACGTGCTCCACGTTTTCGATGGCCATATCGTCATCGGTCAGGTCCGCACCGTAGTGGTCCTTGCTATAGGCATAGAAGGCATCCTTGACCTTGTTAGTCTGCCGGTTGAAGCGGTCGATGACGATGTTGAGGAGCATGTTGATGAAGTAGCTCTTCGGATCGTCGTACATCTCGCCGTTGCTGGTGCTGATGGCATAGCCGCGCGTGCCGAGCAGATAAGCCAGGTGCTTCGTACGCCCATAGGAGTTGGTGTAATAGATGTCGTCGACGAGCAGGAAGGAGAAGGGTACCTGCTTACCGAGCCTACGGGTCAGATACTTTTGCAGGGCATTTGCCCCCTTCTGTTGTTCCGCCGCGTCGGTGATGTAAGTATATTGATAGTTATACGAGCTGACCGATCCTGAGCCCACCATGGCATAGGCGATGTCGAAGAGTTCCGGCTGTCCGTTGGTGGACTTACTCACGAGGGTGTCGTTGAAGAGCAGGTAGGCACCGGTAGCCTTGAAGAATTCGTTGCGGATCTTTGCCGTCTGGCTGTTGTCCGAGGCCTCGGGCGCGAAGCCGTTGGTGTCGGCGTTGCTGGGCGTTAGGTCGTCCTCGTTGCTGCATGAGGCAAGGAGCGGCAGGGCGAGAAACGCCAGGAAGATATATTTATAGATACTCATTGTTGATTGCTATGTTTATGTTATCTGATCATGATCATTACCAATCGCTACCCGAGTCGTCGTCACCCGAGTCCTCGTCCTAACTGGCCGCCACCGTCTTGAATGGCTGTCGTGCAGGTCGGCTGTTGCTTCCGATGGACTTCTGGAAGTTGCGCACATTGTACGGGATGTCGAGTGTGTAGGCATCATCGTTGGGCAGGAGGCGATAAAAACGGGTCTCTTGCCGTTTGTTCTCATAGCCCATAAGCGTATAAGTGGAGAAGGTATGCTCGATGGTTGTCGTCTGCGGATACTTCGTGTCGACGCTGTAGCGGCGCAGGTCAAACCAGCGGTGACCTTCGAAACAAAGCTCGCGCTCACGCTCCTCACGGATGAAAGAGATCAGCTCTTTGCCGGAGAGGCTGACGGCGGTGTTGTTTTGTATGCGACTGTCGCGCAGTTTGTTGAGATACTGGCAGGCTTCGGAGTCCTTGCCAAGCTCAGCGTCAGCCTCGGCGAGATTGAGATAAGCCTCGGCTGTGCGCAGGGAGAAGACATCGCTGACGGTGTTGTATACGCCTAAGTGTTTGTAGCTGTTGTCGATCTTATGGTACGACCAGCGGTGGTAGCCCAGGTCGTCCTCGTTGGTGATGTAGGCTTTGCGTCGTCCGTCGTTGGCGGAGAAGAGGCTCATGAGATGGTCGGAAACCTCAAAAGCCGGCGAGTAAGAATCGTCCCACGAACTGTTTTTGCGCTGGGGATAAGCAAAGACGAGGTTGCCAAAGCAGCTGGCACCGTTGGAGAAGACCACCTCTTTGTTGGCCGAACTGATCGGATACTCGGTATTTGACGCCCATCCAGCCACCGTCTGCAAGTAGTCGTTCTGTTGCAACGCTTTCGTGGCATAGTCAGCAGCCTGACTCCAGTCTTGCATATACAGCGCCACCCGGCTGCGGAAGATATAGACGGCGTCGAGTCCCACATGGTAGATATTTTCCGGTGTGGTCACGTCGCTGAGGTCTTTCTCCGCCTCGTCAAGGTCAGCGAGGATCTGCTGATAGACGTCAGCAACACTTGCCCGCTGAAACTCCTTGTCCTCGACGTTGGCGCTCACCTTGATGGGCACGCCGGGCGTAGAGGCTGCTGTCTGCGGCGCATAAGGCTTGCCGTAGAGGTTGACGAGCATATAATAATAGGTAGCGCGCAGGAAGTGGGTCTCGCCCATCACGTGGCGCAGCAGTGCGCGGTCGACATCGTTGTCGCAGGTGACGTCCTTCTCTGCACTGATCACCATGTTGCAGCGGTCGATCTTCTCATAGGCCAAATTCCAATAGTTGGCCTCGTCGGAGGTCATCGTGCTGGCGCCTTTATAGTCGCGGTAGGTGTCCTGTTGCCAACAGAAGTAGGGGAAGTAGGTCTCACTCTCCCTCAGGAAGTCGGGGCGTCCCGGTGTGCTGATGTTTTCCTGCAGCTCATCGCCCATGAAATGCAGCACAGCGTAGTTGGGATTATCGATGGTATAGGTCGAGTTTCTGTTGCTTGCCAGACCTAAGGGCAGTAAGCAGTCGCCCATCATCAACTCGTTGAGGTCCGTCGGCGTCTGTGCGCGGCTCATGTCCTGGGAGTACTCCTTGAGGAAGTCACTCTGGCAGGAAGAGAGCAGCGTCAACAGCGCCAGGGAGAGAAGATGGAAAGAATATCTGATATTCATGATGTATCGTGGTTTAGAATTGGATGTTGAGACCGAACGAGAAACTGGGCCGGTCGGAGAGCTGAATGGTAGAGAAACCTCCCTGTGTCGGCGTCTGGCCCTTCAGGGCAGAGTCGCAGATGGTGAAGAGGTTGTAGGCCGAGAACGTCAGAGCCAGGCGCGTGAGATAGAGCTTGTCGAGGATCTCAGCGGGCAACTCATAGGTGAGGCTCACACTCTGCAGCTTGAGATAGTCGGCACTGACCACGCGAGCATCGCTGTAGTCATACATATTATAATAGTCGCTGCCAATGTTCTGCACCTCTCCATTGACTCCGGACATGCTTGTCCAAACGCGTGAATACTTATAATAGGCGCTGTTTGAGGAAGAGAGGATGGCCGGGTAGTTGGTATACTTCTCGTCGCCTGGCTTCCGCCAGCGTTTCATGTAGTCGCGGCTGTAGTTATATTCCGAGTAGATGCTGCTGCCGTATCCTCCTGAAGCGTTGTCGCCATACATGGCGAAGAGTCGCGTCTTGGCACCGAGACTGTAGCCGAGCATCACCGAAGCGTGCCACTGGCGATAGCGGAAGGTGTTGGTCAGCGATCCCTGAATGTCGGCGTCACGCTTGCCGGAGGCTGTGAGCACCGTCGTGTAGGTGTCGTACTTGCTCAGTCCGCGCAAAGCTTCCTGGTTGTTGTAGTAGTCGTCGATGAGCGGTCCGCCGTCGACGGGACTCAATCCGAGGAAGCGGTAACTGTAGAATGTGTTGACGGCTTTGCCCTTGACGAGCGCCGAGCCATTGAGGAAATTGCTCAGTTCATAGGTCTGTGCGGCAGGACGCGAGTCCAGACTGTTGATGACCTTGGAGAACGACGTGCTCACCGACCAGCGGAAGTTGCGCGAGCGCAGCGGCGTGGCCGTGATGTCGACGCTATAGCCTTTGTTTGTCACGTCGCCGCCATTGATGACATACGAGCTCACGCCATTGACGGTGCTCACAGTCTTGTTCATAAATGCGTCTGTCGTCTTCTTCCAGTATCCTGATAATTCCATTTCGAGGCGATGGTCAAAGAAGCTCATGTCCAGTCCCAGGTTGACGGAGTTGGTCTTCTCCCATTTCAGATCGGGGTTGGGATGACTGACGACTGTAGACACGTTGCTGTTGTAGTAAGTGCTCAGTGTGCCCTTGCGGATGGTCATCATAGGGCTTTCCGAATCGAGCATGTTGCCTTGGAAGCCATAGGAAGCCTTGGCAGTGATATAGTCGATCCAGTGGGCTTTGATCCAATGCCCCACGTCGTAGCTGCCCGATACCGACCATATCGGGAGGAAGCGGTCGTTGGAGCGGTCACCGAATTTATTGCTTCCGTCGACACGTCCGTTGAGGTTGATGCGCCACAGCTGGCGGTAGGCGTAAGTCACTGACAGATATGTCGAGAGTGTGTTGCTCAGATCGTCGCTGATCGACGGCACGTTGTGGGCCATCCAAGTGGCATAAGAGGTGTAGATCGTCGGGTCGATGTCAGAGACAAAGGTCTCGCCACGGTCGCGGAAATAGCCACGGTTGGTGGTGGCGTAGGAGCGATACTTCGAGGAGTTTGCTTCCACACCGAAGGTAGCGTAGATGTTGTGGCGGTCGTCCTCACCGAAGTATTTGTTGGCATCGAGTTGCAGACGTGCCGTGTAGCTGCGGTTGGTGTAGGAGGTGTGGTTGAGCTCTCCGCCGACGGGACAGAGCGAATAGGACGGGTCGTCGATGGGCTGACCATACTCCGAGTCGCGCAGCGCGGCGATGTGCCAGGTGCGCTCTCCCCACCAGTTCTCCCTTTCGGTGTTTTGGTTCGTCACGCTGAGAATGGCATTGGCGGTGAGCCAATCGGTGAAGGTGAACCTCAGATTGGAGGTGAAGGTCATGGAGTTGGTCTGCTGCTTGTTGTAGCTGTTGGCCAACTCGTTGAGGATGTTATAGTTGTAGCGTGCCGATGTGGAAGAACTGTACTTCTTATAGTAAGCATACTCGCCATCGTCCTCGTAGACGGGGATGGCGCGTGAGGTGCGATAAGCATAGTTGAGTGGAGCTATCTCGTCCTGGTAGTAGCTGCGTCGCTGATGGTATCCGGTGAAGGTAAACGAGGCGGTGAGCAGTTTCGAGAAGGTGTTGTCGAGGTTGAGCGAATAGGTATAGCGCTCGTTGGCGTTGGCCTTGACAACATCCTGCTCGTTGTCGTAGCCGAGCGAAGCGTAGTAGCGTGTCTTCTTCGATCCGCCGCTGACGCTTGCCGTGTGCTGTGTGCTCAGCGCGTTTTGGGTGAGCAGGTCAAACCAGTCGGTGTTGCGTGTCTCGGCAGCACTGACGGCATCGGTGAACTGCTGGTAGGTATATTCGCCGTTGTAGAGTTTCGTGAGTGCGTCCTCATAGCCTACCGTCGTCATCTTGAAGGGGAACTCATAGTGGTCCTGTATGAGTTCACGCGAGAACTCCACGCGTTCCTTCGAGTTCATCATGTCGACAGAGCGGTCGGAATAGTGCGGGCGCAGCTTATAGTTCATCGAGAAGTTATAGCTCACCACGGGCTTGCCCTCATAGCCGCGCTTGGTGGTGATGACGATGACGCCGTTGGCGGCTTTGGTACCATAGATAGCCGTGGCGGCAGCGTCTTTCAATACGTCGATGCGCTCGATGTCCTGCGGATTGATGCCGGCGATGGCGTTACCGATGCGGTTGACGTAGTCGGGATCGTTGAGCTCCTCGGGCGAGATCTCCACAGGGTCCTGGACGATGATGCCGTCGACCACCCACAGCGGCTCACGGTTGCCGATGAGCGTAGAGGTACCACGGATGCGGATCTTTGGTGCCACGCCGACCTCAAACGAGTTGTTGCTCACCATCAGATCGGGAATCTTGCCCTCGAGCATCTGGTCGAGCGAGCTGACGTCGGTGCGCTCCAAGTCTTTCATCTTCGCCGAGGTGACGGCAGAGGTCAGACTGCGCTTGTCGAGCACCTGATAACCGGTGACGACGACCTCGTCGAGGCTTTTGTTGTCCTCGTGCATGACGATGCGTACGGGATGTCCGGCCTGCGCGGTGCGTGTGACGCTGTTGAAGCCGAGGTAGCTCACCACCAAGGTCTCCTGTTGCCGGTCGGTATAGAATTGGAACTGTCCGTTTTCGTTGGTGGTCGATCCTGTGCTGGTACCTTTTACCTTGATCGTCGCCCACTGCATCGGCTCGCCCTGCGCGTCGACGACGGTACCGCTGATGAGGCGTCGCACGGGCTGTTCGATCTTGCGACCCTTGCCGGCACGCAGCACGATGGTCTTGCCGCTGACCTCATAGTCCAGTCCTGCTATGCTGTGAAAGACACAGTCGAGTAGGTCGGCGAGGCTCATGTCCTGACAGTTGCACGTGATGGCAGGTACGCCTTCGAGCACTTGCTTCTGATAGACAAAATCGTAGCCGGTGCGCTGCCTGAGGTCCTTGATGACTGCAGCGACCGGTTCCTGACGGTAGTTGACCGTGAAATGCTGGGCAAACACTTCCACGGGCATAACCAGTGACAGGGCAAGCACAGCCAGCAGTTGTCTCACTCTCAATCTCTCTTTTTTCATGCTAAATAAAAGTATTCTCTGAAATGGATGTTATTCTTGGTTTAGAAGATGTAGACATGCTTCCCCTTCACTTGAAAGTGGATGCCGCCGCTCATCTCCAATATGTGGAGCACGTTCTTGAAATCGCCGTATCGTGGCACGGAGCCCATGAAGACGGTTTGCCGCAGGGCAGCGTTGCGGAACGTGTAGTCGAAGTCGTACCAGCGGCTGAGCTCCTCCATGATCTGCTCAAGCGTTTGGTTTTCAAAGACGAAGCTGCCCGTCGTCCAGCTGCCCACCACCTCGGTGTTGGCCTGCCGGATCTGTGCGACACCGCTCTTGTCGCTGTACTCTGCCTGCTCGCCGGGGTGCAGGGTGAGCACGCCACCTTTGGCTCCTCGCGGGTGGATCGTGACGATGCCATGGATGAGCGTGGTGACGACGGTACCCGGAGTATAGCTGTTGATGTTGAACTCCGTGCCGACGACGCGCAGTTCCTGCCCGCCGGTCTCGACAAAGAAGGGATACTCCTTGTCGTGCGCAACCTTGAAGTAAGCCTCGCCCTCGGCTTTCACGCGTCGCTCCTTGCCGTCGAAGACAGCAGGATACTCCAGTCGTGACCCGGTGTTGAGGCTGATCTCGGTGCCGTCGGTGAGCGTGAGGCGGTACTCGCCTCCGCGTGGTGTGGTCACCACGATGTTGCCATGATAGTCGTGTCCACATGCTTTGGCGATGGCGCGCCGGTTGGCCTGCTGGTCAGCGCCGAGCCGGATGACCTTGCCGTCGCTGAGGCGCAGGAGAGCTTGCGTCGTGCCGTGGGTGATGACAGAGGGCCGGTTCTCCGTGCGCGTGGCAACAGGTCTATGTTCGATAGTTACTTTGTCTATATAATAATAGGTGCCAACGAGGAGTAGCAGCATGGCGGCGATGCCAGCTAGCCAGTAGGTGCGTGTCAGTGTCAGACGGGGGCGTGTGGGCTCCGTGCTTTCCTGCTGCCGGGCTTCTGCCTCTCTGATGCGCTGCTCCATCATGATCTGCGCCTTGCGGCGGTCGATGCGCTGCAACTCTGCGATATGCTGTTCGAGTGTGGCTGAACTGCTCAACTCCTCTAACAGCCGGCGATGGCGTGGGGCGGTAGCCAGCCAGGTGTCTAATTCCTGCCGTCCCTGATCGTCGAGGGTACCAAGTATCGACCTGACGATCAACTGTGAGATGTGCTCTTCGTATTGCATAGTCGTTTATTGTCTGTTGTTTGTTTACTTTAACGCAACCCATGAAGAAAAGGATACTAAAATTGAAAGAAAAAATAGTAATTTCCTTTCGAATTGGAAAGAAATTGCTAAATTTGCACTATGCTCACTCATCAAGACAGCCACGAACAGGCTTATCGGCAGTTTATCGACGGAGAGATCACGGAATTCTACGACATGGTCTATCCCTTGCTCGTCGTCTTCGCGCGCAGGTTGCTCACCGAACCTCTTGCCTACCTTGCCGAAGACTGTGTGCAGGACGCTGTCTTCCAACTCTATGCGCATCGTGACGCGATGAGCAGCGTGGCCAAGGCGAAGGCTTTTCTCTACACTTGTATTCACAATACTGTCATCTCTTATATACGTAAGGATAACAGTCGCAGCCAGTATGTCGCGCAGAATGCTGACGACTTCGAGCGTGATTTCTCTATGGAACTCATCCGTCAGGAGACCCTTGACCAGCTCCTTGCGGCTGTCAGTGCACTGCCAGAGGACATGCAGCAGCTGTGTCACTCGATCTTTGTCAAGGGCATGAAGAACGTCGAAATCGCGCGAGAACTGAATATCAGCGAGAGCGGGGTGAAGAAGAAAAAGAAGCGACTCCTCGACATGCTGCGCGCCTCGCTCAGTGCAGAGGCGTATTTGCTGGCGGTGTGGATGGTGATGAGGTAAGGAGGAGCCTCACCCCCGTGCCCCTCTCCAAAGGAAAGGGGAGTAATATGTTTCAAGACACCCGTACATTGGATCTTTGCACTTCACTGGTTAACTTCTTTTGGGATAATCAGAAGAAAGAAGCAGCAGGATGGGCTCTGTATGTCGTCTTTACTTTTGAAACCAATTGACAAAAGAGGTTCATCGCGGGCGACCATTCTGGAGATGAGCTTTTGATAGAAATTATTGGTGTCCGCTAAAAATGAAAACCGCATAAAAATCCTTTCGCGATGCC